>WNFC01000436.1_pt1 | contig 59369 bp, 56 predicted proteins | sample 5400541 | NCBI WGS metagenome assembly WNFC01 (sample SAMN13153342, study PRJNA577476) | soil metagenome | isolation source: 120 cm saprolite under Douglas fir tree site 2 hole 2 replicate 1 | place: USA:California | collected 2015-04-18
GGCAGGATTGATCATTTCACCTTCGACGCAAAACGCAAACGCGTCATTGGCGCTGCTCTCGGCAACAACACTGTCGAAGTCGTGGACACATTTTCAGGCCGGGACATGCACAGCATCACCGGCGCCGCGGCACCGCAGGGTGTGGTGTACGTGGGTGAGCTCAACAGGCTTTTTGTCGCGAACGGTACAGATGGAAAGCTCAGAATCTACGATGGAGATTCTTTCAAGCTGCTGAATACCGTTGACGTCGGAGAGGATGCCGACAATGTCCGATATGATCCGGCAGAAAAGAAAGTCTATGTGGCTTATGGTGGAGACGACGAGGGCGGTATTGCCGTAATTGATGGCGGAACTGGCAAACGCCTGGAAGACGTTGCCAAGCTCGATGCCCATCCGGAATCGTTTCAGATTGCCACCTCAAAGCCGCTGATTTACGCCAACATAGCCACTAAAGCGAAAGTTGTGCTTATCGATCGGAGTGCCCATAAAGTCACAGATTGGCCCTTGAAGACTGGGAAAGCTAATTACCCCATGGCCCTGGACGAAGCTGACCACCGCCTATTCGTCGTGACGCGAAAGCCGGCGCAACTCGTGGTGCTGGACTCAGACAGCGGCGCGATGGTTGCGAGCGTCCCTTGCGTGAACGACTCGGACGATCTGTACTATGACGCTGGCCGAAAACGTATCTACGTTCCCGGAGGCGAGGGCTTCATCAGCGTAATCCAGCAAACCGATGCAGATCATTACCAACCCCTGGCGAAACTCTCAACGACAATCGGAGCACGCACGGGCTTGTGGTATGAAAACGGGACCGGTTCTATTTGGCCGTGCCCGCAACTTCCAAACAGGGTGCTGTATTGTGGGTCTATGCCCCGGAAGACTAGGTGAGAATCCTCAACCCGGAGTAAGGTTGTAAAATGCCGACGCTGGCCCTCATTCCGGGTGTTCCCGCAAGCTCATCAGAACTCAAAATCAATTGAGAACTGTGATCGCCTACGAATTCCCGACTTGTTGTTGTCACGTGCAGAGAAGCCGAACGACGTTCGGCCGACTTGAAGTAACGAAACTATTCAGCTTTGGCTTGCTTGGTTGAAGGAAATTGTCGGTCGAGTTCGAGATTTAGCTCCAAGACGTTGACGCGCGGCTCGCCGAGGAATCCCAGTTGCCTGCCGTCAGTGTGCTTGGCTATGATCCGACGCAGTTCCTCCTCATTGATCCCGCGAGCCTTCGACACCCGCGGAAGTTGAAAGGCGGCAGCCGCTGGAGTGATGTCGGAGTCGAGTCCCGAAGCAGAAGTCGTCACCAGATCGATCGGCACCGGCATACCGGGATTTTCAGCCTGCGCAGTGGCAACGTCGCCTTTGACGCGATCAATCAGTTGGTGATTTGTCGGCCCCCACTGGGATCCGTTGGAACTGATTGCGTCATAGCCAGTTCCTGCTGCGGAAGGACGGGAGTGAAAATAATTCGGACCGGAGAACGCCTGTCCGATGATGCGCGAGCCGACTACCTTGCCATTCACTTCGATTAACTGTCCGTTGGCCTTCCTGGGAAACAAGAACTGCGCCAGAGCGGTCACCATCAACGGGTAGATGATTCCGAGCAGGGCGGTCGTTGCTATCGTCATCAGTACCGCGGTGGCAAGATTCTTCTTCATAGACAGCTCCCTCTATGCAAGACCAACCCTCGTGATCAGCATGTCGATCAGCTTGATGCCAATGAACGGGATGATGATTCCACCCAATCCGTAGATCAACAGGTTGTTACGCAACAGAACGGCGGCGCCCATCGGCCGGTACTTTACTCCGCGCAGCGCGAGCGGGATGAGGGCAATGATGATTACGGCGTTGAAAATTACTGCCGAAAGAACCGCCGATTGCGGAGTTTTCAATTCCATGATGTTGAGCGCGTTCAACACGGGGAATGTGCCGGCGAACATCGCTGGGATGATGGCAAAGTACTTCGCCACATCGTTCGCGATCGAGAACGTGGTCAACGAACCTCTGGTCATCAATAATTGCTTGCCGATCTCCACGACCTCGATGAGCTTGGTGGGATTCGAATCCAAGTCGACCATATTGCCGGCCTCTTTGGCGGCTTGCGTGCCTGTGTTCATCGCAACGCCTACGTCTGCTTGCGCAAGGGCAGGCGCGTCATTGGTGCCGTCGCCGGTCATCGCAACAAGCTTGCCTTCGGCCTGCTCCTTCTTAATCAGGTCCATCTTGTCCTTTGGCGTAGCCTGCGCCAGAAAGTCATCAACACCTGCTTCGCGGGCGATGGACGCAGCAGTAAGCGGGTTATCGCCCGTGATCATCACGGTCTTGATGCCCATGGCGCGCAACTGGTCGAAGCGTTCACGCATTCCGCCCTTCACAACATCCTTCAGCTCAATCACCCCGAGTGCGCCACGCCGCTTTTCTGCAACCACGAGGGGAGTGCCACCGCTGCGCGCAATCCGTTCGACCGTAGCCTTAACCTCAGGCGGCACCTCACGGCCATTTTGGAACAAGTAATTGTGAACTGCCTCCGCCGCACCCTTACGGACTTCAAATCCGTTGAGATCAACGCCAGACATTCGTGTCTGGGCGGTAAAGGGGACAAAATGCGCTTCATGCGAACTGAGCTCGCGTCCACGCAGGCCATATTTCTCCTTGGCAAGGACAACAATCGAACGGCCCTCCGGTGTCTCATCCGCCAAGGAAGACAGTTGCGCGGCATCGGCGAGTTCCTGTTCAGTCACATCCGGTGCGGGAATAAATTGCGCGGCCTGGCGATTGCCGAGGGTGATCGTGCCGGTCTTGTCCAGTAAGAGAGTGTTTACGTCGCCCGCCGCTTCCACTGCCCGACCAGACATAGCCAGAACATTGTGCTGAACCAGGCGATCCATACCGGCAATACCGATAGCGGAAAGCAACCCGCCGATCGTTGTTGGAATCAGGCAGACCAGCAGCGAAACCAGGACAAACACGGTCTGCGGAGAACCAGAGTAAATAGCGAAGGGTTGGAGAGTTACCACGGCCAGAAGGAAGATAATGGTCAATCCGGCGAGTAGAATGTTGAGCGCGATTTCGTTTGGTGTCTTTTGCCGCTCGGCGCCTTCGACCAGGGCGATCATGCGATCGAGGAATGTCTCACCGGGGTTCGAAGTGATTCTCACTTTTATTTTGTCTGAAAGCACCCGAGTACCACCGGTGACAGCGGATCGGTCGCCTCCGGCTTCGCGGATGACGGGAGCGGACTCGCCAGTTATTGCGGATTCGTCTACTGAGGCTACGCCCTCGATGATCTCGCCGTCGGAGGGAATGAACTCGCCCGCGGAGACGAAGACCAGATCTCCCGCGCGCAGCTTGGAACTAGCCACTTGCTCCACTCTGCCGTCGTTTCCCGCCAAACGGTTAGCTACAGTTTCAGAACGTGCCTTGCGAAGAGTATCAGCCTGAGCCTTGCCTCGGCCTTCCGCCATAGCTTCTGCGAAGTTCGCAAATAAAACGGTGAACCAAAGCCAGAGCGTGATCTGGAGATTGAACTTAAAAGCAGAGCCGCCTCTCAACAGTAGCACCGTGGTGATCACGCTACCGATCTCCACCACAAACATGACGGGGTTACCCATCATTTTGCGTGGATTCAACTTGAGAAACGCGTCCCAGAGTGCTCGCCGGACAATCTTCCATTCCCAAATAGCTTTTTTCTTCTTAGCCATAGGCAGAATCCTCAGAACGTCTTGCCCGCGCCCATGAGCAAGTGCTCAAGGATCGGGCCAAGACTTAGTGCCGGAAAAAACGTCAGCGCCCCAACAATCAGAATCACGCCAATCAACAGCGTGGTGAACAATGGTGTAGTTACGGGGAAAGTCCCAAGCGAAGGCGGCACATACTTTTTTCGCGCAAGATTGCCGGCAATACCCAGCATCGGGATGATCATCAGGAATCTTCCCGCCAACATCGTGATTCCGATGGTCGTGTTGTACCAGAGCGTATTCGCGCTCAGTCCAGCGAACGCAGAGCCGTTGTTGCCGGCTCCCGACACAAACGCATACAAAATCTCTGTAAACCCGTGCGGACCCGCATTGCCAATGGCCGACGTACCGAACCCTTTGACGCTAGAAATGGAGGCGAACACCAGGATTAACAGAGGAAATATCAGCGCTACCAGCATGGCCATCTTTACGTCGTAGGCTTCGATTTTCTTCCCCAGATATTCCGGAGTACGCCCCACCATCAGCCCTGCAATAAACACAGCCAGGACAACGTAAATCAGAATCCCGTACATTCCTGAGCCGACCCCTCCGAAAATCACTTCGCTCAGCATGATGTTGACCAGCGGAACCATCCCGCCCAACGGCGTGAACGAATCATGCCAGCCGTTAATCGCTCCGCAGCTTGCATCGGTCGTCACGGTCGCAAACAACGCAGAGTTTGCGATCCCGAAGCGAACCTCTTTGCCTTCCATGTTCCCGCCGGACTGCAACGCGCTTGCGTGCTGGTCCACGCCCGCCAGCAGTGGATTGCCGCGAGCCTCCGCCCAGTACGCGACCATCACTCCCGCCAGGAACAGAATCGCCATGGCTGACCAGACGGCCCACCCGTGGTGCTGGGATCCCGTCAGTCGGCCCAAGGTGTAGGTGAGACCGCCACCGATGGCGAAGATGCAGAATAGTTCGAACAGATTGGTGAGAGGCGTAGGGTTCTCAAACGGGTGGGCGCTGTTCGCATTGAAAAAGCCGCCCCCATTGGTGCCGAACTCCTTGATGATCTCCTGCGACGCCACCGGACCCTGCGCGATGGTTTGCTCGGTGACCGTATCCATGACCGGCTTGCCGTCGGGACCGAGGACGGGCTTGCCGTCTGGGCCCATTCTCTGAACGTGCTGCGGTTCGACCAGAGTCACCTTGTCGTAAGGCCTGAGGTTCTGCACCACTCCCTGCGAAACCAGAAATAAAGCTCCGACCACGCAAAACGGCAGAAGCACCCACAGGCAGCAGCGAACAAAGTCAACCCAGAAATTACCGATGGTTTCCATCTGCCGGCGGGCAACGCCGCGAATAAAGGCGATTGCCAGCACGATGCCTGTAGCCGCTGAGGCAAAGTTGTGATACGCCAGTCCGGCCATCTGGGTGAAATAGCTCATCGTGATCTCGCCCGAATAGTTCTGCCAGTTGGTGTTGGTGGTGAAGGATGCTGCGGTATTGAACGCCAGCGCGGAGGGATTGACGGCTCCGAGTTTCTGCGGGTTAAAAGGAAGGTAGCCTTGCACCCGCTCTATCAGGTAAAGCAACAGCATCGAGACAACGCTGAACAACAGCATCGCGATCGCATATTCAGTCCAGCGCATCTCGTGGTTCTCATCGACACCCGTCGCCCGGTAGAGCAGCCGCTCGACAGGCCGCAGCACAGGGTCCATGAAAGTCCGCTCACGGCTGAAGACGCGCGCCATGAACACGCCCAGCGGTTTCGTGACCAGCAAGATCAGCGCGAGAAAAACCAGTATCTGCAACCACCCATTGACTGTCATGTCAGAATTTCTCCGGACGCAGCAGCGCGTAAATCAGGTACACCATGGTCAGCGCGCTGATTACCAGCATGACTATCGATTCCCCACTCATATCGTTTTCCTCACTTCACGCGATCGCAGAAATACACATAGCCAATGGAGAGCGCGAAAAACGCGATCGTAACGGCAATCCAAATAATGTCTTCCATAGCGTTCTCCTCGAATGAAGATCCGGGGGTGGTTGCTGGCAGCTACCGGGTTGAGCTAAAACTTCACCAGAATCGCCAAACTCAACCGGCTCTTAATCCTTTCGCAGGTCCGAAGCCCATCCGGCACGAATTCTCGTCAACCACTCTCATTGGACATGACGGCGCATAAAACTGTTCTAAAAAGTGCATAAAGAATTCGTAAAGACGCGGCGGATTCACACGCTGGGGAAAGAACCTCTGCGCGCTGCCGTATCGCTTATGCTGTAGACGAAGAGGTTGGATCGAAGCGGTATATGACCAACGGTTCCGTCCGAAGGTAGTGCTGGTCGGGTCCTGCAGCATCGAGCTTCTTGCGAAGTGAAATCAAAGCCCTTAAGAACTCAGTTTGCCGAAGTTGACTCGTGGCCCAACTTGTGGCCAACAAGGTGCGTGGCGTAACGACGTTTTGAGGATGGCTGGCCAGGAACACGAGGACATCGAATTCCTCTGAAGTCAACCGCAGTTCCTGGTGTTCGGTTCGCAATTTTGGCAAATAGTTGCCCCAAAACCACCTCCAGGACACTTGAAATCTGCTATCTCGCAGTTCACGACCGAAGCAAATCTCAGCAGCCCCATTCGGCTTCACCCGGCTTTGCGAAATAGCGCCTTGAGTCTTCTCGCTCTCTGGCAGTTGAGGCCAATTCCAATAATGCCAAATGGACAGCAGCAACCAGACGGCTCTTTTCCTGTTGCGGCACCTGTTCCCATGTCGCATTCGCCTTGCTGCTGCAGCCAAAATCCGGTCCGAGCGTTTCATGATAGTGGTGGAAGAGTTCCGCCAATTGTTCCGCTGATACCTCTTGGATAGACATCTGAATCCTTTCGATTAGTAAGTATCGCGCTTACGCTTGTGTCTGTTGGAGAGGGACAGCATTCAACCTATCCTCAGGCAGCACGAGTCACTGGTTTTTCCCGCTTCTCCAGCTCAGCTATCGTCCTTTTCCCCGACCCGAATCGCAGACGCACCCAATATCCAATCAAACGAGGCTTGCACTCCGTGCATAGAGCAACCAGAAATCGCACGTAAAATGCGATGGCCGCCACGCACAGCACCGTCACTATTTCTATCGGAGCCATTGCGACCTCCATGCGCGCGGCCAATTTGAATGCTCGAACCATTCAACCCGATTCTTATTGGAAACCACGGGACATAAACTTCTAATAAAAGGTTCATAAAAAGTCCGTAAATCGGCAAAGATGACCTCCGGCTTACGAACTCATATGCGAGCTCTTACGAATCTCCTGATTCAATCAGAGTAGCCGGATTACAGCACGAGGATGTTCAATGGAAGGTTTGCGAACGATGGCGTGCTCTTGGATTCTTCCTGACTAATGCCGGGCTCAGCTGACAGCAGACTACTTAGGGTCTTCGAAAAATAATCGCACATCCAATGTCGCGAATCATTGGCTCAGTCTCCTGGCTCGAAGCGGTAACCTACCCAAGGCTCGGTCACAATGTAGCGCGGAGCACTCTCGTCGGGTTCGAGCTTTTTGCGCAAATGACCCACGAACACGCGGAGATATTCCGGCTGCTCGACGCTGTTCGGGCCCCAGACAGCGGCAAGCAAAGCCCGGTGGGTGATCACTTTTCCTGGATGCTTTGCGAAATAAACCAGCAGATCAAATTCCTTTGGGGTTAAGCGAATTTCGTGATCTTTAACTCCGACCGCCCGGGCAGGTATATCGATGCGAAAATCCCCCACTGCGATAACTGCGGTATCTGGTTGCTCCGGGGCCGAAGCTCTCCGAAGCGTCGCCCGTATGCGGGCCAGCAGTTCGTTCACGCTGAAGGGCTTTGTTACGTAATCGTCTGCACCGGCGTCAAGTGCTTCCACTTTGATTGCCTCCTCACCTTTCACCGACAACACGATGATCGGAGTACGTGACTGCGCTCGCACACGGCGACAGAGCTCCAGCCCATCCATGTTCGGCATCCGCAAATCAGTCACGATCAAGTCCGGTGACCAGTCTTTCATGATTTGAAGCGCCTCCTCGCCATCTGCGGCGGTTCGAATGCCGTAGCCGTGACCGGAAAGCGTGGTCTTGAGAACACGCGTGATCTGCGCCTCGTCATCCACTACAAGAATGTTCGATTTAACCACGGGATTGGCCATGCCCTCTCACTTCATTTCCTGGGTGACAATGTGAACGTCTACGGGAGGAGCATCGCGTAAGAACTTGTGTATGGCGGAAAGGTACAAATATTTTCGCCAACTCGTTTGCGCCGATCGTCCGAACACAACCTGGGTGATATGGTGGTCTCGCACGACTTTAGCCACTTCTTCCGCCACGCTTTTTCCCTTAGTACGGACAACTTTGGCGCCCAAGTTTTCGGCAAAATGGAGATTTTGGGATAGGCTGCGTTGGTCTTCTGGACGTTCGTCAGTACCGATATCAATATATATGACATACAACTCCGCCTCGATTCGTTGCGCCATCCGGGCTGCCCGGGCGATCAGGTATTGGGCCGCAGGGCTGGAACTGACGCAGACCGCGATGCGCTCTCTGATGCCGAGGTTCTTGCCTAAGCCCTCCTTCTCCAAGTAAGACTCAAGACTCCGATCTACGGCTCGGGTGACTTGCTGCAAGGCAAGTTCACGAAGTGCGATCAGGTTTCCAGGGCGAAAAAAGTGACCAAGCGCTTTCTCGGCGCGGTCCAGCGGGTAAATATCGCCACGACGCATTCGCGTCTGCAGGGCTTCCGGCGTCAGGTCCGCGAGGACGATCTCGTTGACTCTCTGGATTACCCAATCGGGCACCGTCTCGCGGACATGAACTCCGGTGATGTTAAGAACCATCGGCATCAAGCTTTCGATGTGCTGCACGTTCATGGTCGAGAGTACGTCGATGTCCGCATCCAGCAGCTCCATTACGTCCTCATAACGCTTGGCGTGCTTGCTGCCCTCAATATTTGTATGGGCTAACTCATCCACCAATACCACCTGGGGTTTTCGAGCGAGGACAGCGTCCACATCCATCTCTTCGAAAGATGCGCCCTTGTATTGCATATTGCGCCTGGGCAGGGTTTCCAATTTCGAGGCTAGTTCGGCGATCCCCTTTCGCCCATGAGTTTCCACTAGCCCAATGACAACGTCTTCCCCTCGGCTGTGGCGCCGGATGCCCTCACTCAGCATGTTGAAAGTCTTCCCTACACCAGGTGCATATCCCAGGAAGAGCTTGAAAACCCTTTCCTTCCTGCGGACCGCTGTTTCTTCCAGCCACTGCTCGGGTGTTTTCGGCATGCTATGGATTATCCTCAGCTAGCAGTCACAAATCGAATAAACTAATTTTCTTGCGTGAAACGACCAACTGACAATCCGATCCTACGCTTTGCCATATCGGCGGCGGTCGTCGCAGTTGTCGTTGTTCTCTACTCTAGATGGCTGCACGTGAATCCGACGACGGTGGGATTCAGCTTTCTCCTTGTAATCCTGCTGATCTCCGCCGCCTGGGGTTTACGCTATGCAATCTTCACCGCAGTCCTTGCCACGTTAGCTTACAACTATTTTTTCCTCCCACCCCTCTTCCGCTTCACAATTGCCGACCCCCAGAATTGGATTGCACTCTTTGCTTTCCTGGTTACCGCGGTAGTTGCCAGTCAACTGTCGGAACGCGCGCGGCGCGGCACTTTACATGCAGAGCAACGCCGGCATGAGGTGGAACGACTCTATTCCTTTAGCCAGGAACTGTGGGTTAGCGAAAACGTATTCGAATTATTGAATATCATTCCCAAACACATCGTAGACTCCTTTGACGTAAGCGGCGCAGCTCTCTTTCTCGAAGGCAAACAGCAGGCTTACTTTTTCGATGAGGCGAGTCGATCGCTGTTCCCCATCGAGCAATTGAAAGCCATCAGTGATCGCGGCGAACCGGTGCTCGACCGGGAACACAGGATCTGCTACATGCCTTTGCGCATGGGTGTGCGGTCCGTGGGCGCTCTTGGGTTGGCCGGCTGCGATCTCTCTCGTGAAAGCTTGGAAGCAATTGGAAGTTTGGCTGCCATCTCAATCGAGCGGGCCAATACCGTCGAAAAGCTAACCCGTAGTGAAGCAGCACGGGAGAGTGACCGCCTCCGATCGGTACTGCTGGATTCAGTCACTCACGAGTTTCGGACTCCACTGACGGCAATCAAAGCATCGGCTGAAACGCTGCTGTCCGAGGTGGAATTGGAAAAGCCGCAGCGCAGAGATCTGCTGGCGGTTATCAATGAAGAGAGCGACAGGCTTGACCGTCTTGTCGGTGAAGCCGCAGAGGTAGTGCAACTGGACTCGCATCAACTGCAATTTGATTTCGCAGCACATCACATGCGCGAAGCGATTGATGCCGCAATCCAAAGGTCACAACCGGCCCTGCGAACACATCACCTTGGGGTCACAATTCCGGAGACTCTGCCGGCAGTTCGGATGGATGTTGACCGGATCACTGAAGTCCTTGTGCACCTAATCGATAATGCCGCCAAGTACTCGCCGCCAGATGCTCCAATCCATCTCACTGTCGAACGGCGCGATTCCGAAGTGCTCACAAGTGTCGCGGATCACGGTCCGGGAGTGGACGAGATGGAGCAAGAGATGATTTTCGAGAAATTCTATCGTGGGCGGAACCAGCGCATGCTCATCCAGGGCACAGGAATGGGACTGGCGATCGCTAAAGCTATCGTCGAGCTCCACGGTGGAAAGATGGGAGTCACAAGTCAGCTTGGTCGGGGGTCCCTGTTTTATTTTTCGCTGCCAACCGCGTAGTCTCCCGGGACCCTGAGTCTTGGTGCTAGATAGCCGAAAGGTATAGCCCCACTCGCCGCGGGCCTTCCACCCAGTACCGAGCATAGCCTTCACGGGTGCCTTGCGCGGAAGCAGCTCTTCGACCGATCATGATCACTATGCGGGCAAGAGTCACGGGGAGAAGGGAACTGTCCAGACAATCTTGTAGGCTCGGCAGTCTCATACGTTGTTTCTGCGTGGCTGCGTGCTGGATTTTGCTAGCTCAAGGGGTCCAGGCATTCGATTCTGACAAGCTTCTTACGGAGTACACGCATACAGTCTGGACGCACAAAGATGGACTGCCCTCAGCATTTATCTACTCCATAGCGCAGAGTCAAGACGGCTACCTCTGGCTGGGCACGGCGGACGCTCTTGCCCGCTTTGATGGAGTGCGCTTTGTCCACTGGCGTCCTAAGACTGGGTATAAGAGACTTCTGGGCGTTGTGCGTACTGTGTGCGCGGGGCGCGACGGACTGCCTCTGGCTTAGTCGGCCACATTCGCGGCGATGACTTAACGATCGCCTCAGTGGAGGCGTCCCCGGAAGCGATGCTAGAGGATAGTGATGGCACGATTTGGGTAGCCACTGAGAATCGACTGCTGCGGTTCAACGCCGCAACTCAAGAGCAGGCTGGTAGTGCAATGACACTGCCACGGCCTTTCTTATCCGGACTGATCCAAGACAAGAGTGGTTCCATATGGTTGAGCACGAACAACAGCGTCCTGCGTTTTGACCCTCACGATTCTCAAGCCCGGCTGATGAAAATAGCTGATGGCAAGTTTTGGTTGAGTAAAGACACCAACGGAGCCGTTTGGATGAGCCGCCCTGATGGGGAAACACACGAGATAAATAAAGAGCAGATGTTCGGCCGGACCGCCTTTAGTGGCAAAACTCTGGATGTCCACACCGTGTTACGCGACAGTAAAGGAAACACGTGGATCGGAACTATTGGACAGGGATTAGCCCGCCTGCGTGCGCCTTCCCACGACGTGCAGACAATGGAGAAGTATTCGGAGCCCGACGGCCTGTCGTCCGAGTTTGTGAGGTGTTTGTTCGAGGACCGCGAACATAACATCTGGGTTGGAACTCAAAACGGTCTGAACCGTTTTCGCGATGAAAAGATCACCACGCTGACGCGTAGCGAAGGACTGGTGACCGAGGATGTCGGCGCGCTTGCGGCTGCGCCGGGCGGGTCTGTCTGGGCGTCGACATCTGGCGGGATTAGTCGAATTGACGGTGAGCATCGCCATTTGTACCTCCAGGGCGTCAGCGCGATGGGTTGTCTGTCGAACGGACAAATAGACTCTGGGCGGGAACAAAGGGTGGAATCGGAAACATGAAAGATGGAAAGTGGGCGTACCTTCCTAGCCCCGCGGGTACTCGCCTAACCGACGTGACTGCGATTACAGAGGACGACGGAGGCGGCATCTGGCTGGTTGATGCTCAGAAGGGACTCTACCGATGGGCCAACGGCCATATCACGGATTTTTCGGATGAGCCTCTGTTGAAGGGCAAATCAATTCTCGTTGCACAACCAGACGGCACAGGAAGAGTTTGGCTTGGACTCTACGAAGGAGGCGTCGTCGTTTTTGACGGAAGCCAATTCCGCGCTTATTCCGAACGGGATGGGTTGGCGGGCGGTTTTGTGGACGCGGTACTTGCTGACGAGCATGGTACTGTCTGGATTGGGGCGGAGCGGGGGCTGAGCCGCTTTCGAGATCAGACATTTGTAACCTGGAACACCGCAAACGGCCTTCCACAAGAACGTGTGCAATGGATCCTTGACGATAGCGGAGGACAAATCTGGCTCGGATACAGTACTGGAGTCGTTCGCGTAAGCACGTCCGAACTCGGCCGAGCAGCGCAAGACCCGTCATACCGGGTCGCTTATGACTTTTTTGACGATGGAGACGGACTGAAAGGCAACCCAGATCGGCGCTGGCAATCACCAGCGGTTCGAGCTACTGATGGCAAACTCTGGTTCAGGACTTCGGAGGGAGTGGCGGTGCTTGATCCGCAGCACCTGACGAGGAATCCTGTTCCGCCACCGGTTCATGTCGAACGCGTGGTCGCAGACGGCATTGAAGTTGACACCGCGCGGAAGGTGCGGCTAAAGCCGCGTACCCACGACGTGGAAATCGATTACACGGCCCTAAGCTTGGCAGAGCCGCGCAAGGTTCTTTTTCGCTACAAGCTGGAAGGTTTTGATTCTGACTGGCAAGAGGCCGGTACGCGACGCCAGGCGTTTTACACTAACCTGCCGCCTCACGCATACCGGTTCCGTGTACTAGCCTGCAATAACGACGGTGTGTGGAACGAGTCGGGTACCACGCTGGGTTTCGATCTTCTTCCGGCGTTTTATCAAACCCAGTGGTTCCGTCTATTGTGCGCGTTAACTTTGATAATGCTGGCATGGGCCGCTTATCGTCTACGGGTGTGGCAGGTGACCGCACACGTGCGAGACCGTTTTGAAGAGCGGCTGGCGGAACGAACCCGGATCGCACAAGAGCTGCACGATAGCCTGATACAAGACGTCATGGGCATCAGTTTGCAAATCGAAGTGACCGACGAGTTGTTGCCGAGCGGTGGGGCGGCGAAACAATCGCTGGCGCGCGCACTGGGCTTGTGCAAGTCTGCATTGGATGCGGGACGCCGCGCGCTAAAGGATCTCCGTGCTGTTTCCCTGAGTGCTGCCGATATCGTAAAGTCTTTCTCTCAATTGTCAGGGGAATTCGCAAGAGACGGCGGACCGGAAGTTGATGTCATTGTCGAAGGGCACGAGCGCCCGTTGAACGCCGTGACCGGCAATGACGTTTTGCAGGTTGGTCGCCAGGCGATCACGAACGCCTTTCAACACGCTCACGCCAGTAGGATTCATGTCTTGTTGAGTTATGGCGAGCAGCACTTGCGGATTCGAGTTCAGGATAATGGTCGCGGCATAGACGAGAAGACTCTGAATTCGGGCCGTCCTGGCCACTATGGAATGGCCGGAATGCAGGAGCGAGCCCAGCGTTTGGGAGGTAATATTTCCATTCGAAGTCGCGTGGGCGAGGGCACGGAAGTTGATCTGTACGTTCCAGCATAACTTATTTACCAAGAGGGTGTGTCTGATTCCGATCGGAGCTTCGCCGGCAGATGTTACGCAGTCAGGAGATTGAAGGCTCGAAGGCAAAAGCTGACGGGAGCACCGGAGAGTTCGGCGGCGAAAACAGGGTCAGAAGCAGGGAAGCCGGACAAGTCACCCGAATGAAGGACACAACCAAGATACGAGTAACCTGCGTGGATGATCATCCAGTCGTCCGCGACGGCATAGCCGCAATTATTAATCTCCAACCGGACATGACAGTTGCGGGTGCTGCTGCGACCGGAGCCGAGGCGCTTGAACGCTTTCTCGAAATAACTCCAGATGTAACTCTCGTGGATCTGCAGTTGCTGGATATGACCGGCTTCGATTTGATCAAGAAGATCAAACAGAAGTCGCCGAACGCACGCATTGTCGTCTTGAGTTCCCATGAGGGCGACGTCGACATCCAACGCGCACTTGAAGCTGGAGCGCAGGGCTACGTCGCAAAGGGAATCGTCCGCGGCGAATTGCTGGCTACAATCCGTGGCGTTCACGCAGGGAAGCGGTGGCTTCCGGCCGCGCTGGCCCAAAAGCTCGCGGAGCACATGGTTGACGAACCGATCAGCCCGCGCGAAGTTGAGGTGTTGTCGCTTGTGGCGGCAGGAAAACGAAACAAGGAAATTGCCAGCGATCTCTCGATCGCGGAAGATACGGTAAAGATGCACGTCCGCAATATTCTTTCCAAGCTTCAGGTCAACGATCGCACGGAGGCGGTTACGATAGCCCTCCGGCGAGGCATCATCCACCTGTAAGACGTCCTTCCGAGCACCCTTGCATACATCCGAAAGAGTTATCCACTAGACGCCCGCTTTGACGTTTCAAAGCGGGCGCGTGCCGCGTAGTGTTGCTGCAGATGCGAAGTATAGAGGGTTTGCTGCAGGAGGCAGATTTGGACCGGCTTTACTCACGATTCCCTGGTGGCAGCGTGGGATGGGCTCTGCTTCTGTTGAGGCTGATTGACGGAATCGCACTCATTGTTGAAGCAGTGGTGGTTTTCGGACTGGGTCAGCAAACGGGCGTTTCCGAACCCATGGGTGGACTGCTCTTGGGCCTGGGATTAGTGGCGACAGGCGTCGTGCTGGTGCTTGGCCTGCGGACATCTCTGGCAGGCGCCACGGCCGCCATTTGCACAGTCGGATCGGTACTGTACGCGCACCATAACTTGCGGGGCATCGCGAGCTTGGGGGACGCGTGGTTAGTTCTATGCGCAGTCGTGTTTTTCGTGTCGAGTTCGCTTGCCCTCCTGGGGCCTGGTGGATATTCGTTGGACGCGCGTCTGTCCGGCTGGAAAGTGATCAAGCTGTCGTCTCGACGATCGAACTCCGGAGAGGCGGATTGACGTTCAAGGTGTCGCTGGCAGGAACACCTGTAAACCACTGCAAAGAAGGTTCAATGTGGATCGTTAAACTCGCGTTATCACGGCCCTATACGTTTGTCGTCCTTGCGTTGGTGTTTCTTCTGATCAGACATCGTGTCCATTTTCGAGCGGTCCCTGACCATGAAATGAGATTCCAAGATGGGTTATCAAAATTCGTTTATGTGGGGGTACAAAAATGAGCTCTAATATTTCTTTCTCTCCGAATGTGCGGCAGGAACATATCTATAACGGTTTCGCACCTGACTTGGTCCTGATGGAGGACTCTTCGGATCGCCAAGCCGACGATCCAACCAGGCGGGTGCTCGGTCCGAGGTTGGTGTCGGATGCGGCAAACGGCGCTCAAGATAGCTTCAAGGGCATCATCGGCTCAAGTTCGCCCTTGAAGAACGTCCTGAAACAGGTCAGTACGGTGGCGCCGACTGACTCCACCGTGCTCATTCAAGGAGAGACCGGCACCGGCAAGGAGCTCATCGCGCGCGCAATTCACTCCCTCAGCGCGCGGAGCGATCGCAAGTTTGTCAGACTGAATTGCGCAGCGATTCCGGCGGACCTGCTGGAGAACGAACTGTTTGGCCATGAAAGAGGGGCATTTACAGGAGCAATCGCACGCACAGTAGGGCGCTTCGAATTGGCGGAGAAGGGCACGTTGTTTCTCGACGAGATTGGGGACGTCCCGCTGGAACTGCAGGCGAAGTTGTTGAGAGTTCTGCAAGAGCAGGAGTTCGAAAGGCTGGGCAGTGTTCATACCCAGCGCGTGAATATACGCCTGGTGGCTGCAACGAATCGGGACCTGATGCGACTGGTTGCTGAAAAGCAGTTTCGCATCGATCTCTATTTTCGGCTCAACGTCTTTCCGATTTCTGTTCCTCCGTTACGCCAACGGCGCGAGGATATTCCTTTGCTGGTGAAACGCTTCGTGGCCAACTATTCCTCGCGAATGAATCGGAGAATCGAGACGATTCCTGCAGAGACAATGGATGTTTTGACCCGGTATGACTGGCCTGGGAACATTCGTGAGCTTCAGAACTTTATTGAACGGGCCGTAATCCTCTCGTCGGGACGGACGCTGCAAGCTCCCTTGTCCGACCTAAGGCGGGTCTCGGATCGAGATCCAGACCGCCCCGGCACACTCCCGCTCCCAGACAACGCCGTCACACTCCGGGAAGCCGATCGCGACCACATTCTCAAGGCGCTCAAGGAAACCAACTGGCTTATCGGAGGTTCTGGCGGTGCTGCTGCCAGGTTAGGACTAAAACGCACGACGCTGATCGGCAAGATGCATAAGCTGGGGCTTTCCCGCCCGATCAAAATGTAAGCTTTCGCATCGAATCGACCGAGTTGTCCCGTGATTTGGGGTTGGTGTGTGGTGAACTGTTTGACAGTGTTCTCCAGTCCATCACTCGTCCCACTGGCACCCAGCGAGTCCCCGGTGCAGTAGTAGGTCGTCCGCGGCTTAAGGTCCGCCACGCACTCGGGAAATTGATTCGTGTCTATCAGGATAAAAGCACGGCCTACGTAATGTCCGTCCGAACACGAGCAAGGCCGAAATTTGGAAATTGAAAGGCCATTGAATAAACGGTACCTCGCGTTCCGGCGCTTGTGAACAGACCGAGGGCTTTTATTCTTCGCGCGCCATTATTCATCTTTCAGGATAGCGGTGCCGATGGGGGCTAACCCGCGGAGCATCGGAACTGTCGCATGTCATCAGCTCCCAGCCGTGGCGCCGACCGACAAGCCGGCATCGTTCGGGGAGGCCAGAGGAGCGGCAAGGGGATGTGCGTGAGGCTCCGGCGGCGTGTGGATTTCGGACGGATACTGATAGTCAGGAATAATTTCTCTTACCTTCTCACGAATGGACATCTCCGAAGCGTGCGCGGCCAGGGAATGCAGCTCGCCGAGATGTTTGCGCAAAATTGGCCAACTCATCAGGGTAGACTGTGTTCTTTTTACTTTTCGACTTGCTGTCGGCAGCGGTTTTTCTCTGGAATAGAAGAGTTCTTCGTAAAGCTTTTCCCCCGGCCGCAATCCTGTGAATGTGATTTCGATTTCATCTTCCGATTTTCCTGAGAGTCGAATGAGAGTCTTCGCCAGATCCAGAATATAAACCGGTTCACCCATATCTAGCACCAGAACATCTCCATGATTTCCTACCGTGTACGTAGTCGGCTGTGACCGGAACCCGGTCGATGGGGGCAAAGGTCGAGGGAACACGATCGAACAAGCTGTACCCATAGATCGGCAACTTGCGCCCGACCGAAGTCGTCACGAAGTCCTGAAACTCGGTTGCTGGAGGGAACGGTTCGGGAGCAGCGGACCTATCGAGGAGGTTCGGAACCCGGCTCGAATTCGGTTCCGCGCCTACAGCAGCTGACGGCAAAGTTGCTGGGCCCTGACTCGCCGGGCTGGAGAACTGGCCGGTTCCGGGTAGGCCTGGGCACGCCGCGCCCGCGCAAGACTGATGCGGTCCATCCGTGGCCGGCACCAGGACCGTGCTCTGGGCGAATCCAATGCTCTGCAATGAGAAGAGACAAGCCAGCAGACTCGCGGTTCGGCGGCAAATCACACCTGCGTTTATCAGAGCGATAAACCTCTTGACCAGTCTTGCCAATACTTGGACTTGGCGTCGCCGGTTTGTTGAAAATTTAGGGTTGCCTGAAGCGGAGCATCTTGGCCCGCTTCGGCGAATAGGTCGGCCGTTGTGTCCGAGTCAGAACGCGGCGACAACACGGGGAAGGTCCATCGTTCGTGCTGGACGAAAGTGGAAACGTCGAAGCCTGACCCGAACAAAAACGTCGCGCGCACAGTGAAGTCCCGAATGTGCCCGCCGGAAGGGATGAACTCCCGGTCGACCGCAGCTTCGCGATAGCCTAACTCCAGAGTGTTGCGCGACGACAACCAGTAAGTGCTCCAAAGCTGAGTCCCGCGACCCTGCCTCCCTACCCACGAACCGAGCAGGTTGCCACGATTAGTATAGGAATCGCGGAACGCACTGTTCCAATAGAAGAAGTGGCCGTTGTATTTCGCGACTGCCGGGGTATCGGAAAACGGTGTTTCTACCCGAAAATCGAGCTTGGGAATTTTTGGAATCTGCGGCAAATAGATTCCCGGGTTCATGATGGAACGATGGGGCGCGGACAGTGGCGAGGGATTATCGTCGGTCAGCGCATCGTTGTAGACCACCAGCCACTTCCGCAAGCCGGGGACGCGATAGCTGAAATCGAAGCCTCCGCGCCGGTCACCCACATCGAGCGGACTGCCGGGTATGGTTCTGGCGTTGTCCCCGACGCTAATGAAACCTCGCCAGAACATGTTCAATGTAACCGGGCGGAAGACGATAGTGCGCGAGAACCCGAATTCCAGGTTGGGGGTAGGCTTGAAACTTATTTTTTGGCCGTCGACGGCGGGATGGGCAGGGTGGTGGTGCCCGGCCATGAGTCCGAAAAAAAACTCCCAGCGCATTGGCCCCAGCCAGCTCAGAAAGCCGGGGAGCCGCCGAGGCGATGTCTTGCTCAGCCGTACCATGTCCATGGGTTCTACATTGTCGCTGTACATCAGGGGGCCGTCCCGATTGGGCCCCCACCACAGACTTTGGCGGCCCACGGACAACTGAACACTCTTGAAGTTCCACGCCGCATATGCGTCCAGCAGACGGAACTGATCGATTGCCCGGGCGGGTGCGGGTGACGGAGGCAGGGTGAAGTCGACGGCGCCGATGAGTTGCTGCACCGTCGCGCTATACGGTGGAAGCACCGCTGCGTGCTGGTACTCGCCGCGAACATAAAGGGCCACTGGGCCTAGAGACGCCCAACCCGAAGCGCCACTTAACACGTTGGAGCCTGGCCCATACGGACGGCCGTAGTCGTTCACCAGCGTCTGGCCGAAATGGTACCCGTCGGCCAGAGCCACGCCCGCGATGCCCGTATAGCGCATGTAAATGCTTTCGACCCTGACTCCTGACGTTCCGGAACCTCCCCATCGTTCTTGTTCCGCAGCGAACTCGGTCTGCAGCGCGGCATAGAGCCGGCCCGCATCCGACTGGTGGTTCTCGCCTCCGGCAAGTAGTTCGCCAACTTCGCCCATAAGCCGGGCGCACTCCATGCGGGTCCAGGGCCGCACGCTCGCAAACGCACTGGGCGCGTATCCGAGCCCGGCCAGCCGGTCAAAGACCCCATACACCCAAGAATCGAGCGGAACGTACGGCGAAGCAAACTCGGCGGGTGGCCGTGGCCGGTGCGGCTCTTCGGGTTCGACCGCGCTCCAACCTGCTCCTCCCAAGGCCGGGTCGTGGTGCGCACGATAGACCTGTCGGCCGATCGCCCAACCCAGAGCGCTGCCAATCACCGCATCCGACACGAAATGCTCCCTCCCGGTGACCCGCGAAACGCCGACCGCAGAGGCAGCGCCATAGGCCAGTAGTTTCGTTAGCGGACCGGGATACTCATGAGCGATCACGGTCGCGATGGACCAGGCGGCTAGCGCATGTTCGGACGGAAAGGATGCGCCTCCCAGGCCAAACCGACCTCGTCCCTTATCGGATTCGGGGCGCGGCCGTTGGGTGACCAGCTTCAGCGCTTCCGCCGCGATAGTCCCGTTTACCAGCGCTTCGCCGGCAAGCAATCCGGTCTCGCGGTGATGATCGTTTTTTGTTATTCCTCCCCACAGATAAAAGCCCCCTGCAGTGCCTAACAGGGCTGCGGTGCCAGCGTTGCTAAAGGCTCGGCTGTATTTGAGGCGCTGAGGCGAGTGGGAGACTTGCTGCATGAAGTAGTGGTCCCTGGCAATCAACCCTGCAGAGACTATCCCAGCTGGCAGGAACCAAGACGTATCACGCTCACGCAGCCGCAGGGGACTGAGCCAAATCTTCTTCTGATCCGACGAGAGGTTCTTCACAAAGGACAACGGGCACAGACACTGCAATTTATTGCCTTCGGCGGTCGGGGAGAATGCCAACGTCTGGTTTTGAGAGTCCTCTGAATTTTTCGAAGCTCGATCTTGGCCGGCCTGAGGCGTGCACCAACTCGATGTCGCGACCGAACACATAAGAGCCGCCGTTGCCAGATGTCGAACAACAATCAGCATGAGTTAAAGGGTCCGACTACAGGAGAGGGGACGAAAATCAAGAAACCGTGAGGTTGTGCCGCCGCCGGCTTTCGGAGTGCTTGGTCTCAAACGCAATTAGCTGAAGTGGAACACCACAAATCGGTTCAAGCTCGTCCCCATCCACTTCGACCGACACGCTCTGCATAATCAAGTCCAAGGTCAAGACGACTCGCAGGCTGTTGCTCTTGCGCACCACGACGCCTTCCATGCCGGCCAAAGCGCCGCCGCGAATGCGAGCTCGTTGTCCGACGGTCAGGTGAGGGTGAGGCTCGGCCTGGCGCAGGTGAAGGCCGGCCCGAAGCGACTCAATCTCAAACTCCGGTAACGCTACCGGTTCGCGGCCTCTGCCTACAATCGAAATCACACCGGGCACTTCAAGCACTCTGATCCGCTCAGCGGGTGCAATTCTCGCGAACAAGTAACCTGGAAATAGCGGAATGTCCGAGGTTTTCGTGCAGCGATTCTTCCAACGTCGCACCACGCGATAGTGGGGCGTGAAGTTTTCCAGTCCATGGTATTCAAGGTGCTCCGCAGCCCGCCTCTCGCGCGAGGGCAGCGTGTGCACCGCATACCAATAGCGAGGCAACTCTGACACCGTATGGCTCGGAACCGTCGCACTCTGCATTTCCAACATTTCGGACAAGGCTTCGCCCCTTCCACTTAGCAGTGGCTATTTCCACAGGTCCCGGGGTTGCATTGGCAGCAGCTAAACCGCCTCGTTTGGCGGACCACGCGTCGAGGTATTTTTCTCGGTAGTTAGTGATGAGACAGCACACTCGACTGGCGGCACACATACCTTTGCACGCGGATGACCGATGCTACGGTGTACCGTGCTTGCGGTGTGCGTATCGCAGTTTGCACCCGCTAACACAAGGATTTACGGGAAGGCAGCACTCGAAACTCGATTCCGATCATGAGGTCTTTCTAATTTCCGGATCCGACCAGTTTGGGATGTTAGGCTCCATACCGGTTCTCCGAAATGGGAAAGCTGTGCTGCTGCCGTTGGGATACGCACTAAAATTTTGTCATCGTCAGATAGCACATCCGAGCCATATACAAGCATCACCCGCTCCGTTAGGGTAGTCGTGAGCAGACTTCGGGGGAGGGCTGTTCGACGAGCGCCTCATGACTCAATGAGTCTGGGGCGTTTTCGTTTGTGCCGTTCTCGCCAATCTCTCCCGCCTCGTTTTTTCACGTAGGATCCGTCAAGCAGGTGGCGTGCGCCTTACTATGCGGTCGCGCGCTCGATGGTATCTTTGTGGGACGGACGCTGGACCCGATATTCATGGACGTTCTAAAAAGGCTCTTTGAGCAGCATTTCCGCGCACCGGTCTTGCGGGTGCACCCGCTGCAGGGCCAGCTGAGCGGGTCGGGCCGTAACATTATCCGGCTGGCCAGCGACAAACTCAGCGCGATCGGCATTCTGTATGATGTGCGCGAAGAGAACGTCGCTTTCCTTGAGTTCTCCAGACACTTTCGGCGGCACGGCCTGCCCGTGCCGGAAGTCTATGCGGAGGATTTGAGCCAGGGCGCTTATCTCGAAGAAGATCTGGGGGACACGACCCTCTTTGAGTTTCTTTCAAAAAATCGTGCCGGCGAGAACATTGCACCACCGGCGGTTGAAGCGTATCGGAGCGTCATGGAAATCCTGCCTCGGTTTCAGGTCGAGGCCGGTCGTGATTTGAACTACGGAGTCTGCTATCCGCGCGCCAGCTTCGATCGCCAATCCATCGCCTGGGATCTGAACTACTTCAAGTATTACTTTCTTCGGCTCGCTGGCATTCCCTTCAACGAGCAGGCATTGGAAGATGATTTCGAACGCTTGACGGAGTTTTTGTTGAGTGCGGGCCACGATTACTTTCTCTATCGGGACTTCCAGTCACGAAACGTCCTGTTACGCGGCGACCAGCCATTTTTCGTGGACTATCAGGGCGGCCGCAAAGGGGCTCTGCAATACGATGTTGCTTCCATGCTGTACGACGCGAAAGCCGATCTGCCGCCGGAACTGCGCCAGCAATTACTCGATCACTATTTCGACAGGCTTGCCGGTTTCATTCCCCTGGAGCGCGACGTATTCATGCGGCACTACTATGCCTACGTTTACGTCAGAATCATGCAGGCGTTGGGTGCTTATGGTTTTCGCGGTTTTTATGAGCGCAAAGCTCATTTTCTGCAAAGCGTCCCCTACGCGCTGAAAAACTTGCGCTGGCTGCTGCACAACGTCAAGCTGCCTATCGCGCTTCCCACGCTGATGGACGCATTCAACAGCATGCTGGGGTCGGAGAAGCTGCAGAGCCTCGCTACCGATGCAGACAATCTGACGGTGCGCATTTTTAGCTTTTCGTTTCACCGGGGCTGGCCCAAGGATGAGACTGGGCACGGCGGGGGATTTGTCTTCGATGGTCGCAGCCTTCCCAACCCCGGCCGGGAAGAGCGCTTCCGCGCGCTCACGGGCAAGGACGCGGCGGTGATCGATTATCTGAATCAGCAGGAAAGCGTGCACCAGTTCTTGGCCAGCGTCCTGTCGTTGGTGGATGCCAGCGTGAGCGAGTATCAGCGTCGCCGCTTCAAGAGTTTGATGGTTTCATTCGGATGCACCGGCGGACAGCATCGCTCAGTATATCTGGCGGAGCAACTGGCGAGACGTTTACGCGGACGGAACGGAGTAGAGGTTGTGGTGCGGCATCGTGAGTTGGAGAATAAGGGCGAATGAAGGCGATGATTCTGGCCGCTGGCCTGGGCACGCGCCTGAGACCACTCACCGACCATCGTCCCAAAGCGCTGGTAGAAGTCGCTGGGCGAACGCTGCTGGAGATCACGCTCGCCCGCCTGCGGACCTTTGGAATTAGCGATGTGATCATCAACGTGCACTACTTTGCCGACATGATTTTGAAGTATCTCGAGAAGAACGATAATCTCGGCATGCGCATCGAAATCTCTCGCGAAGAGGTTCTGCTCGACACCGGTGGCGGCCTGAAAAAGGCCGCATACTTTTTTCGCGAGCAGTCAGAGCCTTTCATTCTGCACAACGTCGACGTCATCAGCACCATCGATCTAGGACGCATGGTGCAATTTCATGCTGAAAATCAGGCTCTTGCCACCTTGGCGATGCAAGACCGGAAGACTTCCCGATATCTGCTGTTTGACGAAGCGCGTCAGCTGTGCGGCCGACGATCCGGCAGCGATGAGAAAACTGAATTGGTGCGATCATCCCAGCCGGTGCAAGCGTTGGCTTTTTCCGGAATCCACGTTATTTCTCCTCGTATTTTTTCCATGATGAGTGAAGAAGGCGTTTTCTCCGTCATCCAGTCCTATTTGCGCCTGGCTGCTCAAGGAGAAAAGATCCTCGGCTTTCGTGTTGATGAATATTATTGGCGCGACCTCGGAAGACCGGAGAATGTGGTGCAGGCGGCTGAGGATTTCAAGCACAATGTACTTCTGCGCTAGGTCAACAGGACGTAGAGGGGGACGCTTGCAGGTAGTCAAACGGCCCAAAGGTTTGCATACCTGGATCTACGAGCGCAAAGCATCTCGCTGAGACCACCCGGAGACTGGTTACGAAGAGCAAACTCCGAGCACCGATTTGGGCGAACCAAGGAAATCCACAACACATTTTGTGCAAACCACTGCACTGTCTGTTAGCATCGTGCAAACAAAAGCTTCGATCTCCAGCATTTGGGGGAGACAGCGTGATCGGCAATGGCATTCAACCTGCACCAATGAGTGCGGCGAAGTGCCAGTCTAGAGCCCAGGCGTCCCCGGCCCGCGGGAAGTAGGAGTTGTTTTTGACCCAACCGGAATCAGGGATAATTCGCACGGAGTTCCCCCGCCGCCGTACCCGTCGTCATCGTCGTAACCGCTTGCTTCGGCGCGGTTCTTTCCTTCTTACGTTAGCCTTGCTTGCAGCGGTTCTCTCCGCAGTGGCGGTCAGGCAGCTCAGCCCTTCGCTCTTCGTCTCATCCTCATCGTCGGTACCCCCGCGGTGGCAGGCTGAAGACAGCCGTATGCGGCTCTTACTGACCAACGAGGAACAGGCATTTCGTCCCAGGGCGGAGGCCCGTCCGGTTTACCCGTATTCAGTGGTACCCGGAGGAATCGAAGATGCACGCGAACTAAAGTGGGTTGCGGAACACGACCCCGTCGTAGCTGCCCACTACGCCGGATTCGACTACGACCATGCGCGAGTGGTACGCCTCGTCCTGGCCAGGACCGCTTATGTCTCCTATCGCATCGGCAGCCGCGTCTACTGGACTCGGCGAAGAGTGACCCTTCATAAAGGAGAGAAAGTCATCACGGATGGCAGGATGACCGCGCGCGCACGATGCGCGAATCGGATCGAAGAAGTTCCACAACAGGCCACATCGTCTTCGGAGCCGCCGGTTGCGAAATTTGAAGACCCCTTCCGTGCGGGCGACGGTACCGCCGCCCACAGCCCTCCTGTTCCATTCCAGTCCGCATTGCTGAATCGGCCGGGGATGCCAGGTTTCGAGCCTAACCCTCCATTGAGTCTGTACTCCCCGCTCTCCGGGGGAGGGTGGGCTCCTTTTGCACCTCCTCCGTTGCCACGTGGAGGGCTTTGTGCGCCGGGCAAGAAGGGCGACAAGGAAAATGACGGCGATAGCGATGATAAAGGCAAAAAGAAGCGTGGGCCCTGTGGTGGCCCCTCGGAGAGTGTCCCGGAGCCCGGGACATGGCTCCTCATGGCCTCCGGTTTCGCGGGAATTTATTGGAATGCACGCCGCAAACTTGCCCGCGTCTGAGAGCTCCTTTAACATCGTCTCTAACGCAGCCAGCGACGCCGTAGCCCACCCAAAGGTTCTAGCACCAAAGTAAACAGATTCCCAAAGAAACGCTGCTACAATCGCCGCATAACCACACCTAAGGCCGCGAACTGGCCGCGAACTAAGACCGCGACAAGGATTTTTCATGCGCAGGTTTTTGACTACAGTTGTGCCTCAGCTCTTGCTGCTTGGCATTTTGTGGGCCCCTTCAATCTGGGCTCAGTCTAGTTCCTCAGTGCGTCGCGTGCATGTGCTCGGGAGCACCAAGGACGGCGTCGAAATTGAAATTGAAGCCAGCGACCGCCTGGTTCCGCAGACTCAGGTTCTGACCGGCCCCGATCGCCTGGTGGTGGACTTTCCCAACGCGGTGCCAGGAGCCGGACTTCGGAACCAGTCCGTGAATCGAGGAGAAGTTAAGGACGTGCGGATTGGCCTGTTTCAGTCGAATCCGCCAGTCACGCGCCTGGTGCTCGATCTGAAGACGCCGCAGTCCTACCAGATATTTCCTTACGGACGGACGGTAATCATCAAGGTCAGCGGGGGCGTGCAGCAAGCTGTGGAACCGGTTGACGACTTTCCTCCCATCACGCGTCCGGGACTGGTAAATACAAGTTTTGCGGCACGCCCACTCGCGCTCCAAACGGACGGGTCTGCCAAGCCGTCGCTTGACGTTTCTTTCCAGGACGGGCTGCTGTCGATCAGAGCTTACAAGGCAAGCTTGTCAGAGGTTCTGTTCGCAGTGCATCAACGGACTGGAGCGGAAGTGGCTATCTCGGCGGGAGCGGAACAGGAACAGGTAGTAGCGGACATTGGCCCCGCGCCAGCGCCCGAAGTTCTCGCGCGGCTGTTGAACGGCTCTAAATTCAACTTTCTGATTCTAAGTTCAGCCAATGATCCCCGCATGCTCGATCGCGTGATTCTCAGTCCCCGCGCCGACGGCGCCGTCACGCCGCTGCCACCGATACAGAGTAATGACGAGGCCGATGATGAGCCGCCACCGGTCGCCGTCCAATCCAATCCACCACCCGATGTGCCGTCCGGCGGTCCGACCCCCGCGCGAAGTCAGCCCGAAGTTAGGACTCCGTCGGACGACAGCACTCCGGACTAATTCCAGCCCTAGGGATGTGTGATCAGCCGAACTGGTACCGGACTGGTCCCCGTGACAGCCGTGCCCACGGGGCTGCTCGCCGGACCACCGTTCCCGCAACCGGCCACGTTCAGCACGGTCACGAACAAGCTGCCGTCTGGGTTGACATAGTTAATGAAAACTTGCAGAAAGCCGACGATGGTCACGGGCGTCGTGCTCCCAGCAGCGAATACCACGCCGGGTTGAGTGTTGTCATAGATGGGCAGCGAGACAATAGAATTGCTGCTGGTGATTTGTCCGGTAATACCGAGTGGATTGCTGCTGCCCGCTGAAATCTGAAAAGGGAATACGGTATTGTCCAGAGTGTCCTGACCGCTTGCCGTGGAGCCCACTGTCCCCTGGTGAATCACGCACTGTACGGCGGTCGCCGCATCGCCTGCGCTGCCGCCAGGATTTTCGCTGAGGTCAGCAGTATTGCCGTTGGGCACTCCGCACTGGTAGACAGTGGTCTGGTCGCAGCCCGAGACCGCTTCTTGGTAGCTTGGGGCGTTGCCACATGAAGGGACCGCAGTGGATTGGGATGGAACCGCTCCGGGCACGTACTCCAGGTTATTCCCCGCTGGAGCTAGAAACCCATTGTAAAAAAGTCCTCCTGTTGGATTTGCCTTCGGGGTCGCGTCCGGAGGATTACAAGACGCTCCAGCTGCGCAGTCTGCGAATAGACTGAACTGTTCTCCGACAATGCCTGGCGCAGCGCCGCCGACTCTGATTTCGGGAGAACCGATGGCTCCATTGGCTGTTGCCACGAACGGATCAGAGAAATTACCCGGATCAAGATTCGGCACGATCCACGGCTTCACACACCGTGGTTGGACCGGGATCACCGTTCCGGACGCGGCATTGCCAACCAGATCTGAGTTCGAAGAATTGAAGGCCTCGGCCGTTGCAGTGGCGCTCACGCTTGCCCCCCGCCGTCCCCAGATGCGAGCGAAGAAAGTCGGCAGGTCCGTACGCTGGACTTGTACGGTGACCAGCGGGTTCACTCCAAAAGCGGGGGTCGTGCCGGTGCAGGCGGCGGTGTCAGAATTGTTAGGGAACGACACGGTGACGGTGCCGGCTGCGCCGCCCACGCTATTTTGTTGGGCCAGTTGGCCCACCGACTTGGCGACCTGCGCAGCTGTTGCACAGGCCAACTGCCAGGCATTGCCCGAACTGATGGGCGCGTTCGCCGGATCGCCAGTCATCCCGGAAATAGAGAGAATACGCGCTGCCGCCAGCGCAGCCGCATCTGCCGACCGCTGCGCTTCCGCATTGGCCAGGTAGAGCGTAACGATGTCGATGGAAAGAGCTGCCATCGCAATGATGGCCACCAACGCAGCCGCCACCAACAGAATCGTAACCCCAGATTCCCGATTATGCTGCGGCGGAAACTGGAGTGACCTCCTGATGGTGGGTGGTTTCATAGAACTCTTCAATTCTCATTCAACGCGGCTGCGGAGGCCGAAAGATCGGTTACTCCCTGGTAGGTCGCCGGCACCAACAGCGTAATGACGCTCTGGAACCGCCACTGGTATGAGTATTTGATGTTGACGCATGTGCCAACTACATTCACGGTGGTTACGCCCACACTTTGTGTGACACAACCGCGGTCGATGGTTAAAGTGACCCCATTCCCGGTTACGGGACAGCCATTGCCTTTCGCCGAGTAAGTCCATCTCAGTCTCGACCCAGTCCCGGAGGCAGAGCTCAAGCCGCAATCATTGATCTTCTCTGAGTTTAGATAGTTATCGACAACCCAGAATGCATCCGTAACCGAGGCGGGGACGGGCGGTGTCGTCGAGGGATTTGTCAGGTCGCTGGCGGGACCGGCCGCCGCCGCTCGCGCCCCTTCACGGGCCGCATTGGTCAACTTCTGTTTCAACGTGAATGCCCCACTGAAATCGAAGATTCCTACCACAAAAACCACGAGCAAAGGTAGGGCCACCGCGAACTCCACGATCTGCGACGCGGCGTCCTCCCTCCGAAGCCTGGCGGCTGGCATTCGGCACCAGCCATGGAGCCGCACAGTCATTGGGTCTCGACTCTCATCTCAGCCTGCGCCCGCAAAAAAATCTGTTGTTTGTTCAACGAAGTGCCGGGCAGCCAAAACGTATACGGATACTGGAAGCTGACGGAAAGCCCGCACACTCCCGCGCCACCCTCGCTCGTGGAAGAGAGCTGAACGTTGTCTTGATCCGGCGGGCCGTTCTTTTTACTGTTGGAGTCGACGCCCTGCACACAAATGTTTCTCTGTCCTTTATCGCACCTCACCGCACTGCCGCCAGTGCAGTTCGTGTTGCTGCTGCCGCAGATACAGAGCCCTGGCGGAGGCACAGGCATCTGCATGTTGTCAGGATTAAGCTTCGCAGCCAGCAGAGCGCTCTTAATGGCGTTGTACGCATTCTGGGAGGGGTCGTTTGTCCCGCCACAGGTTGCGCATGCCGGAGCCACCGCTGCACGCGCACCTTCACGAGCTGCGTGTGTGATCGTCCCATAGATGCTGAAGGCCTGCCCAAACCAGAAGATTCCCAGCAGCATCATAAACATGAGGGGCAACACCAGGGCGGCTTCGGCCACCTCCGAGGCCCAGGTATCGCGAGCCAGCCGACTTGAGATTGCGGTGATTCTCTTCAACATGTCACGCCGCTCCCGATATCCGCGCAATTCCATACAACACGACCGTAAACGCCAGCGCCGCACCATAAGGAACCTTCAACGACTGCGGATTGTCCAGTGAAACTTCCGATCCTGGCAAACGAAACCTGACCAATGAAACCAGCAAATGGCCGATGTTGCGCAGCGTTTGCCGCACACGGCGCTTATAGATTACCAGCGCAACTGCCATGATCCCTGCAACAAAAACCGAACCTACCAGCAAGTTCACCAACACTCCTGTGCCGACAAACGCTCCCAGTGCTCCTGCCAATTTCCAATCCCCAGCGCCCAGGCTCCGCAACAGAACAAACGGCAGCAATAACAGCAGACCCAATCCCGCGCCGAGCAGGGAAGTCCTCAGCCCGCCCCATCCAGCCGCGGCAACGTTGATCCCTATTCCTACCGCCAATCCCGGGACGGTGAGCCAGTTTGGAATGCGCCGGCTGCGGTAGTCGGTCCATCCCGCCACGATCGCTAAAAGCACTGCGCCGCCCAGAATCGCCGCCTTCAGAATGTCCTCAGTTCCAGGCAGCGTAGCCCAAAGCTCCGCTGCATGAAGCTCCACTTCGTACGCTCGCTTTGCCGTCGAAAAAGATCCATTTCTTCTGGCGGTTCAGGAACTGCCCGAGGGGAGGATGGCGTGTTCCGGCCGTCCTCGCTACTCGTTGCGAAAACGGCCTATGGGGCGGATTTTCACACAGCCGGAAGTCGAAGTCAATGAAAGCTGCAAACGGCGAAAAACCTGCGTGTTGGGAAGGGGGCGGTGGAACCCTTGCTGCAGCGGCCAAAAACAAAAGGCCCGGAACATGTCCGGGCCTGAATACACTTCTGACTCTTTACCGATTGAACGCGGGTGCGGCGTTGTGCTCGGCCACAATCTTCTTTGCGTTCTCCGCCAGGGCCTTCGCCTGGGGCAGAAGTTCGAGACCTTTAACCACTTGCGGGTCGGCCTCGGCACGGACTTTCATGCCTTCATCCTGTCCGAAAGCGTCCACAAAGATCTCAGCCTTGATATTCGACCGGATCCATTCGTTGTTATCAACCAAATCCGCCTGCGTGTAGGCCACGTTGGCCTCATCCAGCGATTTGCGGAAATCCTGCATCGTGGCATCGTCCACTTCAAAGTTTTTCGCGGGATGATGGCTTACCACGTAGCGCTTGGCGAAGTTGAAGAACACATAGTGCTGCAGCAAAGTATCCTGGAAGTGATTGCTCTTGAGCGGAGGAACGGTCACATCGGGTGTAATGCCGCCACCGCCGTAAACCGTGCGGCCGCTGTCAGTGAGCTTCACCTCGCGGTTAGCATTGCCGGTGCTCTCGGTCTCGCGGTTGTAGTAGTAGTCGTAGAGCGAAACGTTGCTGTAGTCCCGCTGGATCAACCGCCCGCTGGGCGTGTAATAGCGCGCCGTGGTTAGTGCCAGACCAGTGTTTTCCGACAAGGGGTACACCGTCTGCACCAACCCCTTGCCGAAGGTGACTTCGCCGACGATCAATCCGCGGTCATGGTCCTGGATAGCGCCTGAAACAATCTCAGCCGCGGATGCGGTCAGCCGGTTCACCAGTACAACGATTGGATACTCTTTGCCGCCATTTCCGTGCTGTGCCAGGTATCGCTTCTCAGCCGATGCCCGGCCATGGTGCGAAACGATGACTTGTCCCTTCTTCAGGAATTTGTCCGCCACGCCCACGCCCTCGCTGAGCAGACCACCGGGGTTGCCGCGGAGATCGAGGATTAATCCCTTCAAATCACCAAACTGATCGAGCGCGTCCGCCACTTCGTGTTCAGTGGTCTCATTGAACCCGGTGACGTGCATGTATCCGATTCCCGGCTTCAGCAGGAAGTGTACATCTACGCTGTAACGCGGAATCTCATCACGGATCAGCGTGAACTCCATCGGCTTCTCTACGCCTTCGCGCGAGATGCTGATGTGTACCGTAGTTCCCTTGGGCCCCTTCAGCAGGTCGGCCACGTCCCCGGTGCTCATGTTCTCAGTGGACTTGCCATCGACGGCAACGATCACGTCACCCGGGTGAATCCCGGCCTTGTAAGCGGGAGTCCCGACGAAGGGAAAGATCACAATAACTTTGTTGTTGCGCGGTCCGACGGTCATGCCCACGCCGTAATATTTTCCGCGCTGGTCTTCGCGCATCAGGGCGTACGATTTCGGATCGAAGAAATTCGAGTGCGGATCGAGCGCATGCAACATGCCCGGAATGGCCCCGTTGTAAATGGCCTTATCCGGATTGACCGCCTCCGCGTAATTGTCCTCGACAATCGAGTACACGTCGGTGAATTGCTTCAGGCTGTCGCGGACATCGGAGTCGCCCGTAATCGACGACTGTTGTCCGGTGCGCTGGGCGAAAAGAATGCCCAGGAATCCGCAAGCGAGAAGAAAGAAAACTACCAGGAAGAGTGAACGGCGAGAACTACGTGCCATCTTGGATATGTCCTTCGATTGAGGGTGTAAGACTCAACCCAGCTGCCGCGCTGAATATACACAGTATATCATTAGCTTAGACTGCCCTGACCCCGAAGGGTCACCATCGGTAACCGGCAGGCAGTGTCTTATATCTCTAAGATGCATCGGCCGACCCAGAGGGTTCTTCGATGCTTATTCGAGCGGTAGACCTTACGGCTGGGCTGGGCGAGCTGATCCGGGAACAGGGAATCAGCTCCAACCAACACCCCCAGCATCAGGGCGTTCCGTCCTTCGCGACCCTGATTATTGCCCTCAGGCTGACTCCGACATCCTCCTCCGTAGTCGCCCAATTAGAAACGCTAATGCGCATGGCAGTGTGACCCTGCCACTGCGTCCCACCGCACCAGCAGGTTCCTTCGGCCTGTATCGCCGCGATGATGCGCCGCGTCTCCTCCGGGCTGCCGAAGGACACTAGCACCTGATTCAATATGACGTCATTCAGCACCTGAAAACCAGCCTCGCGGAGACCCACAGCAAAGACCTTAGCCAGACGACAATTTCGTTCGATCATCTCTCTCAGTCCATCGCGTCCGAGCGAGCGCATTGCAGCCCACAATTCGACTCCCCGCGCGCGCCGGGATGACTCCGGCGTGTAACAGCAAGGCTCGCGCGCCACAGTCGACTGCAAGTAGGCCGCGCTCATGGCCATTGCCCTGCGCAGATGTTCGGGTTCGCGCACCACGGCGATCCCCGAATCCTGCGGCACATTCAGCCACTTGTGGCAGTCGATTGCCCAGGAATCGGCAGCGCCGGCACCTTCCAGCAGATGTGCGAAAAGCGGCGAAACGGCGGCCCACAGACCGAACGCCCCGTCCACGTGCACCCACGCGCCGGCGTCACGCGCACGCGAACATATCTCCAGTGCCGGATCAAAGGCCCCCGTATTAACGTTTCCGGCTTGAATGCAGACAACGGTGCGATTATCAAGTGTAGGCAGCTTGTCCGGCCTCATCCTCCCCTGACCATCCGCCGCGACCGTGATCACGCGCGAACGTCCGAGCCCCAGCATCGACAACGCTTTCAGCACGGAGACATGAACTTCCGCCCCGACCACGACTTGTATCGGAGGAGCGCCGAACAGCCCATCTTCTTCGACGTTCCACCCGACGCGCTTGAGCAGCGCCGTCCGGGCTGCAGCCAGGGCAGAGAAGTTGGCCATTGTGGTGCCGGTGACGAAGCCCGCACCACAGGTTGAAGGCAGCCCGATCAAATCTATGAGCCACGCCAGCACAATCTCTTCGACTTTCGCCGCAACGGGCGACATCACATACAGGGCCGCATTCTGATCCCACGCCCCTGCAAGCCAGTTTGCCGCCAATGCGGCGGGCAGAGTCCCTCCGATGACGAATCCAAAATAACGGCCTCCGGTGGTTGCCACCGTTGCTGGCGATCCGATTTCATCCAGTAGGGCCAGAACTTCGGCAGGATCGCAAGGTCCCTGAGGCAACGTCCCACCCAGCGAGTCCAAGCGCGCAACGTCCTCGGGCAGCGGTGAAACTCGCCGACTGCGGATTTCCGACGCATATCGCGCTGCTCGAACCGCCGTCTCCGCCAGTAATGCTTTCAATCGCACCTCCTCGTCCACGAAAGATCTCCACTACGGTGAGTCACTGACATGCCAGCAAGTAGCCCTCGGCCAACCCCCCATCGCATGGCGCATTATCTTAAATCGTTGCGGAGCGAGAAAGCTTGTCAAAAGCTTGTCTCGATGATTGCCGCTTTTCCGGCTCCGGCAGTATGATGAGCGCATGAGTTTTTCTGAGACGATCTTCCTCTTCTTTCTGGCCCTTATCATCTTCGGGCCTAAGAAGTTGCCCGAGATCGCCCGCCAGGTGGGCCGCGCCCTCAACGAATTCAGGCGTGCCTCCAACGAGTTCAAGGCCCAGATCGAGCAGGAGATCGCCCATCTGGAGCGGGAAGATACGCAGACGATTCTTCCGCCGAGCAGTGCGCCCGTTGGCACGGCCAGCCGCAGCCTGGATGCCACACCAGTGGACGCGCCCCAGCCCGAGCCATCTGCGACCTCGGCTGCTCCCGCCGAAGCTGCCGCGGATGACGCGAATGCCGCGGAATCGGGCGTCAGGGCTACAGAAGCCATCTCTGCCGAAGACCCGGTGACGACCTCCACCTCTCAGGAGTCTCATGCCTGAAATTACGGCCGACGTTCCACAGGCCGAACGTGAACCTGAGGGTCTGCCCGCCATGGGCTTCCTCGATCACCTCGAGGAACTGCGCAAACGCATCATTTACTGCATCATCTCCGTGGTGGTCGGCTTCTTTGCGTGCTGGGGTTATCGCGAACAAATTTACGCGATCATGCAGAAGCCCATCATGGGTGCCCTTAAATCGAACGGGATGACCGACAAGTTGGTCTATCTGAATCCCACCGAACCTTTCAACCTCTACTTGAAGATCTCGGCGCTGGCAGGCCTGTTCTTAACTTCGCCGTTCGTCCTCTACCAGGTTTGGATGTTCATCTCGCCCGGCCTCTATCGCAATGAGAAGCGCTATGTAGTTCCCTTTATGGCCTCGACCATTGCACTGTTCAGTGCCGGCGGCTACTTCGGATACAAGATCGTTTACCCGCAGGCGTTGAATTTTCTGATCGAGTTCGGCAAGCAGTTCCAGCCGATGATCACCATCGGGGAGTACACGCAACTCTTCCTCAGCATCATCCTGGGCATGGGACTGATCTTCGAAATGCCGGTCCTGGTTTTTTTCCTGGCGCTAATGGGGATCATCAGCGCCGGTTTCATGTGGAAGAACTTTCGTTATTCCATCCTGGTCATCTTCATTATTGCGGCCATCATCACACCGACCACCGACATCCTTAACATGTGCATCTTTGCGGCGCCTATGATCGCTCTGTACGCGCTCAGCATCGGTGTGGCCTGGCTGGTCCATCCCAAGCAGCGCCAGGCACGGAAAGAGAAGCAGGCGAAGTGAAGAGCTAGCCTCAGAGCACGCCTTTGGGTGGTGTAGCGTTTCTGGCGCTGCATATAGATCGAACCGGCAAATGCCGCAGCGTTAAGTGCGAAGGGAATGGCTCCCAGGTGAGTAAGAGATCTTCAATACTGCTGTTGTTTTGGGCGCTGGCGTGGATGTTGCTCGCCTGCGACCGCGACAACCAAGCCGCCCAGGCCAAAGGGCAGAATCCGCCGCCGAGTTCTGTCTCCGACGCGACGCTCCCAACTCTGACACTTCCCTCTGACGCTGGTCCGCCGCCTGCGTTTGACGGCAACCGGGCCATGCAATACGTGAAGGACATCGTGGCCTTCGGCCCACGCCCCATCGGCAGTGCCAATCACAGGAAGGTCGAGGACTACATCATCTCGCATCTGAAGCAAGATACGGTCGAGGAGGATACCTTCACCGCGGATACTCCCGAAGGCAAATTTTCAGTTCGCAACTTCATTGCAAAGTTTCCCGGTACGAAAGATGGCATCATCGCGATCGCCAGTCACTACGACACGAACTACCCGCTACGTAATACCTCGTTTGTTGGCGCCAACGATGGTGGTTCTTCCAGCGCGCTGCTGCTTGAAATTGCGAATCAGTTGCGCAGTAAACAGCGTGAGGGTTACAGCGTCTGGCTGGTGTGGGATGACGCGGAAGAATCAATAAAGCCCGACACCGAGGTCCCATTTGCCAGCGACAGTTTGTACGGCATTCGCCACCTGGCGGAGAAGTGGCAGGCTGACGGAACTCTGAAAAAAATCAAGGCATTCCTGTTGGCGGATATGGTTGGAGATGCCGATCTCAACATCGATCGCGATCTGAATTCAACCCCCTGGCTTGAAAGCGTTATATACGAGGGCGCGACTCGTTTGGGGTATCAGTCTCACTTTTTCGGGCGCACCAACCAGGTCACTGACGATCACATTCCGTTCAAGGAGCGCGGCGTGCCGTGTGCCGACCTCGTCGACTTTAATTACGGCTACAACAACGTCTTCTGGCACACTCCGCAGGATACTGTCGACAAACTCAGCCCCAAGAGTCTGGAGATTGTGGGCGCGGTGATTCTGGAAACAATCCGTATCCTCGACAAGATGGACCCGCTTCCGCCCAAGTAGAGGGTCCTCTCTGCGCCCAGTCTCTTTGCTCTTTTCTACGTTTTCATTTCTAATCCCCGGATATGCGAACCGCGAAATCGCTGTGGTTGATCGTCACCGTCAGTTTCATCTGTGACGACGGGCTGAAAGCTGCCGATATCTGCGACCATGGCGTCAGCGGGAAACGCGCAAGACAGAAGTAGATGGATTTTCCATTTCCAATTGCCAACTTCCGTTGGGACCGCCCGAACCGGACGTTTTCAATTGGCATCGGCAATTGACGATCGGCACTTTGATTTGCTCTATTTCTGGATTCTCTTCAACCTTTTCGCGCTCGGCATGCTCGCCCTGGATCTCAGGGTTTTCCATCGTCCGGACCATGCTGTGGGGTTTCGCGAGGCCATGGGCTGGAGCGCCATGTGGATCGCTCTGGCCGCTGCTTTCGCCGCCATCGTTTATTTCTGGCAGGGACATCAGGCCGCGCTCGAGTTTTGCACCGGATACGTGCTCGAACTCTCTCTCAGCGTAGACAATCTATTTATCTTCCTCCTCGTCTTCCGCTATTTCTCTGTCCCCGAAGAACAGCAGCACCGGGTGCTGTTCTGGGGAATTCTGGGCGCGCTCCTGATGCGAGGGATTTTCATTGGGGCCGGCGTCGGTCTCATTCATCGTTTCCACTGGATTCTGTATGTCTTTGGGACACTGCTGGTTTATAGCGGCATCCGCGTCTGCATCATGGGGGACCATCAGATTGATCCTGCGAAGAATCCAGTGGTTAAGGCTGTGCGCCGCTGGATCCCGGTTACGGAACACTACCAAGGCAACCGGTTCTTCGTTCGCAACGAGCAGGGAAAGTCAGCCCTTTATGCTACGCCCTTATTCGTGGTTCTCCTGGTCATCGAGACTACGGATGTCCTCTTCGCCGTGGACTCCATCCCCGCTGTTCTCGCGGTCACGCTCAACGCCTTCATCGTATACACCTCGAACGTGTTCGCCATCATGGGCCTTCGTTCCATGTATTTCGGCGTGTCCGGTCTGATGAAGGTCTTCCGGTTCTTCCATTATGGGTTGGCGGTGATACTGGTCTTGGTCGGCCTGAAGATGCTAATCGCGGATTATTATCATGTCGGATCTGCAGCCACACTCGGCGCTGTCGCAGGGATCCTCATAGTTTCAGTGCTAGCGTCGGTGCTGTTTCCCGGCAAGCCCGATTGACCGCATGCTATATTTCGCTCTTCATGGGATCTCTCCTGTTTTTCGCCTTCTCCTGGTGGGGCATTCTGCTGCGGATCGTGGCCATTGTTCACTTCATCCGCCGGCGCCCTGATTTTTTCTGGTTGTGGATCATTCTCTTCCACTGGGTGGGCGCTCTCATCTACATCGTTGTGGAAGTTATTCCAGACGCCGGCCTGCTTCGCACTTCCGTGCAGGTATTTCCACGTCGCCGCCGTATCCACGAACTCGAGCGCGCCATCCTCGACAATCCCTCCGCCGGTAACTACGAAGAACTCGGTCTCCTTTACCTTGATGACGGAAACTTCTCGCGTGCGCGCGCCTGTTACGACAAGGCCATCTCCTCGCGCAGTGATTCACCAGACCCTTTCTATCGTCGAGGCATTGCCGAAATTGAACTCGGAGACTTTAGCGCATCTGTCCCCGACCTTGAGCGGACTGTGGCCGCGGATCCCGGTTACGACTTCCACCGCGCCAAAGGCCTCCTCGCCCATGCCTATGCGAAAACCGGACAAGCCGACAAGGCCGACGAGCTTTTTCGCGAAGCCACCAAGATCTCAACCAGCTCTGAGACGTATTACAACTACGCCCTTTTCCTGCAGTCGCAAGGACGCAGCGCCGAAGCCCGTGAGTGGGCGCGGAAGATACTCGACAAGAAACCCACCATGCCCGGCTATCTTCGCCGCCGGGAGCGACCCTGGTTTCGGAAAGCTTACGCTCTTCTCGCTCGCCTCCCCGCCTAACAACTGCAGCGCACATCTGAACAAACATTTTACAAACCACTGACGCTGCCGTGACACCAGCAGTGACTTTTCTGCATATGGTGTGCATAGGCTGATTCGAAGCCCCTGCCTCGATCGCGCAAACATCATCCCATCAAAATTAGGAGCGTAGCATCATGAGCAAATCGGAACTCTCATCCACGGTCGCGCCGTCTGACGCAACCCAACGATCAGCCAGCGAAGAAGTTGATTTTCAATGGTAGCGCGTGGTCAGGCGCCGCTCTTTCCTTAAGGGGCTCGGCATGGCTGGCGCCACGCTGACTGCCGGGGCGCTCCTGACAAACTGGACAAGGCACTAGCAGGAAGAAGCTCAACCCCCGGAGACGCCGCGATCCTCAAGTTTCTTGCAGCCGCCGAAATCATCGAGACCGATTTGTGGACTCAGTACGCGGAGCTTGGCGGTGCCCAGGGAGGCAATCCAGCCTATATCCTCGCGCTCCAAAATCTGGACGGTGATATGCCCCAATACATCACTGACAATATCGACGATGAAATGAGCCACGAGCAATTTCTGAATGCCTATCTGATTTCCAGGGGTGAAGATCCTGTCGAGCTGGATGCGTTTCGCACCTTGCCCAGCAGTCAGGCAACCGGCGCCAAAGACCTTGGACGCCTTACCAACCTCATGAGCCTCAATGTTGACACGAGTTTCTACGCTCGCTATCGCAGCAGTCAGAACCCGGACTTGGGCGCCAAGATCGCCGGCCCGTTCACGATTGCCAACGAACCGGCCCACCTTTGAATGATACGGATACCCCTCCAAACCAGCCCCAGCCCGTCCCGCCGGCGACGCCCCAGGAAGCTCGCATGCAAGCGATTGCCAATACAGCAGGCTTTCACTTCGGGTTGATCGAACAGGGTGGCTCGAGTCTCTATACGACGCTGGCTCAGCAGGTACACGATGTTGAAGTCCTGCGCGTTGTCCTCAGCATCGGGGGCGTTGAGGTGGACCACTTCGGCCTCTGGCACGACAAGATGGCAATGCGGTCGCTCAGCCTTTGGCAGGTGTCACTGATCCTATAACGGGGCTTACGTTTCCCGACCTCAACAATCCGGCCACGGAACTAACACAAACCAACAAGATTCTGCCGGAGCTGTGCAGTTTCATCAGCAAGAGTTTTCCACTCTGCTCGGTCATCCGGCCGTCTACGACTAGGAACTCAGGTGCCATGGCCGCAGTCAAGGGTCTCACTGCCGACAATCTGTTCCAGGGCCAGTCGAATGCATTCTTTGCCCTGATCACGAAATTGGCACACGACGCGGATTCAGCAGAGCGCGGGTTCTAGTCGCGGTTGCCGTTGCTTGTTCTGTCAGCTGTAACTGGAAGGCGTGGCAAGCATGGTCTTCGGAGGGGCACGGTTTTTTGGCCGTGCCCACCGGAGCCACGTAATGATGTCTCGACATTGTAGGGTCATAAAAATTAAGGAGAATCCATGTTTGAAGGATTATTTCAGCCAATGCATATGCTAGTAGTTTTCGGAATCGCCTTGCTGGTTTTTGGCCCCAAGAAGCTCCCCGAGCTGGGCAAAGGACTAGGCGAAAGCATCCGCGGATTCAAGTCAGCCATGGCGGCAAAAGAGGAAGAGAAACCATCCGATCCAAAGAACTGAGAATTGAGGCTGAGAGCTGAGAGCTACCCTCCCCCTCTGCTAAACTTTCAGTTCCATGCCTCGACTCACTCACCTGGAATGCACGCGCTGCGGCGAGCATTTCCCCGCGGACCGCCCGCAAACTGTCTGCCCTAAGGACGCCGGCATCCTGTATGCCCGCTACGATCTGGACACCATCAAGCGGACGTTCTCCTCAGCGCGCCTCAGCGGACGCGCTCCCACCATGTGGCGCTATGACGCGGTCTTGCCGGAAGCGGATCCCGTTTCGCTCGGGGAAGGCTTCACCCCGATGCTACCCAGCCGCGAGTATCCCAACGTCTTCATCAAGGATGAAGGCGTCAATCCTACCGGTTCCTTCAAGGCCCGCGGCCTGTCCGCCGCCGTCACCATGGCCAAACACTTTGGATTGAAGAAACTTGCCATCCCTTCTGCCGGCAACGCCGCCGGAGCTCTCGCTGCCTACGCCGCCGCGGCATCCGTCGAAGCCCACATCTTCATGCCGCAGGACGTCCCCATCGCGAACCGGATCGAGTGTGATTACTATGGCGCCCGAGTCACACTCGTCGATGGCAACATCAGCGACTGCGCTCGCAAGGTCGCCGAATTGAAAGAGAAAGACAACTGGGCAACGGAGGGATGGTTCGACGTCAGCACTACTAAGGAGCCTTATCGCGTCGAAGGCAAAAAGACGATGGGCTACGAAGTCGCCGAGCAACTCGGCTGGAAGATGCCCCAGGGGATCATCTACCCCACTGGCGGCGGCGTTGGCCTGCTGGGAATGTGGAAGGCCTTCGACGAGATGGAACAGCTGGAATGGATTGGCGATCAGCGCCCAAAGATGGTCTGTGTACAATCATCCGGTTGCGCCCCAATTGTTAAAGCATGGGATGAAGGTAAGTCCACCTCAGAAGTGTGGCCCAATGCAGCCACACTGGCTTCCGGTCTCCGCGTCCCCAAGCCCTACGGCGACTATCTGATTCTTTCCATCCTAAAGAAGTCCCACGGCACTGCCCTTGCCGTGACCGACGAAGAGATTCTGGCCGCCACCCGCCACTGGGCCAGGAACGAAGGAATATTCGCTGCTCCGGAAGGGGGTGCCGCGCTGGCTGCCTATCGCAAACTCCGCGCTAATGGATTCTTCAAACCCGAAGACACAGTAGTCCTGTTCAACACGGGCACAGGCCTGAAATATCTCGATGTCCTCGATGCAGATGCAAGTGTGGCGCGGGCGCCCTCGCCCGCGAAGCCGGCAGCTACGAACCCCGGGCCGCGCCATATCGGCGGCATCATCGGTCCGTATTGATCTCGGAATTCCATGACTGAGCGCCTCTACTATCACGACTCGTTCCTCTATGACTTCGATGCCGAAGTCGAGGAACTCACCACTGTCGGCTCCCGTCCGGCAGTGATCCTCAACCGCACGGCCTTCTATCCGACGAGCGGCGGACAAGTTTTTGACACAGGCTGGATCGTGCCTGCCGATGCTGCAAACGCCGAAGCGAAACTCAGAGTCACCGAAGTCGCCGAGAGCGACAACGGTAGAGTGGTGCACTACCTCGAAGCCCCTTCCAAAAACTTGCAACCGGGAGCCCGCGTCCGCGGTCAGATCGATCCCGAGCGCCGCCGCGATCACATGCAGCAGCATTCCGGCCAGCACGTGCTCTCTGCTGCTTTCGTGCGACTCTTCAAAATGCCTACCGTCTCCTTCCACATGGCGGACGACTATTGCTCTATCGACCTCGACACGCCCACGCTGACCGAAGATCAGGTCGAGTCCGCCGAGCGTCTCGCGAACGAGATCATCCTCGAAAATCGTCCCGTCGATATGCGCTGCGTGACACGTGACGAAGCAGGCAAGCTTGGGTTGCGCAAGCTCCCGCCCGCCGAGCGGGATGAACTGCGCCTCATCGATATCCGTGACTTTGACCTGACCGCTTGCGGGGGGACACATGTCAGGCAGACCGGCCAGATTGGATGTATTCTCCTGCGCAAAACCGAGAAAGTTCGTCAGGGGTGGCGTGTCGAATTCGTAGCCGGACAGCGCGCCGTCGCCACGGCTCGCCATGATTTCTCAGCCCTTACTGAAACCGCGGCACTGTTTTCCGCGCACATTTACGATGTTCCGCAGCAAGCCCGCAAAGTGCTCGACGAAATCCGGTCTCTGCGCAAACAGGGCGAACGATCTCTGGAAGAACTCGCTGCAGCCCATGCCGCGGCATTGTTTTCTGAAACTCCTGTGAGCAACGGTCGCAAACTCATCGTGCGCAACTTTTCCGACCGCGATGTGAACTTCATCAAGCTCCTGGCCCAGAGGTTGACGCGTCAATCCTCTGCAGTCATCGCGCTGCTGGCCACCAGTTCGCCGTCGCCGTCGCTGGTGTTTGCCCAGTCTGCCGGCCAACCGCACGACATGGGCGCGCTGATGAAAGAAATCATCTCCACGTACGGCGGCCGCGGCGGGGGCAGCAGGGACATGGCCCAAGGCGGCCTGCCACAGGCCGATAGACTGGACGCCGCTCTAGCCGCCGCTGCGAACGCTCTCGCTGTCATTCTTCGACTTCGGATTCGAATTGCTCTTTGCCTTCTGCCCGTCCTTTTTATCCTTGTCTAGGTCGAGTCCATACTCGGGATGCTCGTAGGTCCCGCCGATGTGCACAGGAACAACTTCCCCTCGGCGGCGCTTCTTGAAGAACGGGTCCATCACTTTGAGCAACAGAGATTTCATCCCTGTGGTAGTCTTCGAGATTTTCGAATCCACCTGCATCTGCCCGTGCAGGTCGATGCGGTGGTCGATAATGTTGTAAGTTCCGTGCAGTCGCGCCGAAGCGCCCGGCACGTCGAACGACAAATCGGTAAAGGTCGATATCCCCTGGTCGAGTCGAACCTGTCCCTTCAAGTCGGAAAGGACGGTCTCGGGATCGTCTTTGTTCTGTCCTCGGGCTCCCGCCTCGGGCTCCCGCGCTCAGCTTGTTGACATCAGTCTGAGTCTTTGGCTTGGTGAAGCTGCCTTCGTCGATGCCGAAGGTGCCCTATAGTTTCACCTTCTTGAGAAACCGTTCGCTGCCCGGGGGGATCTCAACGCTGGCCTTCAGCCCTACCGGCCCCGACATCGGCGCCCGGGGGGCTTTCACAAACAATCCCAGGCTGTCTTCAATTCGCCCCTGCTGTACTTTCAGATCAATCAAGGCCGTCTTGCCCTTGCGCCCAGAAATTCTCGCGATGCTTCCGTGAGCTTCGACGTGTGTTTTGGAGAAGTGCGCATCCGCACGCTTCAAGTAGGTATCTCCGTGGGTTCCATCCACATAGGCACTGAAGTCAGTCATCAGGTGTACCGGATGGTGACCTGATCTGACTTCGAAGTCGGGGACGTCGGTCGAGCCACTGATATCGATGTGCTTCAGCACGCCGCCAAATTTTCCTTGCGATGAAAGCGTTCCGCCGATACCGTGATACACATTCAGATCGGCATGCTCGAACGTGTACTCGCCCGACACCGGTGTCTCCCCCGGATTGTCTCGTCTCCAGGTGCCGAACTCTCCTGCGGTCTCGATCTCGCCAGGCGGCTCCGGGTTATGAACCTTGAGCCGATATTGCACGGGACCCGCCGAACGCACATGGCGCAGAGACGCTTCATGAACGTCGAAGCGTAGTCCTTGTTTCTGCGGGTCGCGGGACCCGAATTCAACCACCGTCCCGCTGACGACGAGGTCGTCGATAACGATCTTCGAAGCGTGAGTATGAAAGCTCGCACCGCTGCCGAACGGTGGAATAAAAATGTGCATGCCTTCGGCGATGATAAGGGGCACATGCTGCGTGAGGATTCCGAGATAACTTCCGCGGATAGTTAATCTTGCAATCGTAATCAGAGGTCGTGCGCCTGCCTCGCCGTGATGAAAGACCAGACCGTCGATGACGCAGCCGGGGGCAGGGAAGTAAGTCCTGTGAAAACTACGGATCGCGATGCTGCTGTCGCTCACCTCCGCCAGATCCTGCAGCACCGGACCTTGCTCGAATGGCCACAGGCGAGTTCGCAATATGACTGCGGCTCCTACCAATAGAGCCGCAATTGCAATTGCGATTGTCTTCTGGGGGCGCGTGAAGCGAGGCTTCGACGTCCGCCCACTTTCCGGAGCCTTTCGAGTGAGCGCCGGGGAAGACATGGAACTTGGAGTCCGATTGTTTATTCAGAGTTGCTGCGGAAAAACCCCATACATCCAATCTGGCATGCAAAAGAGAAAGCCCCGCTCTCGCGAGCAGGGCTTTTGATGTTCCGCCAAGTTACGGTTCTACGATGATTTAAGCCGGGCGGCTGTGCTTCCGAAAATTTTCCCACCACACCTTGGGATCGTCCGGACGGTTAAGCATCTTCGACAATTCCTGCTTGATCTCCCGCAGGCGATTGGTTCGCAGCTCAAGTGCGGACTTGTCGATCGGCGTATGCTCGCCCTTCTCTGAAAAACGAGCATTCATCTTCCGCAAATCGGTGATTTCCTGGCGAAGGCTGGAGAGGTGTTCCGAGATATAAGGCATCTCGTTAATGATACGCCCTTATTCGCGCCTCCGTCGCTTTATTTATCGCCGTGTCGGAGAGCGAACAGACTCTTATAAGAGAGCCAGTTCACTGGCGGCAACGCCGGACCTCGCACACTGGGAAGCTTGGCAGCGTTATTGGGTCACGACTCTGGTATTGCTTCCTCTAGGAACAATCGAACGGAACTCGATCTCACCACTCGGAGAAGTCCCGAATCTGCGTACCCGTGCGTCTCGATCCCGGTTAGCAGAGGATCCGCGCTCCAGACTCCGCTCGCTGTTTCGCTAGTGTCGGTACGCCAAACGCCGGCCCCACTATAGCCTTGAGGCTTACCGCCTGGACTACTCGGGTAAAACTTCACTAGGAAATGTCTTTCCGCGTCAAATCCTGAAAGGAGTCTGCCGCGTTGTTACGACTTCGCCCCGAAACCCGTCTGACTTTACGGCCTGCTTATGGACCATAGTATCCCCTTCGCGGGATCTGTCGACCACAAGCGCTTGATCATATGGATATCCAAGAACAACGACATTGCCTTTCACAGGAGGTTCTGAGAATTTTTGAGGAAGATCACAGAATCGGATGTTGACCGACTCCGGAACATTCTCGCCCAGCACAACCGCCGCGAGGTCTTCCCAGGCGCACTGCACAATTTTTTCGATTTCCAAGGCGACCCTTTCGGTTCTTGTCCGATTCGCTTCATCCGCCCATTCAATCCTTCCGGTTCCGCGAGGGAGGAATTGTATGTCAGCTTTGTCCGCGCCCTCGAGAACATGAGCGGCTGTCAGGATAAGCTTTTGACCTCTGAATTGACATGCTGCGCCTGTCCCAATTTCCTGCCAGGCCGTTGCCTGGCCCGACCCATCAGTGTGCTTCTTATGTTTCGTGTTGATAATTCCCACCATGTGCCAAAACACACGCTCTAGAAGGGCCCTGTTCACCTGAATGTTTTCTCCGATTGGATGTTCCAACACTGTGCCCTCAAAATGGGAAAAAGCCCCGCTCTTGCGAGCGGGGCCTTGATTTTGCGCCGAAGGCGCGTCTGCCTGGACGGCGAGTCCTAGTACATGTCGCCCATGCCGCCGCCACCGCCGTGTCCGCCGCCAGCAGGAGCTCCCTTTTTCTCTTCGGGGATCTCCGCCACCAGCGCTTCGGTGGTGAGCATCAGCGAGGCGATGGAGCCTGCGTTGGTGAGGGCGGTGCGCACGACCTTGGTCGGATCGAGCACGCCGGCCTTGACCAGATCTTCGTAGTCGCCGGTAAGGGCGTTGTAGCCGAAGTTCGGGTCCTTCGAGTCATTGACCTTGCCCAGAACGATTGCGCCCTCTTCGCCGGCGTTCTCGGCGATCTGGCGCAGCGGTTCCACTAAGGCGCGCTTCACGATGTTGACACCGATCTGCTCGTCACCCTCGACCTTCAACTTGTCGAGTGCGGCAACACAGCGGCTCAGAGCCACTCCGCCGCCGGGGACAATGCCTTCTTCCACGGCCGCACGGGTTGCATGCATGGCATCTTCAACGCGGGCTTTCTTCTCTTTCATTTCGGTTTCGGTTGCGGCGCCGACTTTGATCACGGCCACGCCACCGACCAGCTTCGCCAACCGCTCCTGCAGCTTCTCGCGGTCGTAGTCGCTGGTGGTCTTCTCGATCTGGCTGCGAATTTCTTTCACGCGGCCTTCGATCTCGGAGTGCTTGCCCTTGCCTTCGACCAGCGTGGTGTTGTCCTTGTCCACAGTGATCTTCTTGACTTGGCCCAGATCGCTGATCTGCACGTTCTCCAGCTTGATGCCCAGGTCTTCGGTGATGGCCTTGCCGCCGGTCAGGATCGCAATGTCCTGCAGCATAGCCTTGCGCCGGTCGCCGAAGCCAGGAGCCTTGACGGCTGCGACTTGCAGCGTGCCACGCAGTTTGTTGACAACGAGGGTAGCGAGCGCCTCGCCCTCAACATCTTCCGCGATGATGAGCAACGGCTTGCCGCTCTTGGCGATCTGCTCGAGCAGAGGGAGCAGGTCCTTCATCGAGCTGATCTTCTTTTCGTTGATCAGCACGTAGGCGTTCTCCAGAGCTACTTCCATGCGCTCCGGATCGGTGACAAAGTAGGGCGAGAGGTAGCCGCGGTCGAACTGCATGCCCTCAACCACTTCGAGTTGAGTCTCGAGGGTCTTGGCTTCTTCCACGGTGATCACGCCGTCTTTGCCGACTTTGTTCATGGCCTCGGCGATGATCTTGCCAATGGTCTCGTCATTGTTCGCGCTGATCGTTCCAACTTGAGCGATCATCGCTCCGGTGACGGGCTTGGACAGCTTGTCGAGTTCGCCTTTTTCGCGGTTGCCTTCTTTGTCGAGCTTGCCGCAGACGGCGATTACAGCCTTCTCGATGCCGCGCTTCATAGCCATGGGGTTAGCTCCGGCGGCAACGGTCTTGACGCCTTCGCGGTAGATAGCCTGGGCTAGAACGGTGGCGGTGGTGGTGCCGTCGCCGGCAACGTCGGAAGTCTTGGAAGCGACTTCACGAACCATCTGCGCGCCCATGTTCTCGAGGCTGTCCTTGAGTTCGATTTCCTTTGCGACGGTGACGCCGTCCTTGGTGATGGTCGGCGAGCCGAATTTCTTTTCGATGACTACGTTGCGGCCCTTGGGGCCGAGGGTGACCTTCACGGCGTCGGCCAGAAGGTTGACACCGCGGAGGATCGCCTGTCGGGATTCTTCTCCGTGAACGATTTGCTTTGCCATTGCGTTTGTCTCCTAATCAGTTTGCAGGATGTGCCTGCGGTATTTTTCTTGGCTGGGGCTGTCAGCTTTCAGTTGGAACTTCTGACCGTCGTTTGTCAGGATCATCTATTAGCTGATGGCTGACAGCTGACGGCTGAGAGCTATCTCTTCGAGCTGGCGAGTTCTTTCTTGGCGGGACTGGTTGCGCCAGTCAGAACGCCGAGGACTTCGTCTTCCTTCATGATGATGAAGTCTTCGCCATCAATCTTGATTTCAGTGCCGGAATACTTTCCAAACAGGATGCGGTCGCCTTCCTTTACAGCCAGAGGGAAGGTCTTGCCTTCGTCGTTGGTCCGACCCTTGCCGGTGGAGATGACTTCGCCCTCCTGGGGCTTGTCCTTGGCTGTGTCGGGGATGATGATGCCGCCACGAGTGGTAGAGGCTTCCTCCACACGCCGTACAAGAATGCGATCATGGAGCGGGGCAAATTTCGCCATGGTTTGGTACTCCTTTCAGTTCGTAGAGGTTGATTGTGGGTAACTAGCTGAAATGATTCGGGTAACGCGGGGCTGTTAGCAATTAAACCCCACGAGTGCTAATTATATGGACGTGAGTGAGTTATTGTCAAGACAGGCAAAGCGCCGGTACTGGGTCAGATTAAACTGACCCACTACCAAACTGCCGGACAGGGCGCAAGGGAGAAAGCCGCGGCACGGCGACTTCGGCGCGGGTTGCTTATCCCAGTGGGACATTGGGACAGCAGCGGAGGACTCTGGAGTCTGCCCGTCCGCCGCTTAAGCACGGCGGGTGAACTATTCTTCGTGATCGAGGGGTTTGCCGTCGGGACCGACCTGGACTTCTGCCTTCTTGCCATTGGTCTGCACGACGGCTTCGTAAGCCACCAGTTTGTCGTGCTTGGTCAGGCTCTCGACCTTGCCAAGCTTGCCTTTGCCGGCCTTGGCTTGCAGCCCGTCTTTGACCGATCCCGGACGCGCATCCAACGCCACTTTCTCCTCTACCTCGACGATCCCGCCGTTGGAGTCAATGAGGACGTCCTTGCTGTGGCCATTGACCATTATTTCAACTTCGTAGAAGGTCTGACCGTTCTCTTTTTCCTGGGAAAAGCCGCGAATGGTGGCACCTTCGCTCTGAGCAGCCACCGTTTTCTCGACCGCCGGAGGCAGGTCAGAGCGCTTGATCTTCTTCTCTTGCGAAAAGGTCAAGGTTGCACAAAGAAGCACAGCGACAATCGCGAGGACACAATCTCTGGATATTTTCATTCGTGTTGTTTCTCCAAAAAAAGAAATGGCGGAAACATGGGAAGGGCATCGGGCCGCAGTCTTCGAACAAGAAAATTACACACGCCGCTCCTGAAGATCACATGAAGCGCGGACATGCGTCAAGCAGTGCCGAATATGAATCCCGAGAATAGGTGACAGCGGACGCCACCGCTGCATAGAATGACTTTCTATGAGAAAGGTTACGGCAGTGGGAGTCTTGCTGACCGCCCTGATAGTTGCCACTTCGGCCGGTGCACAGCGCGACGTGGATGAGCCGACTGCGGTCCTGACGTTCCTGGTCATCAAACAGGACAACGGGAAGCCGGTCCGCAGTGCCGCGGTGATCATGCATCCGGTAAACCCGCGCGGAAAACAAGGGCGTGGAGGGCTCGAGCTGAAGACGGATCAAGAAGGGAAGTCGAGTTCCGAGGGCATTCCGTACGGGAAGTTGCGCGTGCAGGTTTTGGCATCAGGGTTTCAGACGTACGGAGAAGATTTTGAGGTCAACCGGCCGAAGATGGAAATCACCATCAAACTGAAGCGTCCGCAGGGGCAGTACTCGATCTATGAAGATCATGCGGCGGAATCGAACCCAAAGCAGAATGCCCCGCCGCCCGACAAAAGGGATGACAAGCCGAACTAGGGTGGCACTCCAATCTTGAAAACGTGACTGTTGAAAGCGTGGCAGCGTAACGGCCGCTGGGTTTCTTCAGTACGTGTTACGAACCGGGCGTCGCTTATGAAGGTCAAACGTGCGGCGCACCGATGCGGAGTTCAGAAATCTATGAACTATTTGCTGAAAACAGAGCCCTCTACCTATTCGTTCAGTGACCTGGAGCGGGAAAAGACCACGATCTGGGATGGCGTCTCGAATCCAGTAGCACTCAAACATCTGCGCGAGATGAAACCCGGTGACCGGCTGATTATTTATCACACCGGCGACGAGAAGAGCGCCGTGGGAACTGCCACCGTCCTGTCAGCGGATCCGAGTGATCCGAAGAATCCCCGGATAGAAATCAAGGTTCGTGGAGCGCTTGCCAAACCGGTGACGCTGGCGGTGGTCAAAAACAGCAAAGTATTTGCCGACTCGCCGCTTGTCCGGCAAGGCAGGTTGAGTGTGGTGGCGCTGACGGAGGCGCAGTACAAGTTTCTGACTGGGGAATGAACCTTGGACAACACTAAATCCGCGGACGTTCGTCAAAGCTGTCGCCCAGAAAACAATTGAACCCGCCGGGAGCCTTCCCGGCGGGTTTTCTGCTTTCACTGTCCGATGTGAAACGCCGCTTCAGATTTATTGCCAGGTCCGTCACTCGAATCACTGCGGTGGTGGAACGGGTTGGTCCGCGGGCTTGGGTGCCACTTTGTCCGCATAGCTTTTCTCGGCAAGGGGCCTGTCGGGATAATCTCTGCGCGGTGGGCTGTACCTACTGCTCTGCGATTCGGATGTCTCGATGTGGTCAATGGGTTTCATCGCAACCACCTGGTAGTGCCGCTTCTTGTGATCGCCGTCAGGAATCTTCATCTCAAGCACGTCCTTGGATATCTTGAATTCGGCTTCCTTCCCCACCGGAAGCAGAACTGGATGCTTATGGTCAAGTGGGCGGACGTGATACTCCATGTCGTCGGTTCGCAGCAGGTATTGGGGGCAGAGTTTCTCGTTTGAGTTCACGTGCTGCACGCCAATCGAACCAAAGACGCTACCCAGACCCGTTACCCCGTTCTCCGTAGCGCCACAGGGGACAGCTTCCATCTTTTCGATCATGGCGCGGTCAGGATGTTTTTTCTTGTCGCCTGCCAGGACAGGAACCGCGAGAGCAAGCGCGAGCATGGTTACAAGCGGCGTTTTCATGTTCATAAGAGTCTTCTCCCTTCAAGAACTTGCATCGATTTCTAATCGAGCCCTCGCATTGCTTGGCAGAATGCCAGAAGGGCCAGCAGACAGCCCTCCTGGCGGCTCTAGGGCTTGAAACGTCACTTGGACTTTGGCTGACCCATGGCTACCTTAGGCGGGGCAGCAGGTGCCGACTTAAACTCCTGCGTAGATTTCAGAAAAGCCTGCGGATCTTTGCTTAACTCTTCGTGCACCTTGGGATTGGCTTTCAGGTAGTCCCGCAGCGCCGAATGGTTCTCGAGATATTCCTGATTGTTGGCGAGCGAAGGATTCTTCGAGAGTTCGCTAGCGATATTACCGTGGCCTTCCAGGAAGTCGTTGAAGCTGGACAGTTCTCCGCGGTTTACGTCGCGATTCCGGCCCGTCATTGTGTCCTCGCGCCGGTCGAACCGCTGCTCCTGGTGCATAAAGGCGTTGGGATTCTCCTTGTACTCCTCGCGGACTCCCGGATGCTCGGCCAGGAATTGGCGCAGGGCTGCATGGTTCTCCACGAATTCCTTGTTGTTCACCAGTGACGGGTCTTTCCGTAGTTGCTCCGCGATTTCTGGATGGCTATCCATGAAGCGATCCATGTTAGCCAACTCGCCACGCGTTACGTCGCGATCTCTAAAGTCCTCACGCCGGTCGAACTGCTGTTCCTGGTGCATAAAGGCGTTGGGATTCTCCTTGTACTCCTCGCGGACTCCCGGATGCTCGGCCAGGAACTGACGCAAAGCGGCATGGTTCTCCACGAATTCCTTGTTGTTGACCAGCGACGGATCTTTCCGTAACTGCTCCGCGATTTCTGGATGGCTGTCCATGAAGCGATCCATGTTGCTCAGCTCAGAGCGGGTAATGTCGCGATCGCGGTCCCGATCACGATCCTCATCTCGATCCCGGTCGCGGTCTCTGTCTTCATGCCGCTCATAGCGCTCCTCCTTGTGCATGAAGCGGTTCGGGTTGCGGCTGATCTCTTCACGGATTTCCGGATGACGCTGCATATACTCCCGGAGGTCGCGGTGGTTCTCCACAAATTCCTCGTTATTCACCAGCGAGGGATCTTTGCGAAGTTGTTCGGCCAACTCAGGGTGTTTGTCCAGGAAGTGATCGAAGTCCGCCAGCTGGCGCCGAGTAATATCGTCAGAGTCCTGGCCCACGGGCATCGCAGCCTGTGATTGCGCGAGGACTGGAGCGGCTGCCCAAAGCAGAGTAGTGAGCGCCAAAAGCAGTAAACAGGATTGGATGAACACGGTTTTGTGTTTCATAAGGCTCAGATAAACCTCCGCATGATAAGAATCGAAATGCAAAGTGGACTGAAAAGTGGACTGTTTTGAGTAGTGCACGGCTGAGGCCACGCCGGTCGTCGCAGAAGGTCCCCGTTTTTCAGAGAGTTGCAGAGTGTCTCCGGAAAAACCTGATGCCCCTTGGAGGAGGGCAATTTCGACACGGGAAGGGAAAATCGTCGTACGGTCAAAACCTTAGGGTCAACCACCTAGGAGGCAGCTGAAGACGTTTCAGAACTGGAGCTTTCTTCTTAAAATCTCGTACAGTCACCAGTCCTTTTCGGCACGGGTGCGCTCCCAGCGGAGGTCATAGATGAATACAGGCGTCTCGGGGGTTCAGATGGCTAGTGTCTCGTCCGGCCGACTGGTGTGCTGGGTGGAGTCTTTGATCGTAGGTCTTGGCGTTCCCGCTTCGATTTGGATTATTTCTAAGCTCATCTCATTGTCCATTCCCGCCGCGGTGCACGGCTCTGCTGAGCAGCGCTTCTTGCTTTGGATTCTTGGAGGCGTGATCGTCGAGTGGTTCTTTGTAGTCGTGCTTTGGTTCGTATTGCGAACCCGCGGATCCTCTTTCAAAGACCTCGGCGTTTGGCGCCTAGGAACATGGCCCGCATGGGTGATGGCACTCCTATTTGCAGCTCTTTCGATCGCAGCAATCTCCGGTTCCTTCCCCGAATGCATATCCCTATCTCATATGCGTTCTTGCCCCCCGGATTTCACCTCGTTGCCGCCCTTCTTTTGGGAGTCACCGCTGGATTCTGTGAAGAGGTGCTGTTTCGCGCCTTTCTGATGACGGAATTCGCCAACGCCGGCTACGGCAAAGTCATGCAAGTCCTTATGCTAGGCCTTGCATTTGGACTGGCACACGCTATCTACCTAAATAGGGCCTTCTCGCTTGGCTCGGCATCATGCTTCCCACCGCGTTTCTCGGTATGATGTGGGGAGTTGCATACCTCCTTGGACGCCGCAGTTTGCTCCCTGTACTTGTCGCTCGCTTCTTGAACGACGCAACGGCGCTTCCTTGGGTCGCATTCTTTATGATAACTGCTCACTAGCGACCTTTTGAAAGCCGCAAAGCAGGCGAAAAGGTAACCCTGACCAATCCCCGAGTCGCGGCCGCCAGGCTCACGATGAGCCCACCCGTTTATGGAGTGTTCTGACTAGGACGTCCGGGCATCGCGGCGAATCAACGCTGAGTCGAGAAAGAAGCCGAGCCCCAGGGCGAGCGGAATAGCGCCAAAAGCAGCCGCGACCCAGGCATCGGGCTCAACTCTTGCGATCAGGGTGAAAGTAAGCATGTAGCCGATTGCGCCGGCGACCAGCAGGATTCCGGAGCGACGCGAGCGCGCGGTTTCGGAAAGGTCCGGTTCTATCGGTACGGTGACTCCCCGAGCAATCGCCGCCATTCGTTCTTCGGTGCGCAGCTTGCGCACTCGATAGAAGGTGTACATCGCCAGCACTGCCGTGGGCATCCCGAAGATCATGATTACTGCGACCAGCCCGGTAAGTCCGTCCATGGTTGTCCTCCTTCGCGTGAATCGCTGTTCAGAGTGAAATACGGAACTCGGATTGGAAAAGTTCCGTGAAGGGCGAATGAGGGGATATCTTGGACGCCATCCCGGTTACCCGCGGTTTTCTTTGCGACGGTCGGCTGTCGAGGCAAGCGGCGGCAGTAGTAACGGCAGCGTTAGTTGCACTGACGCTGCAGCCTCACTGCAGATTGGAGTGCGTTGCCGGGTAATATTTGGAGATCATGCGTCCGGTCATCAGGCCGCCTTCGTATTCCGGGATAATGACTTCGTCGGCGCCGGAGTTGCGCATGGCCTGGGCGTAGCGGGCCTGGCCGGCGCGGGTGATGATTCGCGCCTTGGGATTGAGGGCCTTGGCGGTGACGGTGATGTAGAGATTGTCGGCGTCGTTGTCGATCACGATGCAGACACCACGGGCGCGCTCGATGCCGGCAGCCTCGAGAACATCATGGCGTTTGGAGTCGCCCTGGATGACGAGAATCCTGTCCTTGAGCAGCTCGCGGCATATGCCTTCGTTGGTTTCAATGAGGACGAAAGGAATCTCCAGGCGGGTGAGTTGGTCTACTACGGTGCGGCCGACCTGGCCGTAGCCGCAGATGATGAAGTGATCGCGGAGTTTGTCGATATTGACGTCGTTAATCATGGTTCTCCAGGCCTCCACACTCTGACGATTGAAGATAGTGATGAGCACGCGCTCGGCTACCCAGATCTGGAAGGCGAAGACTCCGACAAAAACGAAGAGCGAGAAGAACTTCGTTGCATTGCGGACTTTCTGGTAGTCGATAGCGTGGGGTTGAATCATCCAGAAAAGCGCGTCCTGCCAGCACAGACCTTCGAGATGGCGGTAGACCAGCACACACATCAGGCTGAAGCCGGCGAAGACCACCAGCGGCAGCCAGAGCCTGCGCAAAAACAACAGAAAAACGCGGATCATGGGCGAGTGATACTACTACAGCAAGTTTGCACCAGCGACGACGAAAATGCAGCTTTTTGTGGACAGCGGGAAGGAAGCGGCGAAAGATCGATCCGCGCAATCGATTTTTTTAATTCAGAAAAAAAGCCCCACCCTCTCGCCCAGTGCACCAGAGAAGGTGGAGCGCCCGTTGACTATTTACTGCCGCGGTCGTCGTTCTCGCCAAAGGGTGGAGTCAGACCGGTATAGTCGCCGATGACCTTGGCATCGTAAGGGGCATTGAGCATGTCAAAGATATTGCCTGCGACAGCGATGGTCCCCTGCGTGAATACGATGTTCTGTTGCGGGTCAATTTCAATGACCTGCATATTGAACTGGTCACTGATGAGGGTATTGCCGTTCCTCAGGCGGACGGCGCGAGTGGGTAGTGGCGATGAAACGCTGCCCGGGCGGGTATTGGTGTAGTAGGTAGAGACTACGTTCTTGCTCGGATCAACTTCTAGGATGCGGTTGTTGTTGGAGTCGGTGATGAGGGTGTTTCCGTTGGGAAGACGGCTGGCGAAGGCCGCGCCGCTAAGTTGCGTGCAGGTGGCGCAGCCATAGCTCCACAGAATCTGGTGTTGGCGATTCACTTCGATCACGCGATTATTGTTTTCGTCCGCGATGAGGATGTGGCCGTTGGCCAGCAGTTCCGCGCTGTTGGGATTGTTGAGCTGGTTCGGACCGTCCCCTGTGACCCCGGTTTGGCCGTACTGCCAGACGATTTCCTTCCCCAGGGTGACTTCGATGATCCGCTCGTTGACCTGATCGGTGATCAGGACGTGGCCGTTCGGCAGCCATGTATTCTGCACTGGCGTGTTGAGCTCGTCGGGGCCCGAGCCGGTTACACCCGCCTTGCCATACTGCCAGATGATCTGGCCCGCCGGGTCGACTAGCATCACGCGATTGTCGGGACAGCCGTTGGGACAAGTGGGTTCGCTGCCCGCGGGAGCACCCGTACCTGCGATGAGGGTGAGGAATGCGACCCGCTGCACATCGTTTACGCCAACCACGGAATGCGGGCCTGCAACGCTTGAGCCATTCCCGAAGTGCCAAACCACCCTATGGTTTTCAGGATTCACTTCGATGACACGGTTGTTGAACTGATCGGAAATTAGAATGTTGCCGCGGGTGTTGAAGTGATTTCCCTGGGCAAACGCAGAGATGGAGCATGCGATGAAAAGCGCGCATGCGCCGATCTTGAGTTGAAGTGACAATTTCATGACAATCCTCCTGGGTCATTCATGAGATTCATGACGAGCGCAATCCGGGGGTCACCAGCGCGCGACATTGTCTGATTGGCCAGCCACCGCGAAATACAGACCATTCCGTGGTGTTACCGAAGCCCTATGGTGATGTGCTGTTAAGAAAGGTTTGTCAGGGAATTGTCAAAAGGATGTCACTTCACGGTCTTGAGAATTGACTCGGGTCTTCAATTTTTAATTTTGCTGCGACAGACGACTCTGGAGAGGTGTTCTCAGCGGATCGCTTGTCTGAGTTCGCGGCGCAGAATCTTACCAGAGGCTGTCTTCGGGACGGCATCCACGAAGTGCACCTCGCGTGGCTGCTTATAGGGGGCTAGGCGGTCAGCCACGAAGGCACAGAGTTCTTCTTCCAGCTTCTTCCCAGTGACAAAACCGTTACGGAGGGCGATGAAAGCCACGGGGATTTCGCCCGCGCAAGCATCGTGCCGTCCGACGACTCCGCATTCCCGTACCGCCGGATGTTCGAGCAGGACCGCCTCAACTTCTGCAGGTGCCACCGCGAAACCTTTGTACTTGATCATCTCTTTTTGCCGGTCGACCACGCGAAAGAAGCCTTCCGCGTCCCGAGTGACGATGTCACCAGACCAGTACCAGCCGTCGCGCAGGACTGCAGCCGTCGCCTGTGGCTCTTTCCAGTAGCCGAGCATGAACTGCGGTCCGCACATGACCAGTTCGCCGGGTTCGCTCGCCGCGGCTTCTACGGAGTCGGCCTCGGCTTCAGAATTCGACTGGGCAATCACACGGCAATCGGTTTGCGCCAAGGGATGGCCGATCGAGTCGGGGCGGTAAAGTTCGGGTGCGAGAAATCCGATGTGGGTGACGGGAGAAGCCTCGGTCATGCCGTATCCCTGACAAACCAGGATGTTGGTCAGAGACGTAAACCGGCGCGGAAGGTCGGGGGGGAGAGGCGCGGCTCCAGATTTAACCCAGCGTACCTGGTGGTCACGAGGAAATTGTCCGGCTTCGGCGGCCTGGCAGAGCGCGTTCATCGCGGGCGGGACCAGCGGCATCATGTTGATGGCTTCGTCGATCAGTAACGCGGTAAGGTGCTGGACATTGAAGCGCGGCATCAAGACCAGCGTGGCTCCCAGCACGAGAGCGGGGTTGAGAATTACATTCAGACCATAGATGTGGTAGAGCGGAAGGAAACAGAGGATCCGGTCCTCACTCGATAGTTGCACAGCCTGAGGGCCCAAGAGCTGATAGACGTTCGCCACGAGGTTGTAGTGCGAGAGCATGACGCCCTTGGGCAAGCCGGTGGTGCCACTGGAATAAGGCAGTGCCGCCAGAGCCTGGTTGGAAGGCCGGCCCGGCAAAGGCAGCGTGGCAGTGCTCGGTTTGAGCAGGCTGGCAAAGGGTTCGGCGCCGGATGCGGGTTGGCGGGTCGTGTAGACGCGGCGAAGATTGGGGAGTCCGTACAGGTTGACGCCTTCGATATTGGCGCCGTCGGTGATAAGGACGACAGCACCGGAGTTCTCGAGCTGATAGCGGACTTCTCGCTCGCGGTACGTGGGATTGAGCAGTGTGGGTATCGCTCCAGCAAGTGTGGAAGCGTGATAGGCGGCGCAGAATTCCCAGGAGTTGGCGAGGAAGATGGCAACGACTTCACCGGGCGCGACGCCCGAGGCGATCAGGCCGCGAGCCGTGGATTCGACTGCGTCCCCATATTCGCCGTACGTGAGGCAGCGGTTGCAGGAGGTGTCTATCAGTGCAGTTTTTTGCGGATGACGGCGACAGGAGTCGAGGATGACGTCGTGCAGGAAGAGGGTGTGCGGATCGGCGTAAAGTTGGGTGCGGAGCATGCGGCGTTATTCTAGCGGAAAGCTGGGAAACTTCAATGAACGGGCTTGCATAACTGCGGTGTTTCTCCGAGCGTCAATCCCCGTTTGAATAGGTCCTTGCAGCCGATTCGGATGGGCTAGCTGACGAGTTTGCGTAGAAACTCCTGCTCGTCCATGCGGTATTTGAAGGCCTTGCGGCCGTCGATAAAGACGACAGGCACTTCGTCATTGAACTGGCGGCGGAGTTCAGTGTCAGCGTCGACGTCGACTTCGCGCCAGGTGAAGCCACCTCGGCGGGAGAGTTTTGTGAGGCTCTCCTTCACGACTTCGCAGAGATGGCATCCCTTGCGGGAATAGATCACAACAGTGCGGGCATCCGGCATGCGCGAAGATTTTAGCGCGTTGGATGGCCGCTTTCCACTGTTAATCGGCGAAGGTCAACCAGTCCAGACTACATAGCGGACCGTTCCGAGTTGCAGTGCGACGACTGGGCCATTCCCGCCGTTTGTCAGCGTCACGGGGTAAAATCCCTCCATGCAAGATCTGCACGGACAATCTCTTCACGGCAAAACTGCGCTCGTTACCGGGGCGGCCCGCAGGTTAGGCCGGGCGTCGGCGCTCGCGCTGGCGCGAGCAGGCGCCGATGTGGCTATCACGTTTCTCAGTTCGGCCAAGGAAGCACGCGAGACAGTCGTGGATTTGTCTGGCCTTGGTATTCGGGCCTTTGCTTTGCGCTGCGATGTAACCGACGAGGCCAGCGTGAAGGCCATGATGAAAGAAGCCGGGCGAGAGCTAGGCAGGATCGACATCCTGGTAAACAATGCCGCGAACTACGAGACGGCGGAGTTTGAGCATCTAACGGTGCGGCAGTGGGATGCGATGTTTGCGTCCAACGCTCGCGGACCTTTTCTGGTTTCACGCGAAGCTCTGAAATGGATGCGCCGCGGCGGGGGCAATGGCAAGAAGGCAAGTGGAGGTAACGCAAAGATTATCAATATGGGGTCGCTGGGGGGCCTTCGGCCCTGGGCCACACATGCGCACTACTGTTCGTCAAAGGCTGCGCTGCACATGCTGACCCAAGTAATGGCCAAGGCGTTGGCGCCAGAGATCGCGGTCAATGCGGTGGCTCCGGGAATGATTGAACTGGGAGAGAAATCCGCGGCTGCCTTCATGCGGCGTATGGCTAAACAGACGCCAATGCGCAGGAATGGCAGGGGAGAAGATATTGCCGCCGCGGTGTTGTTCTTCGCGACCGCACCGCAGTTTATTACGGGACAGATTCTGGCGGTAGATGGCGGGCTCGGGCTGTGATCTGCGATGCTCAAGCTTCAGCCGAGGTCGGGTCGATCACAAGCTTAACCTCGGACACGCGGTTTGCCGGGAATCCGCCTTGCTTCGCGTGCTCGCGGACCATCTGCTCGTTGGGAGCGATATAGACGCAGTAGATTTTGTCCCCAGTTACATAACTGTGGAGCCACTGAATTTGTGGTCCAAGATTTTGCAGCACGCTGCAAGATTTTTGCGAAATCGCTGCCACTTCTTGAGGCGTGATATTCCCCACTCCGGGGATATCGCGTTCGATGACGTATTTCGGCATGCTTTTCTCCTCTACTCCCTGGTCAGCTGCGAGAACCCAGTTGCAGGAAGAAGATTCTAGGCTGCAAGCCGGGAAATTTCCACCTCCAAAAGCTTCCTTTGCCGGCCCGACCGTAGGGCCGGTAGCGCAATCCCACTCTAGGTCCGGGCTGGCGCTTCTAGAAGCTGACCGTGGAAAGCCGCGAGCATCCACTTCTGTACTTGTTCCTGCTCAAGGTATATTGAGGGCGGATGAAGAAACCCAAGAAAGCTTCTACCAGTTCGCGAATGTCTGGCGCACCGCGGACTCATTCCCAGAACACCGGTCCCTCAGCAACGGCCCCGCGCTTCGCCGTGGCTATCATGGCAGCGGGCAAGGGAACCCGGCTCAAATCCCAGCTGCCTAAAGTGTTACATGAAGTTGGGGGCAAGCCGCTCCTGGCCCACGCGATCGCCGCCGCCACGCGCGTGGTGCCGGCAAGAGATGTGTACGCCATCATCGGGCACGAGGCAGAGCGGGTTCGGGCAGCGCTGGAGCCCACTGGTGTTCAATTTGTGCTCCAGGCGGAGCAGCGCGGCACAGGGCACGCGCTCATGGTCGCGCAGCAGGCGGTGGCTGGCTACGACCATGTGATCGTTCTCTCAGGCGATGCTCCGCTGATCACACCGGAGACAATCGGGCGGCTGCGGAATTTTCATTTGGAAGAGCAGGCCGCGATGACGCTGTTGAGCACTGACTTAGAGAATCCGACCGGCTACGGCCGAGTGATGCGGAAGAATGCACGCAGCTCGGAGGTGCAAGCGATCATCGAAGAAAAATCTGCGAGCGCGGAACAGCGGAAGGTTCGGGAGATAAACTCCGGATTTTATGTTTTTGCAGTGAAGGCCCTTTACGCGAATATCGGGAAGCTTTCGACCGCGAACGCGCACGGGGAGTTCTACCTGACCGACATGGCCGCAGTGCTGCGCCAGGCGAAGCAACGCGTAGTTGCATGGAAAACGGCCAATGCCAGCGAAGTGCTTGGCGCGAATACGCGAGCCGAGCTCGCTCACATCGATCAGCAGATGCGCCTGTCGAAATGCCGCCAGTTGATGGAAGAGGGCGTGACCATCTTGTATCCCGCGACGTGCGTGATTGACGCCGACGTGCAAGTCGCGCCCGATACGGTGATCGAGCCCTTCGTCCAGTTGCTTGGTAACACGCGGATTGGCACAGCGTGCCGCGTGCGGTCGTACAGCGTAATTCGTGATTCGGAGATTGGGGATGGCGTAACCATCCGTCCAGGCTGTCTGATGGAAGAGGCGCGGGTTGCGGCCAGGGCGATTATTGGTCCTTACTCGCACTTGCGCACGGGAAGCGAGATCGGCGAGGGCGCGCACGTAGGGAATTTTGTGGAGACAAAGAAGATCAAGCTCGGTAAAGGCTCGAAGGCAAATCACCTCACCTACCTGGGGGACGCGGAGATTGGCGCGGGCGTGAACATCGGGGCGGGCACGATCACGTGCAACTACGATGGCGCGCACAAACACAAGACCGTGATCGAGGACGAAGTCTTCATCGGCAGCGATAGCACGCTGGTAGCGCCGGTGCGCGTGGGCAAAGGCGCGTACGTAGCGGCGGCGTCATGCATTACCGAGGACGTTCCCCAGGATGCGCTGGCAATCGGGCGCTCGCGGCAGATCGTGAAAGAAGGGTGGGCACGGGAGAAGACTGCGGCGCGAAAGAAGTAGCTCTCAAAGAAGATCCAACCGACGTTAGGCTGCTAGTTTCCACAATAAAA
>WNFC01000925.1_pt1 | contig 59171 bp, 56 predicted proteins | sample 5400541 | NCBI WGS metagenome assembly WNFC01 (sample SAMN13153342, study PRJNA577476) | soil metagenome | isolation source: 120 cm saprolite under Douglas fir tree site 2 hole 2 replicate 1 | place: USA:California | collected 2015-04-18
GCTCGCCCCAGGACGGCCGGAACGGGTTGATCAGGTACGGCCAGTGCGCCGGGCGGCGCAGCGACCCATCGCCCACGCCGAACTTCAGGCCCTCGAAGTGGTTCCACGACTCGATCAGCCGGTCGTCGGTCACGACGTCAAGCCCGAGGCGCTCCGCCACCGGGCGCGCGGTCTCCTGGGCCCGCTCGAGCGGCGAGCAGAACAGTGCCACCACCGCTCGTTCGGCGAAAAAATCCGCTGCGGCGCTGGCCATCGAGCGGCCGTTCGCGGACAGGTGGTAACCGGGCAGGCGGCCGTAGATGATGCCGGCCGGATTTTCCACCTCGCCGTGCCTGAGCAGGTGGACGATGGTTGAGTCGGACATAGCCCGGCCAGCTTACCTAGTCCAGGTCAGGCAGGGATCGCGATCGTCTCGCAGCGCGCCGCGGATCTTTCGCAGCCTGCGGACAAGCCGCGGGGTCAGGCGTTCAGCGCGGCGGCGGCGGCTTGGGCGGCGGCCGGGAGGGCGTCGGCGATGCGCGCCAGGGCGGTGTCGTCGTGGGCGGCGGAGACGAACCAGGCCTCGTAGGGGGACGGCGGCAGGTACACGCCGCCGTCGAGCATGGCGTGGAAGAACGCGGCGTAGGCGGCGGGCGACTGATCCTTCGCGTCGGCGAACGACCGGACCGGTGCCGTCCGGCCGAGGAACACGGAGAACAGGTTGCCCGCCTCGGACAGCCAGAACGGCACTCCGGCCGACGTCAGCGCCGAGGACGCCAGCTTCGCCACGGTGCCGGCGGCGGCGTCGACCCGCGCGTACACGTCCGGGGTGCACGCGCGCAGCGTCGCCAGCCCGGCCGCGACCGCCAGCGGGTTACCCGACAGCGTGCCGGCCTGGTAGACCGGCCCGGCCGGCGCGAGCCGCGACATGACGGCGGCGCGCCCGCCGAAGGCGGCGCAGGGCAGGCCGCCGCCCATCACCTTGCCGAATGTCACCAGGTCGCCCGCCACGCCATCGACGCCGTACCAGCCCGATGAGGTCACCCGGAACCCGGTCAGCACCTCGTCCATGATCAGCAGGGCGCCGGCCGACTGGCACAGCGAAGCCAGCCGGGCGTTGAACCCGGGCGCGGGCGGCACGATCCCCATGTTCGCCGGGCACGCCTCGGTGATGACGCAGGCGATCGACGAGCCGCGCTCGGCGAACACCGAGGACATGGCGTCGACGTCGTTGTAGGGCAGCACGATGGTGTCCGCCGCGGCGGCTCCGGTGACGCCGGGCGAGTCGGGCAATCCGAACGTGGCCACGCCGGAACCCGCGGCCGCGAGCAGCGCGTCCACGTGCCCGTGGTAGCACCCGGCGAACTTGACCACCAGGGAGCGGCCGGTGAACCCGCGGGCCAGCCGGACGGCGGACATCGTCGCCTCGGTACCCGAATTGACCAGGCGGACCTGCTCCACCGGGGTGCGCGCGACGATCTCCTCGGCCAGCAGCACCTCACCTGGCGTGACCGTACCGAAGGAGGTGCCATCCGCCAGCGCTTCGGAGACGGCGGACACGACCGCCGGATCCGCGTGCCCCAGGATCATCGGCCCCCACGAGCACACCAGGTCGACGTACTCGCGCCCGTCCACGTCGGTCAGGTAGGGTCCGGACCCGCGGACCATGAACCGGGGCACGCCGCCGACCGCGCCGAACGCGCGCACCGGGGAGTTCACCCCGCCGGGGGTGACTTCGCGCGCCCGGGCGAACAGCGACTCACTGCGGGGGGTCAGGGGGGTCGTCCCCCCCGAGCCATGCCCTCGCGGGGGGGTCTGGGGGGGTCGTCCCCCCGGGCCAGCAGAGCTCTCGGCCACGCTAGGCCTCGCAGGCGTCGACGATGTACTCCAGCAGCCGCAGCGCGTCCGGCAGCGGATGCTCCTGCGGCGGGCGCAGCCAGCGCGAGGCCAGCCCGTCCGTGTAATAGGACGGCGGGGCGAGCACGTAGCTGTCGCGGCAGTGCCAGCGCAGGCCTTCTACGACGTTTTCCGGCTCGCAGTCAAGGCCGCACGACCACCATTCGTCTTCGTCGGCGGGCGAGCCCCTCGTCACCACGAAGAACAGCATCCGTTCCTGGCCGAGCACGGCCACCGGGCCGACGGGCGCCCCGGCCGCCTCCACCTGCCCGAGCGCCGAGAACCCGGCGGCCGCCGGCACGTCGAGCACATCAAAAACCCGGCCCGTGACGAGTATCACGTTCGCCTCCGGCCGGGTTTCCCACCAGCTCTCGATCACATTCAGGTCTACCGTCGCCTGCATCTGCCAGGCTGGCGACACGGGGTGCGCCCCCGGCGCGGGGCATCCCACCCGGTCGCACGAGCACGCCCGGCCCGGCTCCATCGCGGCGCGCGTGCCGCGGTAGGTATGCGCACCGACGCAGACCGGCCAGCCCATGGACGCGTACTGCGCCGCCACGGCACCGAGCGGCTGATGGCGTTCCACCGCCCGGCCGCGGCTCCGGCGCCGCACCACGTCGACCATAAACTCCTGCCACTCCCCGGTTACGCTCTTACACCCCGGTTATTACCGTTACCTATCGTAGGGCATGAACCACAGCCCGTTCGGCCCATTGACCTTGGTATGCCACCCGATACGGTCACAGTTTGCATACACCGGCACCCGGGTGCTCAGCCGCTTAGCCGGCGGGCCACCTCGGCCGCCCAGTAGGTCAGGATGACGCTCGCGCCCGCGCGGCGGATCGCGGTAAGCGTCTCCATGATGATCCGGTCCCGGTCCAGCCAGCCGTTGGCCGCCGCCGCCTCGACCATCGCGAACTCGCCGCTGACCTGGTACGCCGCGACTGGCACGGTCACGAAGTCCGCGACGCGCCTGATGATGTCCAGGTAGGCGAGGGCCGGCTTGACCATCACCATGTCGGCGCCCTCGTCGATGTCCAGCGCCACCTCGCGCAGCGCCTCGACCGCGTTGGCCGGATCCTGCTGGTGGCTGGCGCGGTCGCCGAACGCGGGCGCGCCCTCCGCGGCCTCGCGGAACGGGCCGTAGAAGCCGGACGCGTACTTGGCCGAGTAGGCGCAGACTCCGACGTCGCCGTGCCCCGCGTCATCCAGCGCCGCCCTGATCGCCGCCACCTGGCCGTCCATCATCCCGCTCGGCGCGACCAGGTGCGCACCCGCCTCCGCCTGGGCGACGGCGATCGAGGCGTAGCGCGCGAGCGTGGCGTCGTTGCCGACGTCGCCGTCCTCGGTGAGCAGGCCGCAGTGGCCGTGGTCGGTGTACTCGCACATGCACAGGTCGGCCATGATGACGCAGGCATCGCCGGTCTCCGCGCGCAGGTCGGCCAGGGCGAGCTGGGAGATGCCCGCCGGGTCGTCGGCCGCCGAGCCGCGGCCGTCCTTGACCGCGGGCACGCCGAACACGATCAGCCCGCCCACGCCCGCGGCCGCCGCCTCCGCGGCCGCCTTGCGCAGGCTGTCCCTGGTGTGCTGGACGACGCCGGGCATCGAGCCGATCGGCTGCGGCTCGCTGATGCCTTCCTTGATGAACACGGGCAGCACCAGGTCGCCCGGGCGCAGCGAGGTCTCGGCCACGAGCCTGCGCAGAGCAGGCGTCCGGCGCAGCCGACGGGGACGTGCGACGGGATATCCAGCGCTCATATCGGTTCCTACCCGTAAATTGCCGTATCTCCCGGTATCGCCGGGCCGTATCAGCGCAGCCGGCGGCGGGCGCCGCGCCGGCGCTCGCTCGGCCGCCGGACAGGTTCTCCCGCCTGCTGGGCCGCGGCCCGCAGCCCGGCACCGTACTCGGCCATGGCGTCCACCAGCGCCGTCATGGACGGCTTGGGCGCGGTCACGTCGACGCGCAGCCCGAACTCGGCCGCGGTCTTGGCGGTCTGCGGGCCGATCACCCCGATCACCGTGACCGCGTGCGGCTTGCCCGCGATGCCGACCAGGTTCCGCACGGTGGAGGACGAGGTGAACAGCACGGCGTCGAAGCCTCCGCCCTTGATGGCCTCGCGGACCGGCGCGGGCGGCGGCGCGGCGCGCACGGTGCGGTACGCCGTCACGTCCTCGGCCTCCCAGCCGAGGTCGATCAGCCGCGCGAGCAGCGTCTCGGTGGCGATGTCCGCCCGCGGCAGCAGCACCCGGTTGATCGGGTCGAGCAGGTCATCGTACGGCGGCCAGACCGCAGCGAGACCCTCGGCCGACTGGACCCCTTCAGGTACCAGGTCCGGCCGGATGCCGAACTCGAGCAGCGACGCCGCGGTCTGCTCGCCGACGGCGGCGACCTTCACGCCTGCGAACGCCCGGGCGTCCAGGCCGTACTCCTCGAACCGTTCCCGCACCGCGCGGACCGCGTTGGCGGAGGTAAAAGCCACCCACTGGTACCGGCCGGTGACCAGGCCCTTGACCGCGCGCTCCATCTGCTGCGGCGTTCGCGGCGGCTCGACCGCGATCGTCGGCACCTCTTCGGGCACGGCGCCGTACTCACGCAGCCGCTGCGACACCACGGCGGCCTGCTCCTTGGTCCGCGGCACCAGGATCCGCCAGCCGAACAGCGGCTTGGTCTCGAACCACGACAGCCGGTCCCGCGCCGCCACCGCCTCGCCTACTACGGCGATGGCCGAGCCCCTGGTGTTGGCCAGGGACACCCCGGCCGCCTTGAGGTCGGGGCCGATGCGGCCGAGGGTGGAGACCACGGTCTGCTGCGCGCTTGTCGTGCCGTCCCAGGTGATGGCGACCCTGGTCCCTTCCGGCCAGCCCGCCGCGATCAGCATCTTGCCCAGGTCGGCCGGGGCCGCGTCCGCGCCGAGCACGACCAGCGTGGCCGGGCTGTACGCTAGCTGGCTGGCCTCGGCGGCGTGGATGATCCGCAGCTCGCCGTTCCGCTCGCTGGCCAGCGGGACACCGGCGTAGGCCGGGACCGCGGTCGCCGCCGGCACGCCGGGCACGATCTCGAACCTGACCCCCGCCTTGGCACACGCCGTTGCATCCTGGACCGCGCCGCTCAGCAGCGGATCGCCGTTGAACAGCCGGATCGCGAGCTGGCCGCTCTTCGCCGCCTGCACCAGCGCGCGGGCGGATCCCGCCCCGTCGGCCGGATCGGCCAGGCTAGCGTCCTGGCTCATGTGGCGCCGCGCGACCGGCTCCAGGTCGGCTCCGGCGACGACCAGGCCGGCCTGGCCGAGCAGCTCGGCCGCCCGCACCGTCAGCAGCCCTGGGTCGCCGGGGCCCGCCCCGACCAGCGCGACCCACCCGGCCGGCGACTGCTCCTCCGCTTCGGTTTCTCCGTGCATAGTTGCTCCCTGACCTGGTGAGCCCTGGCTAACGCTCACTGCGCATCATTCCTGCTGCCCGATGGGTGCCCGTGGCACGCTGATGAGATCTGAAGCCCCGGACCGCAGCAGCTCCGCCGCGACATCACGGCCGAGCTGCCAGGCGTCAGCGCCTGGCGCGCCGCCGTGCGCGCGCAGCACGCGGCTTCCGTCAGTGCTCATGACGGCGGCCCGCATCCGCAGCTGCTCCATCCCCGCCGCATACGCGCCAATGGGCGCGCTGCAGCCGGCCTCGAGCGCCTCAAGCAGGCTGCGCTCGGCGGTTACGGCGGCCATGCTCGCCTGGTCGGTCACCGCTTCGAGCATCGCCGCCAGCTCAGGCTCGCCGTCCCGGCACTCGACGGCGAGGGCTCCCTGGCCGGGCGCCGGGAGCATCTCGTCCGGCTCGAAAACCTGCGTGATCGCGTTGACGTAGCCGATCCTGGCCAGGCCGGCGTAGGCCAGCACCACCCCGTCGAGCTCGCCCTCGCCCACCTTGCCCAGCCTGGTGTTGGCGTTGCCGCGGATCGGGACGCAGCGCAGGTCACCGCGGAGCGCGAGCAGCTGCGCGGCCCGCCGCGGTGAGCCGGTGCCGATCCTGGCTCCGGGGGGAAGGTCGGCGAGCTTGGCGCCGTCCCGCGCGACGAGCACGTCCCTCGGGTCATCCCGCGGAGGCACCGCGGCCAGCACGATGCCCGCCGCGGGCCCGGTCGGCAGGTCTTTCAGCGAATGCACGGCCAGGTCCACCTCGCCGCCGAGCAGCGCTTCGCGCAGCGCGCTGACGAAGACGCCGGTGCCGCCAATCTGGGTCAGCTGGGCCCGGCTGACGTCGCCCAGCGTCGTCACCCCGACGATCTCCACCTGGCAGCCGGTCCGTTCGGTGATCATGTCGGCCACCTGGCGGGACTGCGCGATGGCCATCGGGCTCTTGCGACTGCCGAGCCGAAGCGTCCGCTGCTTCACCCGTGCACCCTCCTCGCCGCGCGGCCGCGCTCACGTGGACTGCCGGTCACCGCGCACCTCCTGCCCAGTGGCCTGCCCAGCGGCCTGCCCAGCGGCCTGCTCAGTGGCGGCGCGGGTAACCGCCTCGACTGCGCGTGGATCGAGATCGAAGAGCACCCGCAGCGCCGCGGCGTACTCATCGCCCCCCGGCGAGCCCGCAAGTTCCTTGACCCGTACCGTCGGCGCGTGCAATAGCTTGTCTACCACTCGCCGCACCGTCTGGCCTATCTCATCCAGGGCGCGCCCGCTCAGGCCGTCGGCGCTCAGCCGCCCGGCCAGCCTGGCCAGCTCGGCGTCGACCACCTTGGCCGCCTTGGCCCTCAGGGCGACGACCGTCGGGGCGACCCGGGCGGCGTCCATGGCCGACTGGTACCCGACGAGTTCGGCCTCGAGGATCGCGCGCACGGCGACCACGTCATCGTCGCCGACCGCGGTGGCGTGCTCGCTGAGCTGGTCCATGCCGATCAGCACCACGCCAGGCAGCCCGGCCACGGCCGGTTCCACGTCACGGGGCATCGCCAGGTCGAGGATCACCAGCGGGCCCGGCGTCTGCCTGGCCGTGAGGGCGGCCGACACCATCTCGCGGGTGATGACCTGCCCGGCCGCGCCGGTGCAGGAGATCACCACGTCCGCGGCGGCCACGGCGGCGGGCAGGTCCGCCAGCCCGGTGATCGTGGTCATGGTCGTGCTCACGCTCGCGGCCAGCCGTTCGGCGTGCTTGCGAGTCCGGTTGGCCACGGCAATGCTCGCCGCGCCGCTCCTGGCGGTCGTCGCCGCCGCGAGCGAGCTCATCGAGCCCGCCCCGACGATGAGCACGTCGCGTCCCGCGAGCGCATCGGTGCCCGGGCTGACCGGACCCAGGCGGGCGGCGGCGAGTTCGATCGCCGCGCTCAGCAGGCTAAGGCCGGCCCGGCCGATCCCGGTCTCAGCCCGGGCCCGCTTGCCGGTGCGCAGCGCGAGCCGGCCGAGCTCGCTGAGCACCCGGCCGACGGTGCCTTGCTCCGCGGCCAGCTTGACCGCCGAGCGCACCTGGCCGAGGATCTGGTCCTCACCGACCACCATCGAGTCAAGCCCGCAGGCCACGGCGAGCAGGTGGCTCACCGCGCGGTCCTCATAGTGCACGTAGAGGTGCTGGGTGAGCTCCTGCGCCGGGACGCCGCAGTGACGCGCGAGCAGCTCGCAGATCGCGGTGACGCCCGCGTGGAACCGGTCCACGTCGGCGTACACCTCAACCCGGTTGCACGTCGAGACGACGAAGGCCTCAGCCACGGGTTCTGCCTGGACGACGTCGCGGAGCAGCTTGGTGATAGTGTCACCACTCACGGCGGCCCGCTCCAAGGTCGCCACCGGGGCGCTCTTGTGGCTGAGGCCGACCACCAGCACACTCACCTGTCCACCGCCTAGCCCTTGGCCGCGAGTTCTGCGCTTACCTGAGGTCTTGAACGCTCGTCGACGGTCCTGGCGTTCCCGCCGACGGTCTTGGCATTCCCGCCGCGAGACCGAACCGGAGTGCCCGCAGTGCCCGCCGGCCGGGATTCCGGCCGGGATTCCGGCCGGGCCGCAGACCGGCGCCGGGCGTGGAAGGCGAGGATCTGCAGCTCGATCGACAGGTCGACCTTCCGCACGTCCACCCCTTCCGGCACGCTCAGCACGAGCGGAGCGAAGTTGAGAATGCTCGTGACGCCAGCCGAGACGAGCCGGTCGCAGACGGCCTGCGCGGACCCGGCCGGGGTGGCGATCACGCCGATCGCGACCTTGTGCCTGGCCACCACGGCTTCAAGCTCGTCGATGTGCCGGACGGTCAGATTCGCGATCTTGCTGCCCACGATAGCCGTGTCTGAATCGAGCATGGCGGAGATCGTGAAGCCGCGGGAGACGAAACCGCCGTAATTGGCCAGTGCGCGCCCGAGGTTACCGGCGCCCACGATGACCACCGGCCAGTCCTGGGTCAGGCCCAGCGTCCGGGACACCTGGTAGACGAGATAATCGACGTCGTAGCCGACCCCCCTGATCCCGTACGAGCCGAGGTGGGACAGGTCCTTGCGCAGTTTGGCCGAGTTGACACCCGCGGCGGCCGCGAGTTCCTCGCTGGCGACGGTGCTGATACCCCGTTCGGCCAGGCCGTAGAGCGCGCGCAGGTACACCGGCAGCCGCGCCACTGTGGCCTCGGGTATCCCGTCAGCCTGGCCGTTCGCCTCGGCATGGTCGTCTGCTCTGGCCTGGCTGTCGGCTCTGGCCTGGCTGTCGGCTCTGGCCTGGTCGTCTGGTCTGGCCGCCGGGCTGTCGCCCCTTGGCTGGCCGTTGAATCTGACCTGGCCGTTAGCGTCGACCTTAGCCCGGCCGTTTACCTCAGTCCGGCCATGGGTCTCAGCCCGGCCCTTGGCTTGTGACGGCATAGCGTTACTGTGCATCGCGGCAGCGCTCCTGGGGTTGGGCCCTTGGGGTAGGGATCAAGGCGGCGGTAAGAGCCCGCGTCAGCCGACGTCCTCTCCACGGTACGCCTTTGTGCATCGATTCACAAAGTGACACCAGCCGGGCCAGCCTGCCACCAGTAAAGACCCGCGGCACAGCGGCCCTGGTCAGGCGGCTGGCCGCGGGCCGGGATGGTTAGCCGAGCGCCGCCCGGAGCCTGGCCTCGCTCACCCGCCAGAAGTCGATCTGCACCCCGTCGACAAAGGTCACCGGGATCTTGTCCCAGTACTCCCGCATGTCATCAGGCCGCGCGGTGATGTCACGTTCTTCCCAGCCGACTCCAAGGTCGGCGGCCACCCGCTCGATCACCGCCCGCGCGTCGTCGCACAGGTGACAGCCTGGCCGGGCCAGCAACGTGATCCGTTCCCGCACGCTAGGTCCCCCCATAACGCCCGCCCGCCGATGGCAGGTGGCGCTGCTCGGGCCACCATCGATCGGGGCGCTGCTGGTCAGGGCGCTGCTGGTCAGAGCGCTGCGGCCGGGCCGGAGGCAACGGCTGAAGCCTCTGGGTTCCTGGAGCCCCCAGGGGCCCACGGGCACCTGCCGGAGGGCCGGAACGCAGCGGCGGCAATCGCTGCGGCGGGCCGGCCGGCAACGGCGCCCGCGCCGCGGACTGCGGCGGCGCGGCAGCCGGAGCCGGAGACTGCGGGTTCGGCAGCGGCGCGACCTTGGCGTACTTAAGCCGGAGTTCGATGACGTTGGTCGCCAGCACGCACGATCTGCGCTCGGCCACGAAACGCTGCATATATGGCTGGCTCTCATGGCTGTCAAATGCCGCCCGGTCCCGGTAAATCTCATAGAAGATCCGCTGCATGGGAGCGTTCGGCACAAGGTGAATGACGTACACCAGGGTGTCGGGTTCCCCGGTCCTGATCTCCTCCGCCGTTTGCTCGGCGAGCCGATCGAAATCGGCCACCCGGTCCTCAAGCAGCGTGAAAATCAGGATCCGGCCATACGGCCGGGCGGGCGTGGCCGCTGACGACCCGGCCGCCGTGGCCTGGGCGCCGAACTCAGCGTCGGACCCGGCCAGCGCCGCGGACCCGGCCAGCGCTGACCCGGCCAGCGCCGCGGCCTCGGGCCCGGGCGCCTGACCCGCCGGCGCGGCCGTGGCCCCGGGCCGCTCGTCAGCGAACGGCCCGCCAGGCCCGGATCCGCGATGCCAGTCCTGCCTCTCCGGTACCTGCCGCGCTGGGCCCCGGGGGTCCCGCTGGCCGTACGTCGCGTACTGGTCGTCGGGCACGTAATCGTCCTGCGGCCGGTAGGCGTCATCGGGCCAGTAGTCGTCCTCAGGCGTGTCACCGGAGCGATACCGGCCCTGGCCGTCCTGGCCGGCCCGGGGCACCCGGCCCCCCCGGTCATCCTGGCCGGCCCGGGGCACCCGGCGGGCGCGAGCCGCCGGCTGGGGCAGATCCGGGATCCTGGTGACGCCGAACCACACGAGCGCCGCCGCCAGCATGGTGAGCAGCGGATACGCGGTCCGGGCCGGCAGCGAGAAGCGCAGCCCGGCCGTCATGAGCACGGCGAGACCTACCGAGATGACCGCCGCCATCGCCGGCCGCCAGCGCGGATCGTTCCTGGCCCGTGCCGGGGCCATGCCCGCGCTCACCACCACGGCCACGACCGCCACGGCCTGCCCCGCGTCAAGCGCGTAGTGCGCGATTGGCTGGAAGTGCGGGCCGGTGAGCGGCCAGGACTTGCTGAACGGCTGCGCGGTCAGCGGGTCGGTGGCCAGGATCACCGAGGCCACGACCGTCAGCGCGCCTGACACCAGCCGCATGCCAAATCTGGCGGCCTCGTTCGCCGCCACCAGCTCAACCAGGCCCCAGGCCAGCCAGAGCGGCGCCAGCAGCAGCGCGAACATCTGGACCGCCCGGAACGTGGTCGGTCCGAACCCGCTGGCGAAACCCATGCTCTGCGCCGCGAGCGCGATGGTCAGCCCCAGGGTCGCGGCCGTCCATACGACGAAGCAGATCCGCGGCTGGCGGACGCACCGTCCGGCGAGCATGCCGGTCGCCACGGCCGCGACCAGCACGCCCGCGAACCCGATCAGGACAGGCGGAGACATTTAAACCCCTATGGTGCCCGATGCCCGGCCCTGCCGGGACCCGGACCAGGGAGTCGTTACTTCTTGTTCCTGCGCTGGATGCGGGTCTTCTTGAGCAGCTTGCGGTGCTTCTTCTTGGCCATGCGCTTGCGGCGCTTCTTGATGACAGACCCCACGAGACCACCCTTCTTAGGCACTGCGGATGACGGGCACGCCAACGCGCTCGCCCGGTGAGGGCGGCTGGACACACACCCAACGTTAGAGGTTACCCCCGAAACAGCGTGCCAGGGCGACCGATCACCGCCGTGCCCCTGTCCCGGGCAACCGGAGCCCGCGGGACGGAACGCCCCGCGGGCCGCCAGGGGCCGCACGGCAGCCACTTCAACTACGCGCCCGCATGCCAGCCGGACCCCTGCGGGACAGGGATCCGGCTTGGTTGGCGCAGCCCGGACTCGGGCTGAGTCACCCAGTGCCGACGAAGGCAGCCCTCAGATACTGATTCACGGCCGCCTCGGGCACCCGGAAGGAGCGTCCGACGCGGATCGCTTCCAGTTCGCCGGAGTGCACCAAGCGATACACGGTCATCTTGGACACGCGCATGATCAAGGCCACTTCGGCAACGGTGAGAAATCTGACGTCGCTTAGGGGGGTTTCGCTTGCCATCGAGTTGCCTCTTCCGTACGAAGCCGAGCACTTGACGGGATTCGGCGCACCAGTCACGTACGTCTGTTTCGGACACGTCTTTCGCCTGTTATCAGTTGACATCAGCCGCCAGAGAACGGCATTCGGTGAAAAAACCCAGCCATCGGCCCCGCCGCCAGGCCATTTGGATCGCCGCCGGCCCCGCCGCCAGGCCGTTTTTGATCACTGTCACATCGGCGCGGACAGCCCGTGCCAGCCAAATATCGCACGGCACGTGTTCATGATCGCGGTGTCCACGGGATCGCCGGGATCGATCCCCGCGGTGACCGGAATGTAGTCCGCAGGCTCGCCGTCCGTCATCCGCGTTGGCGCGTTCTCACCGGTTCGCTCGGCGGCCAGAGCGCGCCAGGCCGGCGGCACCGGCAGACCGGGATCGACCGGATGGCCCGCGGCTATAGCGAGCAGGTGAGTCCACGATCTCGGCACGACTTGCACCAGCTGGTATCCGCCTCCTCCGGTGAGCAGCCACTGACCGCCCGCGGTCTCGTGCGCCAGGTCATGCACCATCAGCTGGGCGCGTCGTTGCCCGTCGACGCTGAGCTCGAGGTTGGCCAGCGGATCAAGCCGGTGGCTGTCGCAGCCGTGCTGGCTGACCAGCACCTCGGGGGCGAACGCGCGCAGCAGCGGCGGAACCACCGCCTCGAACGCCCGTAGCCAGCCGGCATCGCCGGTACCCGCGGGCAGGGCCACGTTGACCGCGTAGCCACGGCCGTCGCCCGAGCCGATCTCTGAGGCCAGCCCGGTCCCCGGAAACAAGGTGGCCGGGTGCTCGTGCAGGCTGATGGTCAGGACCCGGGGATCGTCGTAAAAGGCCGCCTGCACCCCGTCTCCGTGGTGCACGTCGAGGTCCACGTAGGCGATCCGCTGCGCGCCCTCGGCTAGCATCCACCTGATCGCGATGGCGGGGTCGTTGTAGACGCAGAAACCGCTGGCGGACCGGCTCATCGCGTGGTGCAGCCCGCCTGCGATGTTCGACGCGTGCACGGCCTCGCCGCGCCAGACCGCGCGGGCCGCGGTGAGCGTGGCGCCGGCGACGAGCGCGGACGCCTCGTGCATATGTGCGAAGACGGGGTTGTCGGGGGTTCCGAGACCGTACCTGAGGTTGCTCCCGCCGTCGTGGCCGGCCTGGCGGACCGCGTCGATGTAATCCTTGTCGTGCACCAGCTCGAGCTCGGCCGTCTGCGCGGGGACCGGGGCCAGCACCGATACGCCAGGCAGGGTCAGCACGCCGAGCTCGCGGGCCAGCGCGATCGTCAGCTCGACTCGCACCGGCGCCAGCGGGTGACCGGGCCCGAAGTCATACCCGGTCAGGCGCTCATCCCAGACCAGCGTTTGCGAGCCGACCACTACTGCCTCCCACCGCCTCCCGGCCCACCAGGGCCCGGCCCACCAGGGCCCGGCCCACCAGGGCCTGGCGCGCCAGGGCTTAGTAGGCCGGGATCGGCGCCGAGTTCCCGGCCGCGGTCCCGGGCCGCCTCGATGGCCGCCAGGAACGCGGCTCGCACGCCGTGCTTCTCCAGCTCCCTGATCGCCGAGATCGTGGTTCCCCCGGGCGACGTGACGGCCTCGCGCAGGATCACCGGGTGCTCGCCCGATTCACGCAGCATGGTGGCCGCGCCGTAGACCGCCTGGGTCACCATCTCCAGGGCGGCGCCGCGCGCCATGCCGAGCAGGATGGCGGCATCTACCATCGACTCGACCAGGTAGTACACGTAGGCCGGGCCGCTGCCCGACAACGCGGTGGCGGCGTCCTGCTGCGATTCCGGTATGCGCAGGACCTTGCCGACCGGGCGGAGCAGTTCCTCCGCCCGGCGCAGGTGCTCCTCGCCCGCGTAGGCGCCGGCCGAGATCACGCTCATCGCCTCGTCAACCAGCACCGGCGTGTTGGACATCACCCGGACGACGGAAACCTGGCCGGGCAGCCGCCGCGCGATGAACGCCGTGGTGATCCCGGCCGCGACCGAGATCACCAGGGTGCCCGCGGGCAGCACGGGCGCTATCTCCTCGAGCAGCCTGCTCATGTCCTGCGGCTTGACCGCCAGGACCAGGGTGTCCGCCATCTTCGCGGCCGACGCGGCGTCCGCTACCTGCACCCCGTAGCGCTCGCGCAGCTCGGCCGCCCGGTCCTCGCGCCGGACCGCGGCCACCACGGCCGACGGGGGGCTGCCCGCGCGCAGCAGCCCGGAAAGGAGCGCCTCGCCCATCTTGCCGGTACCCAGAATCGCGATCATAAGGCACTGTCTCCCGCTCGCCTCCGGGGCGCCTTGAGGCGCCGCCTTCCCTCGTCGCTCGTCCCTCGCTCCTCAGTCCAGGCGACGCCGCGCCCCTTCAGCTCGCTCATGCCTACGCTTTCGACCGGAGTGAGCGGAGGAAGAACGCGAGGTTGCGCGGCCGCTCCGCGAGCCTGCGTACCAGGTAGGCGTACCAGTCGCCGCCGTAGGGGACGTAGACGCGCATGCGCGCGCCGGTATCGGCCAGCCGCCGCTGCTCGGCCGGGCGGATGCCGTAGAGCATCTGGTACTCGAAGCTGTCCGCGGCGCGACCGGTCAGCAGGGCCAGCGACCCGGCGATCTCGATCAGCCGCGGGTCGTGGGTGGCCAGCATCGGGTAGCCCGGCCCGTTCATCAGCACCCGCAGGCAGCGCGCGTAGGACGTGTCCACCTCACGGCGCGCGGTGAAGGCGACGCTTTCCGGCTCGCTGTAGGCGCCCTTGCAGAGCCTGACCCGGATCCCGTAGGCGGCCAGCGCGCGGCAGTCCGCCTCGCTGCGCCGCAGGCTCGCCTGGACCACACTGCTGAGATCGCTGTACTCCGCCCGCAGTTGGGCCGCGATCCGCAGCGTCGGCTCGATCGCCGCGAACTCCTCGGCGTCCAGCGTCACCGTGGTGCCTGCCTCACGCGCAGCCGCGCAGATCCGGCTGATGTTCTCCTTCGCGGTCCTGGTGCCGAGGAACAGCCCGACCGCGGTCGGCTTCACCGAGATTTCCGCGGTCCCGCCGTGGGTCAGTCCCTCGGCACCGAGCTTGCCCACCAGCTCGATGTACTCGTCGGTGACGGCCGCGGCCTGCGCCGGGTCCTTGGTGTCCTCGCCCAGGTAGTCCAGGGTGACGAGCAGGCCGGCGGCCCGCAACGTCCGGGTCACCCGCACCGCGTCGTCGGCGGTCTCGCCCGCCACGTAAGAATCAACGATGGCGCGCGTCTGCGGCGCGGTCGTGATGAGCCGGCGCAGCCGGGAACTGGCTGACGCCGCGAGCAGAGCCCTGCGCAGCACGGCGGGCTTACCTCCCGTCTTCCGGGTTTCTTAAATTACCTGGCGCCGGCGCAGCGTCACCCGCACGTTCGCGCCGGCGTCCGGCGGCACGATGACCTCCTGGGCGGCGGCGACGCCTCCGGCGAGCAGCGTAGCGTCCACGGGTACGGTGCGTTTGACCAGGGCCAGCCCGATCGGGCCGAGCTCGTAGTGGCGCGCCGCCGACCCGGTGAAGCCGACCGCGGCGCCGTCGAGCTCGACCGGGTCGCCGTGGGACGGCAGCCGGTCGGCGCTGCCGTCCAGGTGCAGGAAGACCAGCCGCCGCGGGGGGTGGCCGAGGTTGTACACCCGGGCCACCGTCTCCTGACCCCGGTAACAGCCCTTGTTCAGGTGCACGGCGGTCTCGATCCAGCCGACCTCGTGCGGGATGGTCCGGTGATCGGTGTCCAGGCCGAGCCTGGGCACCCGCGCGGCGATCCGCAGGGCCTCGAACGCCCACATGCCCGCCGCCGCGGCCCCGCGCCGTACCAGGTCCCCGGCCACCTCGGGCAGCAGGTCCCGCGCCACGATCAGATCAATGGTCCCGAACGGGCCTGGTTTCACCCGGGCCGACACTGCGTCAAGCCCCTCGGCGAGATCGGCACCCGCGGGACCCAGCACGGTGAGCACCACGTAGTCCTGGCTGACGTCGGCCACCTCGACCCGGAGCATGAACCGCATGGACCCGAGGAACTCCACAAGGGCCCCGGCGGTCCCCGGTTCTACGTGCACCCACACCGCGGTGCCGTCGTCGGTGAGCGTCAGGTGGTGTTCCACATGCCCGGTCGGGCTGAGGATGAGGGCCTCAGCGCCCTCGCCGGCCGCCAGCCCGTCCAGGTGCTGCGTGGTCAGGCTGTGCAGCCAGCTCAGCCGGTCCTGGCCGGTGATCCGCAGCACGCCGCGGTTGGACCGGTCCACCAGCGCAGCGGACTCTTCGGCCACGCGCTGCTCACGCATCGGGTCGCCGTAGTGCGCGGCGACGCCCTCATCCGGCCAGCTGGCCTCCACCGCGCCCGGCCAGGCCAGCAATTTACTCTGCCGTTCGCTCGCCTCCGAGGCGCTCATAGGTGCCGCCTTCCCTCTCTGCTTTCCGCTCGCCTCCGGGCCGCCTTGAGGCGCCGCCTTCCCTCGTCGCTCGTTCTCTGTCCTCCGCTCGCCTCCGGGCCGCCTTTGAGGCGCCGCCTTCCCTCGTCGCTCGTTCCTCGCTCCTCAGTCCAGACGGCGCCGCGGCCCTTTGGCTCGCTCATCCTAGGCATCGGCGGCCGCCCGGCAGTCGGCGCAGCGGCCGAAGACTGTGAGATGCCCCACGTCTGTCTCGAAGCCGTGCCGCTCGTCTAGCGCGGTGATCAGCGGGCGGATCGCGTCCGGGGCCATCTCGGTGATCCGGCCGCAGTCCCGGCAGACCAGGTGCACGTGGTCGGCGTCGGTGGCCAGGTGATAGGTGGGAGCCCCGTGCCCGAGGTGGGTGTGGGTGACCATGCCGATCTGCTCGAGCAGTTCGAGCGTGCGGTAGATGGTGGAGATGTTGACGCCGCGCGCGGTCTGCTGCACCTGGGCGCCAATCTCCTCCGGGGTCGCGTGGTCGAGCCTCGCCACCGCCTCCAGGACGAGCTGACGCTGCGGCGTCACCCGGTAGCCGCGGGCCCGCAGTTGCTCGTCCCACCCGCGCGCGACCAGACTCGGCGACGGTACCTCCCGGTCCATGGGCCCATAGTAGTTGGGCTGGTGTGATCGGACGCACGGCGAAATCGACTTGCCCGTAGGCCATCTCGCGGATAACGTGCGAGGTACGCGGGAAAGGAGGTGGTCCAACAGCATGCATAGACAACGGACTCGTGAGGTGGCTGTCAGCTAGCCGCCTACCCGCCGGCATGACGTCCAGCGAGGCGGCGGCCGGCTAAAACCTGGCAGACACCGAGTCCCCGGGCTGGCCGACCTAGTCCAGTCGTCCCCGGTACGGCGCTAGAGCGCGGTGCCGGAGTCGCCCGGGGACTTACTCATCTCTATCTGCTCAGCCACTCACTCGCCGGAGCTCACCCGTTTAAGCTGGGCCGACAGGTGCGGCTGAAGCGGCTGGCCCATCGCGGCCATGTCGTAGGCGTAGGCGAGATCAAGCCCCGCGAGCCCGTAGAGGCGGTGGCCCGCGGTTACCTCCTTGGCGGTGGCGGTGCGGGCGACTACGTCGGTGGCCATCTCGATCCGGGTGCCGGATATCTCGCCCAGGTAGATCTCGACGATCCCGGTGGGATGCGCGAGCATCACCTCGATCTGGCTGTCCGGACGGGGGCGCCAGTACCCGGTCTCCGTGCCGAGCGGCGGCCCGAGCTGTCCTTCCTCGTTGAGCCGCCAGGTCCGGCTGGTGTAGATGAGGAACGGCTTGCCGTTGTGGCTGAAGCTGATCTCCTGCCCGAACCTGAACGACTCGATGGTCGGGTACCCGCCGATCCCGGCGCCTTCCCAGCGGCCGAGCAGGAAGCTCAGCGGCTCGAGGTCAGGATGGATCGCCATGGCGTCCTCCGGCCGCGTAGATGCGTACGGCCACGTACAGGCAAGCGGCGGCGGCCACGGCGAACACGCCGATGAGGATCGCAGCGCTCAGCATGCCGTGCATAGCCCGCAGTGTACGGGCGAGCCACGCGCGCCGTCTCGCGCCGCGCCGCACCCGGCGCGAGCGGCCTATCCCCCGCCGCACCCGCGCGGCTAAAGTTTTGCCATGCCCCAGCGCTCTCTCGTCATCAAGGTAACGGCAGGCAAAGAAGACCCTGAGCGCTGCAATCAGGCCTTCACGGTCGCCGCGGCCGCGGTCGCCAGCGGCGTACCCGTCTCGCTCTGGCTCACCGGTGAGTCCGCCTGGTTCGGGCTGCCCGGGCGGGCGGAGGACTTCTCGCTTCCGCATGCCGCGCCGCTGGCCGACCTGCTAGCGGGGATCCTGGCCGCGGGTTCGGTGACGGTATGCACCCAGTGCGCCGCCCGGCGGGACATCGGTGCCGACGATCTGATCAGCGGCATCAGGATCGCCGGGGCGGCCACGTTCGTGGCCGAGATCATGGCCGAGGGCGCCCAGGCCCTGGTCTACTAGGACCCGGGTAGGCGCAACTCCGCTAGCCTGGCGCGCCCTGGCCGGCCAGCCGGTCCGCGCGCAGCTTCAGCACGAGTTCCTCTTGCCGGCGGTCAATGGGCGGCAGCGTGCCGACGACCCAGCCGAGCAGCAGGTCGGCCAGGCCCGGATTGCGGACGAGCGCGGGTCCGTGCAGGTAAGTGCCGACCACTCGGCCGCAGTACGCGCCTTCCGTGCCGTCCCCGTTGCCGACGCCGGTGACCACGGAGGCCAGCGGCTTCGCCTCCGGGCCGCGCCGGGTCACGCCCTGGTGGTTCTCGAAACCGGTGAGCCGTTCGACGCCGAGAGCCGGATCGACGTCCGCGGTTATCTCGCCGACTGCCCGTCGCTCGCCCCGGCCGCTGCGGATGTCGAGCAACCCCAGTCCGGGCACGGGTTCGCCTTCCGCGCCGCCGAACTCGGTTCCGACGATCTGGTAGCCGGCGCAGACCGCCAAGACCACCGCGCCGCGACCCGCGGCCGCCGCCAGGCCGCCGCCTGCCGCCAGGCGGCGCGCGGCGAGAATCTGCGGCAGGTCCTCGCCCCCGCCGAGCAGGTAGATGTCGCCGTCCACGGGCACCCGCTGGTCGGAATTGACCTCGGCGATCTCGACCGGGAGGCCGCGCAGCCGGGCCCGGCGGGCGAGCACGAGCAGGTTGCCCCGGTCACCGTAGGTGCTGAGCAGGTCCGGGTAAACCCAGACGAGCCGGACGGCCGACGGCCCCTGCGGCCCGTAGCCCGGCCCGGGGCTCGCCGGTCCCTGGAGTTTCTGAGAGCGCCCTGGTCCCGCCGATCCCAGCCGGTACCGGCCTAGGCCCTCGTCCATGCTGTGTCTCCCGCTCGCCTCCGGGGCGCCTTTTAGGCGCCGCCTTCCTTCGTCGCTCGTGCTCTGTCTTCCGCTCGCCTCCGGGGCCCCACCCACCTCCCCATCCCCCTTCACTGCGCCGCCTTCCCTCATCGCTCGTGCTCTGTTTTCCGCTCGCCTCCGGGGCGCCTTCAGGCGCCTCCTTCCGTCGTCGCTCGTTCCTCGCTCCTCAGTCCAGTCGGCGCCGCGCCCTCCGGCTCGCGCGAGCCGGGTTCAGGCAATGCGCCCGAGTGCCGCGCGGATCTGCTGGAACGCGGTGTAGTTGGCGATCACTTCCATGGACCTGCTGCGGGCCAGGCCGATCGCCTCGTCGACGCTGCCGGCCATGCGGAAGGCCACCTCGTCGGCTTCCAGCCTGACGGCGAGGTCGAGTCTGCGTTCTCCGGTCACGAACACCTGGCGGCCGCGCAGCCTGCGGTAGTCCACGTCCCAGAGCCAGGAGGTGTCCTTTCCGTCTGGTCCCTGTGCGTTCACCGCCAGCAGGACGGGCACCGGCGGCGGCACCAGGATGTCGAGTGCCTCCAGCCAGCCGGCCGGGTTCTTGGCCAGCAGCAGCCGGAGCGCGGTGCCGTGCCGCTCGACCTGCGTGTACCGGCCCGCGACCGAGTGCACCTGCCTGACCGCGCCCATCGCCTGCATGGCGCTGATGCCGAATTCCTCCGCCACGGCGAGCGCCATCACGGCGTTGGACCGGTTGGCCCGGCCAGGCAGCGCCAGATCGACGGGCCGGGACCGGCCAGTGGGGTCGATCACCTCGTCGCCCGCCAGCACCCAGCGGACCGGAGGCCGCCGGTTCGGGCACTCGCCGCAGTACCAGTCCTCGCCGTCGCGGCGCAGGTGCGATCCGCAGTTCGGGCAGCACCAGGAGTCGTCGTGCCAGCGCTGGCCCGCGGCCACCCAGGTGACCTGGCGAGCCTGCCCGGCCGCCCACGCGATGAGCGGATCGTCGGCGTTCGCGATGACCCGGCATCCCGGAGCGGCGGCCAGGGCCGCCCGCCAGCGGCGCGCGAGCATCCAGATCTCCGCCGCCCGGTCCATCTGATCCCGGCTCAGGTTCAGCAGCACCACGACCCGGGCGCTCGTAGCCTCCAGCATCGCCGGCATGAATTTCTCGTCGACTTCGAGCACGGCCAAGGTGGCATCGGGTGCCTTGGCGAGCGCGGCGACCAGGCCAGCCTCCATGTTGGCGCCGAACGCGTTGGACGCGATCTGCTGACCGAGGGTGCCGAGCGCCGCCGTGACCAGCCTGGTCGTGGTGGTCTTCCCGTTGGTGCCGGTCACCAGGATGACTTGCCGCCCGCGCGCGAGCAGGGAGAGCAGATCGGGTTTGAGCCGCAGCCCGATGACCCCGCCGATGACTGATCCGTCGCCGCGGCCGGCCAGCCTGGAAGCCCGGCCTGCCGCTCCGCCGACCGTGGTGGCCAGGCGGGCGCGGAGGGGAAGGCTGAACCGCCGGGACGGCGGGCTGCTAGTGCTCATCTCGGGCTGATGCTATCCGGTCGCGATCCGGCGTACGTCCCGGTCGCGGTCCGGCGTACGTCCGGGCCTCAGGGGCCCGAAGGGGTCGAGGCCGGCCTGATGATCCGATGCGGCCAGGAAAGCACGACCTCGAGCCAGCCCGGCTGAGGTTCGTACCCGGCGGCGCCCATCATCCGGGCCGCGTAGCGCAGGCGCAGCGGCGGGCTGAGCCCTGTCCCCGCGATAGCGAGGTCAGCGTCGAGACCCGCGCGACCATCGTCGCCGAGCAGGGCCCTGCTGGCCGCCTCCCGGTTGCCCTCCGTGGCCATGGCCAACCGGTGCCGCCGCAGCCCGCCGAGCCGGTCCCCGACCCGGATCCCAGGCCAGTCGGGCAGCCCGGCCAGGGCGAAGTCCAGCGGCGGCGCGATGTCATCAACGCGGATGCTGTCCTGCCCGAGCGGATTCACCCGCTCCATCTCGTGCAGCCAGCGAAGCTGCGGGATGACCCAGACGTGCCCGGCGCGGAAGGGCACCCCGTCGCCGGCGTCCAGCATCCGGCCCGCCACCGCGGCGACGACCGATGTGAGGCACCGCGGGTCGTAACAGGGCCGCAAGGCGGCCGCGCGAGCGGTCACCGCGGCATCGACCACGGTCGCCAGCAGGCAATCGCGGCGACCCGGGCTGAGCACCCGCCAGCCTGATCGCAGCGGGACCGGCACGCGGGGCAGCGGCCTGCCGGTCAGGAAGGCCAGCACCAGCGTCTGTACCCACAGCCGGAGCCAGGCCTGGCCGCGATCGTCGGCTAGCAGCCGGGCGGCGTGCATCTCGTATCCGCTACACGGCCGACGTCGGCACCGCTCGCCGCACGCCGCCGATCTGCGCCCGGCCAGCAGCGCGGATACCGCGGGCGGCCCGCCGGATGGCGACACCCCCGTGGTGGACGCCGTGCCGCAGGCGGCGCCGGGTGCCGGGGCCGGCCCGGACCGATCGCCTCCAGCCAGCCGGGCCGCGATGATGTCCGCGCCCCCGTCGCGGACATCCCTCAGCAGCCGGCTGAACCACACCGCCGTCCGGGGAGAGACCCCCAGCCTGCCCGGGAAGGCACTCCCGCCCGGCCCGGGCGGGTGCCCGGGCAGGCCGCCCGGGGAGGCGATGACCACGACCAGGCGAGGGCCCTCGCGGTCCTGGCGGCCGGCCTCGCTGCTCGCGTGACGGCCCGGCGCACGCCGCATCCCGGCAGCGTGGGCCAGTTGCTCGGCCAGCCTGAGCATCAGCACGCCGGCCAGGAACGTGGTGGCCTCGTCGTCGGCCACGCCGCTGTTGCGCACGAGCACGTTCCCGCGCAGCAGGCGGGCGACGTCGACCGGGTGACCTCCTTCAAGGAAACGTCCGGCCGGGCCGGCCCACAGGGCGTCCAGCCTGGCCTCCAGGAAACCGTGGACGGCCGCCCGCATGCCCGTGCTGTAACCGAGTTCGCCGGCCGCGGCCAGGACGGCGAGCCTGAGCTGGCGGAAGGAGGGGACTGCCGGGGAGGCGACCGCGCCGGGATGGGCCGCGCCGGTGAGCATGTCCCAGCCGCAGCCGGCGTAGGCTCGCCGCAGCCCCGCCCGGAGCGCCCCCGCTACCGGGTCCGCGAGCCCGAACGCCGCCTCGAACAGTCCGGCCACCCGGTCGGCGTGGGCCTGGACGGGATACCCGGGCCCGGGTTCGAGCGGGTTGACCGTCACCGGCACCGCCTGCGGGTCCGCGATGTCGATGACCGTGACCTCGCCGCCCGCCGAGGCGAGACGTTCCGGGCTGGCCGGCCCGGACAGGCTCAGCGCGAGCCACGGCGTCCGTGCCGAGCTGAGCTCGGCCAGCACCGTGTCGGCGTCTTGCGCCATGGTCACCTTGAGTGAATATCAGTTCACCGTCAGATACGCCACCGTTATCGGCACAGAGCCCCGGCGCGTCCCCGGGCGGGCCTTGGCCGCGCGGGCCATGGCGGTCCGCGTCCGGCCACGGCCATCGCGGTCAGGAGCGCCGCTTGCGCCAGTCCAGACGCGGTGGCGGCGGTCCGAGATTAGGCGGCGGCCGGTCGTTACCCGAACGCCAGCCCGCCGGGCTGGCCGGCGCGTCGCCGCCTCCGCTGGCTACCTGCGCCGCCCCGGATCCGGCGGCCGGCGGCGCTGTGGCTGCAGCCGGCATGGCGCGGAACTCCTCAAGGGTCAGCGGGGTGGCGGCACTGAGTCCGCCGATGCCCGGATTGGCGTCGGCCATGACCACCTGCCGGCCGGCCGGACCCGCATAGGTAATGATCATCGCGCTGGCCGGAAGCTGCTGTAGTTCGTGCTGCTCGACCAGGAATTCACGGGAACGCTGCAGGGCCAGGGCGAGCGATTCGCTGTCACCTGTCGCCTTGGAGGTGGTCATCCCCCACGCCGTGCTCGCGCTGACACCCGCGCTCACCGACTCGCTTTCACTGGTGCTCCGCGAATCGCTGGTCTGGATGCTGCGCGAGAAGCTCGCCCGTGACGGCAGCAGCAGGCTGCCGTCACTGCGGCCATGCCCAGTGCTGCGGGACAATCCTTCGCTGGCTGACCACGAGGCGGCGACCGAAGTCACCGACCCGGTGGTGCTGGTGTACGCGCTGCTGGTGGTGTCGGTGACAGAAACGCCGATCGTCTCGGTGAGCTGCGACAGCACGAACCGGTGCTCGGTGCCAAGCTGCTCGCTCGCGGCCTTGGCGTCTTCGGCGTTTCCTAGCCGCATGAAGGCGACGGCGGCGTTCCCCCGCCCTAGCCGCTGCCGGACGTGCGGGGGGATGCCGCGATAGGCCAGCACGAGCCCGGTCGCCGTTCGCTCGCAGACATCGCTGAGCCGGTCGAGCGTATCGCCGCGCAGCTTGTCCGCGCCGAGCACGAACAGCGTGTGCTGCCACGGCGACCCCGGTTGCGTATCGCCCAGTGCGTGGGTCAGCGCGACCGTCAGGTAGGTCCCGAGCACCTTGCTCCCTACCGCGCCCACGCGCTTGCCCAGGGCCACTACGCGCACTGCGCTGCGCGGCAGCGGTACCAGCGCGGTGCCCACGGGCGCGAGCTTGCGCAGCTGGGATTCCAGGACCCAGGCCCGGTCGAGGACCACACGGTCGGTGGCGCCGCGGCCGAACATGGCGGTGAGCATGTCCGCCTGCCCGGCGGTGATCAGCCCGGCGGCCACATCGTCGCGCGGGTCGCCGACCTGGGCCAGTGCCCGCAGCGCGGCCACGACGCTGGCGACCGTGGCCTGGCCGCCGAGCGCGTCGATCACCCGCTCGAGTATGGCGTTGTCGAGCGAGAGGTCACGGGCGGAACCCTGCTCTTCGGTCACGCTGGCCACCAGGGACAGCAGGTCGGCCAGGGCCTCCTTGCCGAGCCCGGTGCCCAGGTCGAGCCTGGGCAGGTCATCGGGCAGCACCCAGACCAGCGGATCGACGCCCGAGGCCCGGGCGAAGCCGAGCAGGTCCAGGGCGACCGAGCCCTCGGACAGGTCCAGCACCGTGATCTCGCCGCCCGCGGCCAGCCGGTTCGCGCCGGCCGTGGTGAGCATCGCGGACCAGCCGGAGAGCGTGCCCCCCACGACGTCCACGCGGTGCACGCCGTCCGGCGCGCAGACCGCGTACCAGCGTTTCTGATGCTCGTATGCGACCCGGAGGGCCTGCCACTGGAGGACCCGGGCGGCGTGCTCGGCCTGCCAGGCGTAGAGCCGGCTCTCCTGAGCAGCCCGTATCTTGCCGACCCTCGCCCGCTCGTCGGCCAGCCTCGACCGCAGCGCGCGCTCACCTTGCCAGATGGCGTATCCGCTGACCGCCACGATCAGTGCGCAGCAGATCGCCGCGAGCCCAGCCAGGAGGACGTCGAGCCAGCCAACGGCGCCGAGCGCGAACGCCGTCAGGCCGATAACGATGGCGACGGCGAACGCCGCCTTGAGCGGACGGTTGAGCAGGCTCTCCTCACGACGCTGGGCCGCTGCCCAGTCGGGATTGAGCCGTTCTTGCTCCGGCGGGGTGGGCCGGCGCGGCGGCGACCCGGGCTCTGGGTACGGCGTCGCGTACTGGTATCCAAGGCGCAGCCGGTCGGCGCGGGAAGAGGTCACGGACCCTCCCATGCTCGCCGGGGCGCGGCAGGCCGGCCGTCCCGGGTGAACTGGGGTACCCGGGCCCGGACCAGGAGCCCGCGCGGGACGAACCGTCGCGGGTCCTTCACCGTGAGGAGGAATTCGCCATCGCGCAGCGCAGACAGGTCGCTCCTGTCCGTCGCGGGCCCGGTGCCGGGATTCGCGGCCTCATCAGGGTCCGGCGGCCGTCCCGGAGCCGCCGGACCAGCGGCACCCGCGACCGCAGACAGGCGCCGCGCCGCAGCGGCGTCATCCATCCGGTGGGCCACCACGACGTTAACCAGATCCGCGAGATCGGCTGCGATCGGCGCGGACGTCGTTGCGGCGAGCACGGGCAGCCCGGTGGCCTGGCCGCGGGCGATCATGTCGGTGACGGAGTGCCTCGGCAGCGAGCCGCACTCGGCCAGCCATACGATCCCGTCGCCGTCGACGCCGATCCCGTCCAGGGCCGCGCCGGCGGCCAGCAGGTCCTGGCAGACCAGGCGGGTGAGCATCGCGGAGCTCTCCGTCAGGGACCCCGGAACTGGCCCGCCGAGGCGGAAGAGCACCACGGCGCGCTCGGCGACCGCGCGGCTGAGGTCGATTTCCGCCGCCGGGCCCTCGGCCGACGGGCGCAGCCAGCGGCCGAGCGCCGACGCGCGGAGTTCACGCAGCTGCCGCGCGAGTTCCGCGGTGGTGGCGGGCTCGGCGGTGATGAGGCTCATCGATACCCGCGTCCGCTCGGCCAGCACGTTACGCCGGGGGTACACCGCGGGCACGTACTCCATCCGGGCCCGCATCGCCACCGGGTTGAGCAGGTGGATGACGTCATCGAGCACGGGAACCCGCGGGTCGCCGGGCGCCGCGTCGAGCAGTTCGAAGACGTCCTCGAGGTAGGCGACACAGCTGCGCCGGTACTGGCGGCCAGGTCCATCCCAGCTGAGCATGGCCGTGATCAGCGCGGCCCGCCGTCCGGGATCGCCGTGACGGAACGGCTCGTAGCAGGCCCACCGGGCCCAGGCGTCCGCGGGTCCGGCCCGGTGGCCCCGGGCGGCACCGAACACCTGCAGCGGCGCGCCGGCCGCGGCGCAGACCGCGGCCAGCCTTCCCGGCAGTCCGGGATCGGACGTGAGGTCGACGGCGAGCACCGGCTTGCGCCGCCGGACCGCGGCGTGGATCAGCTGGAAGCTGGTGGTCAGCACGTCCTGCCCGGCCGAACCGCACACGGATATGCCTCCGGCCGCTTCAGCCCACGACAAGGTGACCCGTGCGCCCGATCCGGCCGCCACCCCCAGGCAGCTGCCGTCCCTGGTCACGACGCCGCCAGCGCGGATCGCCCGCACGGTAGCGGCGCGCCGGGCGGCCACGATCAGGCCGGGCCGGGTCGGCGGCAAGTTCCACTCGTCGGTGTGCAGCCAGCTCAGCCAGCCGGCCAGGGCGGCCTCGGCGGCGCCGACCAGGATAGCGAGCGGAAACTGGCGGGGCAGCCAGGCCCCGATCCCGGTGAACGCGGCGGCGAAGTGCAGCAGATGGGCGGCCTGGTGACCGCCGGCGCCCAGGTAGTCCGCGATCTGGGCGGGCCCTGCGGCGTACCCGGCGGCCGCGACCCGGGGACCAGCCGCCGCGGTCCACGCCAGGCCGGCCGCCGCCGGGACCGTCAGCCACGACAGGCGCCACCGGGTCAGCTTGGCGATCAGGTAGAACACGGCGGCGAGGATGATGGTCAGCTGGGCGAACAGCAGATGCGCCAGGATGGCGAGTACCACGCAGACAGCGAGGAACTCGTCACGGCGGGGAAGTCCCCTGGGGACTAGGTATCGGGCACGCCGTGGCATCTATTCCTATTCCGCCTCTGTCACGACCTCGGCCGGCGTCTCGGCTCCAGCGTGGCAGGTGCAACGCGCGCGTGTCCAGGCGGTTACCCGTTCCGGCGGCTAGACGTAATAAGGACGTTCTGACCGGCGCCTCAGTAATGTCTATCCCGATCATAAGCATCCCCGGTTTCGGCGGCGCCGATGCTCAGGACAAGGCAGTCACGATACTGGCCCCCGCGAACGCGGCCGCGGCACCGGCGAACACGAAAACCGGCCGGTACCGACTCCCCATGACCAGGCAGGCCAGTACGGTCTTATCCGGCAGCTCGGCAGGCAGAATGATCAGAAAGGACGTTGCTGCGGCAGCTGGATTCATCGGGACCCATCGAGTCGGGCCTAACCGGTGGCCTGGAACCTCCGGCACGGCAGCTGGTCACTGCGGCCGAAGGTCTCACTCGGACCACATGGGTCCCCCGGGGACCGGGCCCGGTATCCCGGGCCGAGATTGTCGGCCTCCCGGCGATGGAGCTACTCCCCTTCGCGATCTCCATGCTAGCCCAGAAACGGACGGGCGCCAGGATCGGTGTTGTGTGCGAGCCTCAGGTACCGACCGGCGCCTCAGTCGTGTCAATCGCGATCCTGAACAGCTCCGGTTTCAGCATGACCACGGTGAGCCCGGCCGGTTCACCGGTGGCGGCGTCGTCGAACCTGACCGTTACCGTAATCACCGGCTGCCCCGGTGACAGTCGCAGGCTGCGGGCAATGGACGGCTGAGGCGGGCTCATTTCCACGCTCACCGCGGCAGCCGGCAGGGCGCTCAGCACGGAGCCGAACGACGAGAATGCCTGGTCCGTCTCCTGGTCGGGCTCGGTGTCCTCGTCAGCGAGCGGTCCGTTCAGGTAGGCGGTGGAAACGGCGGCGGGTTCGCCTTCGGACACCCAGACGCACCGGACGACTTGAATGAGCGCGCCAGACGGAAGCCGCAGCGCCCAGGCGACATCCTGCGGCGCCTCACGACGTGAGACGTGCCGGGTCTGGCAGGCGATCGCCCCGCCCATCGGATCCAGTCGCGTGCCGAGCCCGGCTGCGCCCTCGACGGGAATCCAGTAGTCGGCCGGGCTGGCCCGGTACAGCTGCCCGTCGGCCAGCCTGCGGACAAGAGACCGGCGGGCGAGATCATCGAGGGCGGCGTCGATCTCGGTCAGGCTGACGTTGTATCTCCTGGCCAGCGCGCTGCGCCGGGGCAGCCGCCAGCCCGGTTCGCGGTGCACGAGCGCCGCCGCCATCCGGTCGGCAAGCACAGCCACGGCCCTGACCGGTGCGCGCGCTGCTGCCATGCCAGCTTCACCCCGCGGCGACGACGCCTCTGTGGGCGGCGATGCCGGCTGCGAGGGGACCGGATGGTCACGTCCGGCGGCGCCAGCGGTCATTCGGCATATCGCCATCTGGCGCCGACGCCACCGAGCCAGCGGGTGAACTGGCGATTCGGCACTCCGGAGCGTAGCGCGGTACCCAGCCTGCGGGGGAGCGGGCCGCGGCCCGCTTCTCCCGCAGACCGCACCATGGGTGCGGCCGCGGTCATGTATCAGCCCTTAATCTTGGCAATCTGGGCATCGGACAACTCACTCGTCCTCGAACAAAGCGCGGACGGCGATAACCTGCCTGTCCACGCCCATTGATATTCACCTCAGATGAACAGAAATTAAATACAAAGGAACGAGCAGACGGCCACTTGATGTCATATAGGTGAACAAGGCGGCTCGCCAGGGTGTGCGTCGGCCACGAGACCGGCGACGGCAGGGTTACCACAGGCCGAATAGTAAGCCGGCAAGTCACGAGATCATGGAGCCCACCGCATGGCCGGCGGGCTCGGGGTCGTCTGCGCATCCACTGAGGTCACGACGGCAGGGGCGCGCTGGTGGCGACGGCTCTGTCCCTCGCCGGATCAGCCGGCCGCTGATCCTGGACACCAGAACTTAACCTTCTGGTCCCCATTTGTCCACTGCCCGTTTACCCGCGGGTACCGGCTGCGCCGCCAAACTGTACTCGCACACCACGGTTTGCGCGCTGACCGGCTGGCTGGGGCCTGCTCATCGCGGCCGAGGAAATATAAAAATCCATAAGGAGTACCTGATATGCAACTTCGACGCAGACAGCAGGTCACGACGATGGGGGTCGCCGTCGTGGCGACGGCTCTGTCCCTCGCCGCATGCTCCTCGTCGAGCTCCTCGTCCACCCCGTCGGGCAGCGGCTCGTCGTCGAGCAGCAGTGCATCCTCGTCGAGCAGCGCCGCCCTCAGTGGCACGCTCAACGGGAGCGGATCGACGTTCCAGCTCACCTTCCAGCAGACGGCCATCCCGGCCTTCAAGCAGGTCCAGGCCAACGTCACGGTCAACTACGGCGGCGGCGGCTCGGGCAAGGGGCGGACGGACCTGGCCGCGGGGGTGGTCAACTTCGCGGGCTCGGACTCTGCGATCCCCGCCGCCGAGCTGGCGAACTTCAAGGGCAAGACGGTGCTCTACTTCCCCGTCGTGATCGGCCCGATCACGGTCGCGTACAACCTGTCGGGCGTCAGCAAGCTGCAGCTGTCGGCGCCGGTCATCGCAGGCATCTTCGAGGGCAAGATCACGACCTGGAACAACTCCCAGATCGCGGCGGATAACCCGGGTGTCACCCTGCCCAGCACCCCGATCACCATCGCCCGCCGCTCGGACTCCTCGGGCACCACCGCCAACTTCTCCAAGTTCCTCCTGGAGGCCGCGCCGAGCGTCTGGACGCTCGGCTCCAGCTCGACCATCAAATGGCCCGCCACCAGCCGGGGCGGCAGCGGCAACGGCGGGGTGGCGTCGATCGTCAGGAGCACCCCCGGGGCCATCGGGTACGTGGACTACGCCACCGCCAAGGCCTCCGCGCTGACCTTCGCTTCTGTCAAGAACAAGGCCGGCAGCTACATCGCGCCCTCGGCGGCGTCGGCCTCCGCCGCCGCCAGCCAGGTCACCGTCAAGCCCGACCTGACGTTCAGCGCGATCTGGGCGAGCGGCGCGAGCTCATACCCGATCACCTATCAGTCGTGGGACCTGGTGTACCAAACTCAGCCGAACGCCAATATGGCCAAGATGCTCCAGGCGTACATCGGCTACCTGATCGGATCCGCCGGCCAGCAACTGCTCTCCAGCCTGGGCTACGCGCCGCTGCCCACCAACATCGATCAGATGGCCCAGGCGCAGCTCAGCAAGATCGGCACGTAGTCGTGAGCACGGTGATACCGGCAGATCAGATCGGCTCGATGTCGTGAGCACGGTGACGCGGGCGGATCCGGCCGGCCCGGCCGGATCCGCCCGCGCCCTGTCGGAACGGCGGCCGCTCGGCGACCGCGGCTTCCAGGTCCTCGCGCTCGCGGCCGGCCTGCTGGTGCTGGTGATCCTGGTCCTGATCGCCGTCTCGACCACCCAGCAGGCCTCGTCATGGTTCTCCAAGGAGGGCGTGAGCGGGATCTTTTCGACTAACTGGGACCCCGCGTCCATGCACTTCGGCGCGCTGGCCTTCATATACGGCACGGCCATCACGGCGGCGATCGCGATCGTGATGGCCGTCCCGGTCAGCGTGGGTATCGCCCTGCTCCTGACCGAGGTGGTGCCGCGCCGCTGGGCGCAGCCGATCGTGTATGTGATCGACCTCCTGGCGGTGGTCCCGTCCGTGGTCTGGGGCCTGTGGGGGATCCTGGTGTTCGCTCCCTGGATCGCCGGCATCTACAGCTCGATAGCCTCGGGCGTCAAGGGCGTCCCGGTGCTGGGTCCCCTGTTCGGGCCGCCCACGAGCGGGGCCTCGTTCTTTACCGCGGGCATCATCCTGGCCTTCATGATCACGCCGATCGTGACCTCGCTGTCGCGCGAGGTCATCGCCACGGTGCCGGTGATCGACAAGGAGGGCGCCTACGCGCTGGGCGCCACGCGCCTGGAGATGATCCGCGGTGCCGTCTGGCCGCACAGCCAGGGCGGCATCGTGGGGGCGGTGCTGCTCGGGCTGGGCCGGGCGATGGGCGAGACGATCGCGGCCGCGCTCGTGATCGGCTCGTCGGCCACGATCACGTCGCACCTGTTCGCCCCCGGCGACTCCATGCCCGCGGTCATCGCGAACCAGTTCGGCGAGGCCTCCGGCGTATTCCGCGCCGGGCTGATGGGGCTCGGCGTGCTCCTGTTCATCATGACGATCATCATCAACATCATCGCGCGGGGGGTCGTGGAGCGATCCGCCCGGCGCAAGGGCGGTGCCTGATGGCCGTGGTCGCGGAGCAGCCGAAGGTCGACCTGCGAGAGCCGCCGTCCTGGCGGCGCACCAAGAATCGCATCGCGACCGCCCTGATGGTGCTCTCGATTGTGCTCGTGATGATCCCGCTGGGATTCGTCATATACACGGTGATCGCCAAGGGCGCCTCGAGCATCAGCTGGTCCTTCCTGACCGGCCAGATCGCGCCGCAGGTACTGCCCCCGGGCCAGGGCGGAATCGGGCCGGCGATAGTCGGCACGCTCGAGATCACGGGCTTCGCCACGGTCATGGCCGTGCCGCTGGGCGTGCTGGGCGCGGTCTACCTCAACGAGTACGGTGGCAAGGGCGTGCTGGCGCGGATCATAGGGTTCATGAGCGACGTGATGACGGGCGTGCCCTCGATCGTGATGGGGCTCTTCATCTTCTCGATCTGGACGATGCACTTCAAATTCTCGGGCTTTGGCGGCTCTCTCGCCCTGGGCTGCCTGATGCTGCCGATCGTGATCCGCTCCAGCGATGAGATGCTGAAGCTGGTGCCGGACCCGCTGCGCGAAGCGAGCTACGCCCTCGGTGCCAGCAAGGCCCGCGTGACGCTGACGGTGGTGTTGCCGACGGCGATCGGCGGAATCGTCAGCGGCGCCCTGCTCGCCGTCGCCCGGGCCGCGGGTGAGACGGCGCCGCTGCTCTTCACCGTCCTCACGGTGACCTCAGTGAACCGGAACCTGTTCAGCGGCCCCAACACCTCGCTGCCCTCGCAGATCTTCGTGAACGCATCGCAGCCGTACGTCGGCGCGCAGGCCCGTGCCTGGGGCACGGCGCTCACGCTCATCGTGATTGCCTTTATCCTCATGTTTGTCGCTCGCCTCGTCACCGCACGATTCACCAGATATTCGCGCTAGGAACGTGATGGAACAGCCTGAGCAGAACGTCCTCGTCACTACCGCGCTGCCCAAGCCGGCGGCCCTGCAGCAGCCGCCTGGCGCACCTGTCTCCGATACGCAGAGCACAGCTGTCTTCAATACGAAGAACGTCTCGATCTACTACGGCTCCTTCCGTGCCGTCACGGACGTCTCATTGACCATGTACGAGCACGAGATCACGGCGTTCATCGGCCCGTCCGGGTGCGGCAAGACGACGGTGCTGCGGACGTTGAACCGCCTGAACGACCTCGTGCCCAGTGCTCGTGTCGAGGGTGACGTGCATTACCGCGGGGTGTCGGTGTACGGCCCGGATGTCTCCGCGACGGCCGTGCGCCGGCGCATCGGCATGGTCTTCCAGAAGCCGAACCCGTTTCCGAAGTCGATCTACGACAACATCGCCTACGGGCCGCGCATCAACGGCCAGCGCAACAAGGGCAAGCTGACCGAGATCGTCGAGAAATCACTGCGCCAGGCCGCGCTGTGGGACGAGGTGAAGGATCGCCTGAACAATTCGGCCCTGAGCCTGTCCGGCGGGCAGGCGCAGCGGCTGTGCATTGCCCGCACGCTCGCCGTTGAGCCGGACGTCGTCCTCATGGACGAGCCCTGCTCGGCGCTCGACCCGATCGCGACGGGCGCCATCGAGGACCTGATGCGGGAGATCAAGTCGCGGTACACCATCATCATCGTCACGCACAACATGCAGCAGGCCACGCGGGTCAGCGACCGCACCGCCTTCTTCTCCGTGCTCCGAAATGAGAAGAGCGATACCCGCACGGGCGTGCTCGTCGAATACGACCGGACCGAGAACATTTTCCAGAACCCGCGTGATAGCCGCACCCAGGCCTACGTCACCGGCCGGATGGGCTGAGCCGGGCGGCCCGGGTGCCTCGGCGCGGCCGCCATGAGCACGTTAGAACCGGGCAGGCTAGTCCGTCGCAGATCCGGCAAGGTAGACCACTCGGCGGGCGATGTTGACGGCGTGGTCGCCAAGACGCTCGTAGAAGCGCGCCACCAGCGTCATCTCCATCGTCACCGGTAGCGTCATTCGCCCAGAGGCAAGTTCGCCTATCAAGCTGGCGTGAAGCTCGTCCATCTCGTCATCACGTCCGTCAAGCGCCTCAGCGGCGGAACGGTCGCGCTGGTACCAGGAGTCCGCCGCCTGGCGCCACATGTCGGATGCGAGGTTCCCCATTCGCTCGACGAGCCCTCGGCTGCGCGGCGAGAGGTCCTCGCCGAGGATGTGGTTGGACCGAGATGCGATTTGTACGACCAGGTCGTGGGAGCGTTCAAGCTCGGGCACGATTCGCAGCACGGACAGCAAGAAGCGCAGGTCTGAAGCGACGGGCGCCTGCAGCAGGATCTCGCGGTTGACCAGGTCCTCTATCTCCAGGTAGAGGGCGTCGATGACCTGGTCGCGCTCGGTCAGCACCTGGAGCACCTCGTTGTTGCCACTCAGGAGGGCTTGGGTCGCCCCGGGCAGGTCCTCAGCGACCATGGCGAACAGCTCGATGACCTTGGCTTCGATGGCCTCCAGCTCACGCTGAAATTCCTGCCGGTGCTCGACCACGCTCAAAGCTTACTGGACGCCTCACTGGCCCTTCAGCCGATCGGGGCTCGGGACGTCCGAGGTTCGGCAGCGGGGGCGGGGCGCAGGCGAGAACGGCATACCCAGCCCGAGTGTCGGTCATGACCGTGGAATACCCGTCGCCGCGCCGGGTTGTACGGGTGGGGGTATTTGTCAGACGACGTAGCACGCGAGTGAGAGAGCGTTATGAGCACCATCGCACTGACCGAGGACACGTTCGAGGATACGGTCACCAGGCCAGGGATCACTCTGGTGGATTGGTGGGCTTCCTGGTGCGGGCCGTGCCGGATGTTCGCGCCGGTCTTCCAGGCCGCCAGTGAGCAGCACCCGGACGTCACCTTCGGCAAGATCGACACCGAGGACCAGCCCGGGCTGTCCGCCGCCGCGCGGATCAGTTCCATCCCGACGCTGATGGCTTTCCGCGACGGCATCTTGGTGTTCTCCCAGCCCGGCGCGCTTCCCGTCGCCGCGCTCGAGCAGGTTATCCAGGCCGTCCGCGACCTGGACATGGATGAGGTCCGCGGCCAGCTCGCCCGGCAGGAAGCGGAGGGTGCACAGCGATGAGCTATGGCATGAGCATCGAGGCGCTCGACCCGCAGATCATGGTCACCCTTACCGAGCGGACCGAACTGAAGCCCGTGACGGACGAAGTCGCGCGCCGTCTCGCCGGCGTTCTAGCCAGGGTTGCCCCATGACTCCGCCTGACCTGGGTGCCATGCCCGCCAGGACTCCCGGTGCCGATGGCGGCGGCCATCACCTCAGCTTCCGGACCACGTGCGGCCGTGAGATCCGGGTCGGCCATCTCACCCTCGGCGGAGGCCGACGCCCAGCTCAGCGCGTCAGCCTCGGTATCAGTGCCGCGTCAGCTACCGAGAACGACGCCTGGGCTGGGTTCACCCCCGGCGAGGCACGGCAGCTCGCCGCCGCTCTCCTCGTCTATGCGGCCGCATGTGACACGCGGACGCGCGTGGCGGAGTAAATCCCGCGTAGGCCCGCGACTTCATCACGATGTCGGTCCGCCCTGCCCGCTGATACGCATCTCGCCGCCGATGTGGGACTGACCCCATTCCTGGTCACGGCGGGATGTCTAGGACGACGACACACCTCGATCGACGGGCGTGCGGGCGTCATGTCATTCCTTGCTAAGATACCCCTTAGGGTATTGCCGTGCCGTACGGGCCAGGCGCCAAGGGCCAGGGAGTTGTCGTGGACGTGGACAGTCAGACGATGGCCGACGTGATCAAGCGGCTGCGGCGGGCCCAGGGCCAGGTCGGCGGGGTCATCAAGATGATCGAAGAGGGCCGGGACTGCGCCGACGTGGTGACCCAGCTGGCCGCGGCCTCCCGGGCCCTCGAGCGGGCCGGTTTCAAGATCATCGCGACCGGCCTCAAGCAGTGCGCCCTCGAGGAAAAAGATGGTGACCGAACGGCCGGCGAGGACCGCGCCAAGCTCGAAAGGCTCTTCCTCTCCCTCGCCTGACGCCTGGCGCTGACGTGCCCGCTAGCTCGCCCGGCCGCGCTGTACTGGCAGGCTCGCTATGGCCCTAAGCCCCGGCTTCATGATCGGGCGCGGCCGCCGTGCACGATACGGCGGCCGCGCCCGTCATGTGACGTGCCGCGGCTAGATGGTGACGTCCACCTTGGTCACCTGACCGTAGTCCGCCTCTACCGAGCGTTCCGCGCGCAGGCCGCCGGGCGCGAGCACGCGCAGGGTCCATGATCCGGGCGCGGCGAAGAACCTGAACCCGCCGTCCTCCCCCAGCGGGACCTCGGCCACGAACTCGTCGCCGGTGCCGAGCAGCCGGGCGTACCCGGTCGCGACCGGCGCGCCCTGGTGCACGACCCGGCCTTCCACCACGGCCTGGCTGCCGGTGGCCGCGCTCGCGCTGACGCCGCCCGCGGGCGCGCCGCACCCGTCTGCGCTCGCTCCGCTCGCCGTGCTTGCCGGATTCGCTCCGCTCATCGTCCATCACCCAGCTCGATCGGCACGCCGACCAGCGATCCGTACTCGGTCCACGAGCCGTCGTAGTTCTTGACGTTGGGCAGGTCGAGCAGTTCGTGCAGGACGAACCAGGTGTGCGCCGACCGCTCGCCGATCCGGCAGTAGGCGATGGTGTCCCGGCCGAAGTCCAGTCCCGCCTCGCTCTCGTACAGCGAGCGAAGCTCGTCGTCGGAGCGGAACGTGCCGTCCTCGTTCGCGGCCTTGGACCACGGCACGTTACGCGCGGTGGGGATGTGCCCGCCTCGCTGCGCCTGCTCCTGCGGGAGGTGCGCCGGTGCCAGCAGCCTGCCCGCGAACTCGTCGGGAGAGCGGACGTCGACCAGGTTGCGCTTGCCGATGGTGGCCAGCACCTCGTCGCGCAGCGCGCGGAGCGAGGAGTCCTGCTCGCTCGCGGTGTAGCTGGTCCGCGGGCGCTCGGGCAGGTCGGTGCTCAGCTCACGCGAGTCGAGCTCCCACTTCTTCCTGCCGCCGTCAAGCAGCAAGACCTTGTCGTGCCCGTACAGCTTGAAGTACCAGTAGGCGTAGGCGGCGAACCAGTTGTTGTTGCCGCCGTAGAGCAGGACGGTGTCGTCATTCGAGATGCCCCGCTCGGACAGCAGGGCTTCGAAGCCCGTCTTGTCCACGAAGTCACGACGGACCGGATCCTGCAGGTCCTTCTTCCAGTCGAGCTTGATCGCGGTCGGGATGTGACCCTTGTCGTAGGCGCTGGTGTCCTCGTCTACCTCGACGAGGACGACACCAGGGTCACCGATATGGGCCTCTGCCCAGTCGGCGTCCACGAGGACGTCGGATCGGCTCATTGTGGATATACCTCCTTCTCCGGTCACGCCCTAAGCGGACGGCCGGACCCTTAGATTCCGCTGGATGAACAGATACACATGGCAGCCCAGGCAAAGATCGAAGGCCGCGTTGAGGAACGCCGCGGCCAGCGCGAGCGCGGTGAATACCAGGCCGGCCGTCGTGGCGCCCGCAGCCAGGCAGATGACACCCACGCCGGCGATGACCATGCCCGTTGCCTGAGCGAACCGAGGCGGGGCCTCGGCCTCGGTATGCGCGGGCGGCCCGAGCCGCGGCCTGATGAAGCGGCGGTAGAGCAGGCCGTAAGGCGCGTACCGCAGCCCGGCCAGCGCACCCACCGCGAACACGGCTAGCTGCGCGGCAAGTAGCCAGGCGCTACCGGTGACCAGCACTACCGCCAGCACGATCGTGGTGATCACCGCGCCGAACCTGGGACCGCGCGGGTCGATTTCCATGCTTGAACTCCTCGCCACTGAGCAGCCTTCCCCCATGTCGAGTCACCGCCCTCGGCTCACCTGGATGTCGCGGACGCGGCCGTCAGCGCAACGCGGCGCCGGGAAATCCGGGGATCAGGGCAGTACGGCAGGCGGACAGATGGCGGTAGCGACGTGGCAGAAGTCAACGGCACGCCGCTTGGTCAGCATCTTCGCTGTCCAGGAGATCACGAACCCGATGCTATGCGGGCTCAACCGGGCTGTCACTCCCAAGGCCGGAGTTACTTCCGCTATGGCCGGCCAACCTGGCCGAACATAAGGAGAAGGCGGCACGGTCACTCTCCGCCCGCGGGCGCGGTGACGCCGGGCGTGGCGGGCTCGATCACGGTGCCGAGCGCGGCCATCACGTCGGCCTTGCGGGGCAGGCCGACGGCGCGCTTGACGACGGCGCCGTCCGGGCCAAGCACCAGCACGGTGGGCGTGCTGTTGATACGCAGCCGGCGCACCAGGTCAAGCCGCACGGCCGCATCGACCTCGACATGGGAGACGCCGTCCACCATGCCCGCCACCTGGGTCAGGATCTGCCGGGTCGGGCGGCACGGGGCGCAGAAGGCGGTCGAGAACTGGACCAGCGTGGCCTGCCGGCCCAGGCTGCTGCCGAGATCTGCCTCGGTGAGCACATCCGGCCCGGTCCCGGCCGCATAGCTGGCCGGACGCGCCGACCCGGCCCGGAACCGCCCGGCCCGGCGGCGCAGGGCCAGCCCGAGCACCGATGCCGCGACCAGAGCCGCCAACAGTGCGATAAGCCCGGCAGTCACGTCACTACACAGCACCCCCGCGGCGTCATCCATTCCCCGCGGCAGGCCGGACCCGTTACTCCGTGGTTCAGACCGCCGTGGCCGTCAGCAGCACCTTGTGGTTCGCCGTGATCTGGAAGCCGCTTATCGGTTCGGCGGTACTCGGCATCGAGCCTGGATACCAGACCTTGCCCTCGTCATGAGCCGTCGTCCAGGCGGCCACCTGGGTGCGCGTCCCGTCGGGATGGACGACCCACAGCTGGCACGTGGTGCCGACCGGAATGTGGTCGACCAGGACCTCGAACGCGGCGCCCCACGACTTTCGTGAGTAGGCGACGGAGGCAGTCGCTCCGGTGACGCTGCTCGCCGTCTGCACGGTGTCCCAGGTGCCGGACCCGGCGGAGAACGGAACCACCACGGTCCGTGTGGTTCCCATGGAACTCAGGCCGCCGAACAAGCCGCCCGCGATCGCCACGACGGCGGCGGCGGCCGCCACGAAACGCCACCGGTTCCGGCGCCGCCTGGCTTCGGCCAGATCGAGCACCGTGCCGATCAGCTCGCCCGCCGGCCGCTCGTCGGTGACCGTGCGAACGGTGGCATCGGCGGACATGCGGCTGATCTCGTCCGGGTTCACCCTGGCCAGGAGTGCGGGCAGGCCGGCCAGGCCGGCCAGTTCGTCCCGGCAATCCCGGCAGGTCACCAGGTGAGCGTCGACCAGCGCGCGCTCGGCGGGATCGATAGCGCCGAGCACGTACACGCCAAGCGACAGCCTGGCGTCGGTGCAGTCCCATGTCTGGGTCATGGCGCCAGTCCTCGTTCCTGCAGCGCCAACTTGAGCGCCTTCAATGCGTAAAACGTCCGTGATTTGACGGTACCTGCCGGTATGCCCAGCGTGACCGCGGCCTCGGCTACCGAGGAGCCCCGGTAGTAAGTCTCGACGATTACCCGCCGGTGGTCTGGCCGCAACGAGGCCAAGGCGTCTGCGACGGCCCAGGACTCGAGCGTGCGGTCGGCGTCGTCATCTGAAGGAAGTAGTTCCAGTGCCGCCTGCCCGGTCTCTGGCGGCCGAGCCTGCCGTGCGCGGTAGGAATCGACCGCGAGGTTGCGCGCGACCGCGAACAGCCACGGCCTGGCCGGCCGGTCGGCCAGCGCCTCCGGATGGCGCCACGCCCGCACTATCGTTTCCTGCACTAGGTCCTCCGCACGCTGCCTGTCACCGCCGGTGAGGTGGAGCGCATAGCGCAGCAGGGCACCGCCGTGTTCGGCGTACAGCGCCCGGACAAACGCCTCGTCCGCCACCGGCCCTGAGCGGGGCGCGGTTCCCGCGTTCGGCACACTACTTGGAACGTCTGGCGGCACTGGGCGGTTCAAGCGGCCAGGAAAATTCTGATCGCCGGGTGTCGCGCCCGGTACGGGGGGGCCCGGAGGGAAGGGAGGTCCGTGCTGGCTCATACTCACTCAGGCTTGCTCAGGGAGGACCGCTGGATGCGACTTCGGAACGTGGTGGTACGGACACAGTAGGACGTAATCCACCCAGTCTGCCGCAATACCCACGGAATGGACAGTGCTAGCCGGGGGGGACGACCCCCCAAGACCCCCCCGCGACTGGGGGGAACCATCCCCCCAGACCCCCCTTGGGGGGGACAGGTCCCCCCAGACCAGACCATGGGGAGTAAGCCACCGGCGAACTGCGGCAGGACCTCGATGACGGCCGCGTCTTGAAGGACCAGGTCGGCGGCCGTGCGGCGGCCAGCCGACGCGCCGTCCACCAGAAAGGAAGACATGGCGAGCACCGAGCGCAGCCGCCCGTCATCCCCCCGCCGGGCCACGATCACGTCGAGCGCTTCCGCCAGCGTCTCCGCGTCGACCGACTCCAGCTCAACGCCCGCTGCCTCCCTGGCCGCGGCCCAGTACTGGATTGTTACTTTGGCCATTTGGGATATCCTTCTCTGCATCGGGACCCGGGCGCTGTTGCCCCCGGGTCCTTGTCTGTTTATACAAGTAGTGAGGTGCGACCGCACCAGCGAGTGGAGGTGCTGCCGAGTGAGCGATCTGCTGTTGATCACCAGCGTGCTCGAGCCGTCCGCGGAAGTGCTGCCCGCACTCGGGCTCTTGCTGCATCCCGTCCGGGTGCTGCCTGCGGACGCGTCTGCCCTGGTGGAGGCCCCGCCCGCCGACGCGGTGCTGATGGACGCGCGGCGTGATCTCGCGCACGCGAAGAGCATCTGCCGGCTGCTGCACACGACGGGCCTGGACTGCCCGCTTTTCGCGATCGTGACCGAGGGCGGGCTCGCGGCGGTCAACGCGGAGTGGGGCGTCGACGACGTGATCTTGCACACAGCCGGGCCTGCCGAGGTGGAAGCCCGGGTCAGGCTGGCCATCGGCCGCCGGGCCGTCGCCGCGGTGGCCGACGCGCCTGACGAGATCCGCTCGGGGGAGCTGGCCATCGACGAGGCCACCTACGCCGCCCGGCTGCGCGGCCGGGTGCTCGACCTGACCTTCAAGGAATTCGAGCTGCTCAAGTTCCTCGCCCAGCACCCGGGCCGGGTCTTCACCCGCGCGCAACTGCTGCAGGAGGTCTGGGGTTACGACTACTTCGGCGGCACGCGCACGGTTGACGTGCATGTCCGGCGGTTGCGCGCCAAGCTGGGTCCCGAGCATGAGGCCCTGATCGGCACCGTACGGAACGTCGGCTACCGGTTCGTGCCGGTCAAGGGCGAACGGCCGGAACGTGGCCAGGGAACCGAACGGGCGCAAAGGGGTGAAAGGGCGGTCGGCGACGAACACGCCAGGAGCAAGCAAGACCTGGGGCCCCGCGCCGCGACCGCTGCTCGATGACCGGATGGCAGATCACCAGCGCTGAACTCACCACCGAACAGGTCACCAGCGTCCTGGCCCTGGCCGAGGCGGCGCGCCTGACCGACGGGGTGGCGCCGCTGTCTGAGCATGGGCTGCTGCACCTGCGCTACGACGGCTCCGCCAGCCCCAGCCCGGACCCTAAGCCGGGCCGTGATTTCATCCTCACCATGGACGGCGAGATCGCGGGCTACGCCTACCTGGATCCGCCGGAGCCGGCGAATCCGGACTCGGAGGTGAGCGGCGAGCTCGTGATCCACCCGGCCCGGCGGCGGCAGGGGCTCGGCCAGGCCCTGGTCCGTGAGCTGACCGCCGCGGCAAACGGGCACCCGGTCCGGCTGTGGGCCCACGGCGACCTGCCCGCGGCCGCCCAGCTGGCCAGGACCGCGGGTTTCGAGCGCTTCCGCGCGTTGTGGCAGATGCGCCGTTCACTGCGCGGGCGGCTAGACCCGGCGGTCCTCCCGGCCGGCCGCACGCTGCGCACCTTCGTCCCCGGCCGGGATGAGGATGAGTGGCTGAGCCTCAACGGCCGGGCGTTCGCCAAGCACCCAGAGCAAGGGGGATGGACCCGGCACGACCTTGACCTGCGCGAGCGGGAGCCGTGGTTTGACCCGGCGGGCTTCTTCATCGCGGAAAGAGACGGCCAGATGGCGGGTTTCCACTGGACCAAGGTGCACCCACCAGGCGAGCAGGACGGATCCCAGGACTCCGGCGCGCCGCAGGACACCACGCCGCAGAGCATCGGCGAGGTCTACGTGGTGGGGGTCGATCCCGCCGAGCAGGGCAGCGGGCTCGGCCGGGCGCTCACCCTGGCCGGGCTGCATTACCTGCGCGACCTCGGCCTGGCCCAGGCGATGCTCTACGTCGACGAGGACAACGTCCCCGCGATCAGGCTGTACGAGGCCCTCGGTTTTAGCCGCGCCAGGACAGACGCCATGTACCGGCAGCGCAGTGCTAGCCACGGGGGACCAACCCGTAAAGCCCCCCTGGGACGCCCCGCACCCTAGTTGCCGTGGATCCCCAGCGCTTCGTCGAGTTCCGCCGCGGTCAGCGGCCGGTCCGTGGCCGCTACCGCGCTCAGCACCTCGGCGTAGAGCTCGATCTCATCAAGGGCGACGCGGTCGTGGACACGAAGATCCAACTGCCTGGGAATCGTGCTCACCTCCGGCGCTGATCGCGACTCCGTTCGCTTGCGCCCCAGGTTACGTGCCGACACTGCTCCTCCGCATGACCCATCAGAGTTGCCGTCAATCCGGTAATGCAGGCCACAAGCGTCACATCCGCATCTCTGCCCAAAAAGTTCATAACCCGTAACACTGCTCATTCGGGCATGAATGTGTATAAACGCGGACACTGCGCCGTTTCGGTTGCGCGCACCAGTGGTCACAGACAAGAGTCATGCACGTATTCGCCCCGTCCGACCCGCCCTGAGCCCGCATACTACAGAAGTAGCGGTCCCGCCGGATCACCTAGGCGACCCGGCGTCTGTTGCGCCGCTAGACTCCGGACACCGTTCCCGCCTACTTCGGACAAACATGATCTCGGGAAGCCATGAATGACAACAGTGATCTCCTACCGAACCTCGTTCACGAAGACGCCTTCGAAATGCAGATGCGGGGGTACAGCCGCCGTCAGGTCGACGAGTTCATCGCCCGCTGTCGCAGCCAGATCCGCGACCTAGAGCAGCGGCTTGCCCGTGCCCTTGACGACGGAGAGGAGCTGAGGCGCGACCTGGCCACCGCACGCCAGCAGGCGCTCGGCGCCAAACCCGCACATGAGGAAGTCAGTGAGCGCATCGCCCAGATCCTCAAGCTGGCCGATGACGAGGCCAGGTCCCAGAAGTCCACGGCCCACGAGGAAATAGCCAGGCAGCGCAACGAGGCCCAGGCCGAGGCGGAAAAATCTCGCGCCGAGGCACGTGAGCAGGCCGAGCGCATGCTCACCGCGGCCCAGGAACAGGCCGAACGGGCGATTACGTCCGCGCGGGCCGAGGCGGAAAAGACGCTCACCGCCGCCCGCACCGAGGCCGAGCGCACCACGACCGAAGCGCGGAAGAAGTCGGAGAGCGCGCTGGCCAGCGCCAAGGCGCAGGCTAAAAAGGCGCTCGACGAGGCGACGGCACGAGCCACCGCCATTCACGATGGCGCGGAGCGGCGCCTGAACCTCCTGTCCACCAGGCACTCCGAAACGATCAAGCGGCTCACCGACATCCTGGATGGTGTCTCCGGCCTCGTGGCCGCCGAGACCGCTCGCATGTCGCTCGAGGACGAGGTCGATCAGGCCACCGCCAAGGCGATCGGCGCGTCGGAGTCCAATGGCGCACCGCGCTCGGCCGCGGATCCCGCGGGCGCTGCGGGTTCAGGCCGGCCTACGGGCCCGGCCGGACCGCGCCAGACAGCGCCGCAACCGGCACCGTCCGCCTCGGCCCGGCCCGTCACGCCGGGCCAGCCTCAGCCGGGCCAGCCTCAGCCGGGCCAGCCTCAGCCGGGGCAGCCTCAGCCGGGGCAGACTCAGCCGGGGCAGACTCAGCCGGGGCAGACTCAGCCGGGGCAGACTCAGCCGGGCCAGCCGTCGCAGACTCAGCCGTCTCAGCCTCAGCCGGGGCAGACTCAGCCGGGGCAGACTCAGGCCGCCTCATCCTCATCGGTTCAGCCCCAGGACAGGCAGTACGCCCAGGCCCGGGCCGCGGTCATCGATACCGAGGAGCAGGCCGAGGGAGTCCGCATCGTGCCCGGCCGCGACAACTTAGGCCCCCCACCTAAGTTCAGGTAACACGCCCAGGCCCTGCGCGAGCATATCCAGGCGCCGCAGGATGACGCCCTCACGCAGGGCCCACGGGCAGAGCTCAATCTGATCGACGCCCAGCAGGTCGAGGATGGCGTCGGCGACGATGGCTCCGGCCGGCAACTGGGCTACCCGGCTGGGGGAAACACCGGGCAGCTTGGCCCGTTCGGCCTGCGTCATCCTGGGTAGCCGTTCGGCCAGGGCCGCTACGTCGGAGTGCCTGAGGACACGCTTGACGTAGGGGCCCTCGCCGGACGGAGCCGCGCCCGCGATCCTGGACAGCTGCCGGAAGGTCTTCGAGGTTCCCACCACGTGATCGGGGGAACCCTGGCGCAGCATGCCGCCCGTTCCCCTGGCGATCTCGGCTCGCACATGCTTGCGCATGCGGCGCACCTCCTGCGCCGAGGGCGGGTCGGTGCTGAACCAGTCCCTGGTCAGGCGCCCGGCGCCGAGCGGCAGCGAAGCCACCGCGTCCGGCTGCTCGTCGATTCCCGATGCCACCTCCAGCGAGCCGCCGCCGATGTCTATCACCAGCAGCCGCCCCGAGGACCAGCCGAACCAGCGCCGGGCGGCCAGGAAAGTAAGCCGCGCTTCCTCCTCGCCGGTCATCACGTTAATCTGCGCTCCGGTCCGCTCGCGGATCCGGGCCAGGACCTGCTCGCCGTTCACGGCCTCCCGGACGGCCGAGGTCGCGAACGCGATGATGTCCTCGACGCCCTTGTCCTCCGCGATGCGCAGCGCCTCTTCGACGACCCCGCGCAGGCTGCTCTCGCCGGGCCCGGACAGCGCACTCCCGTTCTCCAGGTGAGCCGCGAGCTTGAGTTCGGCCTTATGCGAGAAGGCCGGCATGGGCCGCGCCCCCTGGTAGGCATCCACCACGAGCAAGTGCACGGTGTTCGACCCCACATCCAGCACCCCAAGTCGCATACCCTGACGCTACCCTGCCAGTGATCAGAAAAGGCTGGCTAGGCCGCCTGGCCTGGTATCCGCCTGCGGCTAGATGCGACTTTAGTGACGTTTCAGATAATTTATTCCGAACGGGCGTGGTGCGTGTCGTTACCAGGAGGCTCGAAGATGCGCAACGGGGAGGTGTCGTACTGGTGGCAGGCGCACGGCATCCCGCCGCGGCGGCCCTCGCTGCCGGGCGGCGCCGAGGCCGACGTGTGCATCGTCGGAGCCGGCTACACGGGCCTGTGGACCGCGTACTACCTCAAACGGGCTGACCCCGGGCTCCGGATCATCGTGCTTGAGGCGAGTTTCGCCGGGTACGGAGCCTCCGGCCGGAACGGCGGCTGGGTGACGGCCACCCTGCCCGGCTCACGAGCGCGCTACGCCAGGCACCCGCAGGGCAGGAACGGCGTCCGCGAGCTCGAGCGGCAGCTCCGCGACACCGTCGACGAGGTGGCCAGGGTCTGCGCGGCCGAAGCCATCGACGCTGGCCTGGTGAAGGGCGGCACGCTTACCGTCGCCACCTCGGCGGCCCAGGACGCCCGGCTTCGGCACCGGCTAGCGCACGAACGGTCATGGGGCGATGATGCCGGGATCGTTCGGTATCTGAATAAAAAGGAGCTGGCCGGACGCTTGCAGGTGACGGCGACCGTCGGGGCCCTGTACTCACCGCACTGCGCCCGGGTTCAGCCGGCCGGCCTCGTCGCCGGACTGGCCGAGGTCGTCACCCGGTCCGGAGTCCTGCTCTACGAGGCGACCCCGGTGACGTCGATCTCCGCCGGGCGGGCGCGCACGCCGGCCGGCGACGTGCGCGCGCCCCATGTCGTGCGGTGCACGGAAGGGTTCACGGCGGACATGCCGGGGCAGCACAGGACACTGCTGCCGATGAACAGCTCCATGATCACCACCGGTCCGCTCAGCGACGAGGCCTGGAAATCGATCGGCTGGGACGGCTTCGAGACGCTCAGCGACGAGGCGCACGCGTACATCTACGCGCAGCGCACCCCCGACGGCCGCATCGCGCTCGGCGGCCGCGGTGTCCCCTACCGCTTCGGCTCCGGGCTGGACCACGATGGCGCGGTCGCGCCGTCGACCGTCGCGCAGCTCGGCCGGGTCTTGCGCCGCATGTTTCCCGCCGCGACCGAGGCCGGCATCGAGCACGCGTGGTGCGGTGTTCTCGGGGTGCCAAGGGACTGGTGCGCCACGGTCACCATGGATCGGCGTACCGGCCTCGGCTGGGCGGGCGGCTATACAGGCCACGGGTTGGCCGCCGCCAACCTGGCCGGCCGGACGCTCGCCGACCTGGTGCGCGGCGTCCCCAGCCCGCTGACCACCCTGCCCTGGGTGGGCCATCGCTCGCCTCGCTGGGAGCCCGAACCTGCCCGCTGGGCAGGTGTCCACGGCCTCTACGCGCTGTACCGGACAGCTGACCGGCTGGAATCCGCGCGCCGATCCCCGCGCACCTCGGTGCTGGCCCGCGCGGGCGACCTGATCTCCGGCATCCCCCGCTAACGGACGCCGGCCCGCCCCAGGAGCGGGCTTGAGGCCATGCCGCCAGCGTGAAGCCGAGCTACCTGCGGCGCGGGTGACCAGGGTGCTCGGCGTCGATGAGGTCCGCGTACTCGAGATGATTGGCGATGAACCCGGACACGAAGCCGCAGTAGTTGGTCAGCGTCATGCCTTTCGCCCTGATGTCGTCCAGCGCCCTCGTGACCAGCGTGGTCGCAATGCCCCGGCCGCGGAGTTCCGGTTCGACGATCGTGTGCCTGAACACCATCCGTGCACCCGAGTGATCGTAAACGATGGTGCCGACCACCCGGTCGCCGAGCAGCGCCTCGTAGCATAGCGACTCAGAATTGTCACGGACCGTTATCTCAGGGGTCTCAGCGACCATGTGCTAGAGACTACCCGGATCTTCGATCTCCACCCGCTGGTCGAGCCGTACGACGAGGGGATGCTCGACGGCTGGCCACGATCCTGGTCCGGGGTCCGCTACCGCGCACACGCAGAACTGGTTGCCCTCGGGGTCGGTCATGACCACGTAATCGTCTTCGGGATCGCGGTTGTGCCTGACGAACGTGGCCCCGAGCCCGGCCAGGCGCTCGACCTCGGCGGCCTGGTCGCCGGTGTACAGGTCAAGGTGCATCTGGTCCCTGGCGGTAACCGGAGTACGCGACAGCTGCAGCGAGAGGTTGGCGAGTTCTCCCCGCAGCACCCGGAAGTCGTCGCCTTCCGCCGCCGACGAGGGAACCAGGTTGAGCGCCTGAGACCAGAAACTGGTCATGAGCTCCATGTCCGCGCAGTTGATCACGGTGCTGCCGAGCCGGATGGCCATGCCGAGAGCCTTTCACACCGACGGCCCGGCGGCCGGCCACGAATACCAGCCGCGGCCGGCCCTGGTCATCCGCGCTCAGTAAATGGTGTTGGTCTTGCTGTACTTCGCGATCCTCCCGTTGTTGCCAGCGATGAAGGTGTAGACGCGAAGGTGACCGGTGTAGTGCAGAGTCTGGCTCCGGCACACGGTCTGGTGATATCCGATAGCTACGGCGCCCAGATTGGTGTGCCGGGTGTTGCTGGCGTTCGATTCCAGCGTGACCGCTCCGGACGCGAAAACGCCGCGAACGGTGTCTTCGGCGCACACGTTAATCCGGACTCTCGTGCTGGTCCTGTCGTAGGTACCCCAAGCTTTGACACCGTACAGGCCCGGGAAGGAGAGCCTGTGGGTGCTGGATTGCATGGTTGCTGCGGATGCCGGCAGTGTGCTGAGGGCGAGCATCGCTGCGGAGACGGCGATGAGGGAAATTCGGCGCAACATGTAGATCCTTTACCTCCGTGTTGGCTTGAGGGAAGGCTGCAGGCTAGCAGTGCCGTCCCCCGCGAACAACGAGGCGCACGGTAACCGGGCGATTCCGCCGGGGATCGAAAGTTGGCTGCGGACTTCGCGCGGCCCGGCTTGTCTGGATGTCGTGGCGCGGGTAATAGTTGATCGCGACAGCTGCCCGGTCTCGTCCGAACCGGCCTCAGCGTGCACAGGTGCTCTGACCAGCACCGCGGCGACAGTGATGGACGTACCGGAGAAACAGATGAGCCTGCCCGCCCGCCAGCAATTGGTTCTTGACCAGATCGAGCGGATTCTCCAGGCGGCTGATCCCCGGCTGAAATCGATGTTCGCGGCCTTCGCCCGGCTGGCGCCGCCAGAGGCCATGCCGGCTACCGAAGCCATCTCCCGCAGGCCGGCCCGGCGGCGGACGGTGATGATCTCCATTGTGGTGATCAGCGCGCTGAGCCTGGTCATGGTGTTCATCGTCGCCACGAGCAAGGCCTGCCCGGGCCTCTCCTCGGATCAGGTCGTCGCCAGCGCCGCGGTGCGGTTCGCCGGCTGCAGCAAGGCCACGGACTCCTGGAGCAAGGGCGGCCGCTGAGCGGTCATCGCGAGCCAGCGGCTGGCCAGGCCGGCCGCGGCAGCATCCGGGGGGCCGGCTCAGGGCCCGGACAGATGCTCGACGCCCATGATGTGCCGGTGGGTGAGGGCGGCCGCCGCGTTGGCGTCCCCCGCTCGCAGTGCGTTCAGGATCCCCTGGTGCTGGCGCACCGACTCGGCGTGTGTACGCAGCACCCGCGGGCCGCCGTGCAGCGAGGCCCACAGCAGCCGCATCAGCGACATCAGCAGGGGACTGTGCGCGTACTCATACAGCGTGAAGTGAAATTCCCTGTTGAGCTCGGCATAGCGCGCGTCGTCATCGCCGACTGCCTGCATCTGCGCGTTCAGCTGTTCCAGGCGCTCGACTCCGGCTGCGTCGATCTTGGCGGCGGCGAGGGACGCGCCCAGCGACTCCAGGGCGGCGCGGATCTGGAAGTTCTCCTCCCTGCTGCCCTCGTCGGCCTCGACCACCGTGAACCCGCGGTGGGTGTCGCCGATGACCAGGCCCTCCGATTCCAGCCGCCGCAGCGCCTCCCGCACCGGCGTCTGGCTGACCTGGAAGCGCTGTGCGAGGTCGCGCTGGCGCAGCTGCTCGCCCGCGGCCAGGTCGCCGGTGATAATCAGCTCGCGGATCAGCGCCGCCACCATGTCAGTCTTGCTGACGTAGCTGGACCCGGCCCTGGGCGTGGCCGGCTGGATCATCGAAGCAGCTCGCATGTCGCGCCTTCCGCGTCCGTAATTGGTCCCATTGTCCGTCGACAGCCCATGCTTGGCTATTTTTCCGGCCCCCGACGGAAATGATTCCGCCATAATTTTCACCCGCGCTGGGGTCAGCGGCAGCGCTCTGATGCTTTCTGTCCAGCCCAGCGCGTCGCGCACCGCGCTGGCCAGCACCGCGCCAGCGGCGGTTATGCCGCCTTCGCCCGCTCCGCGTACGCCCAGCGGGTTTCCCGGTGCGGGAGCCTGCTGCGATACCAGGACGTCGATCGGCGGAATCTCCGCTGCGGTCGGCATTCGGTAATCCATGAATGTGATCGCCACCGGCTGGCCGGACTCGTCGTAGCGCAGTTCCTCCATGAGCGCACCGCCGATTCCCTGCGCCGCCCCGCCGCGCAGCTGGCCCTCGACCATGGCCGGGTTAACGGCGCGGCCGACCTCATAGGCCACCAGGTAGCGCAGCACCCGGACCCGCCCGGTGCCCGGATCGACGTCGACGACCGCGATGTGCACGCCGTAGGGGTAGGTCATGTGCGCCACGTCGAACTGGCGCCGCGCGGACAGCCCGGCCTGCTCGCCCGGCAGCAGGTACTTGCTGGTCGGCGCGGTGGCCCTGGCGACCTCGGCGAGCGTGACCGACGCCTCACGGTCGCCGACCACGCCGACGACGCCGCCTCGTACATCCAGGTCGTCCTCGGCCACCTCCAGCATCCGGGCGCCGACCTGCCGGGCGCGGTCACGGACCGCGAGCGCCGCGGCATGTACCGCATTGCCTGCTACCACGGTCGAGCGGGAAGCCCAGGACCCCATGCCGAACGGCATGCGCGCGGTATCCCCGTTGACCACCCGTACTACCTCCGGGCTGACTCCCAGGGCGTCCGCCGCGATCTGCGCCAGCGCCGTCTCGATGCCCTGCCCGAACGAGGTCCCGCCGGAAAACACGCTAACCGCGCCGGTACCGCCGACGGTGACGTCCGCGGTCTCCTGCGGGCCCAGCCCGCTCTTCTCCAGGAACATGGCCAGGCCAAGGCCGCGCAGCTGGCCCTTGTCCCGGCCGCGGGCTACCTCGTCCGGGTAGCCGAGCCGGCCGGCCTCGTCCATGGCGGCGGTCAGCAGCGCGGGATAGTCGCCGGCGTCCAGAACGACCTCGGTGCCGAGAGCGGTCATCGCCCGGCTGTGCGGCATTTCCTCTGGCCCGAGCAGGTTGCGGCGGCGCAGCTCGGCCCGGTCCAGGCCGAGCCGGCCGGCGGCCACGTCGAGCAGCTGCTCGCGGGCCATGGTGCCCTCGAACCGGCCCGGGGCCCGGTAGGTGCCGCACGGGGTCTTGTTGGTCAGCACGACCTGGATCCGGCCGCGATAGGCGGGCACCAGATACGGGCCAGGCAGCATCGTCACGGTCAGCTCCGGCACCGCGACGCCGTGCGTGCGGCAGTAGGCGCCGTTGTCGTGCACGATCTCGTCGCGCAGCCCGGTGATCTGCCCGGCCGGGTCGAACGCCGCCGCGATCCGGTGCGTCTGCTGCCGGGAATGGTTGACCGCGACCAGGTGCTCGGCCCGGTCCTCGGTCCACTTGACCGGCCGCCGCAGCCGGACGGCGAGCCACGGCACCAGGAAGTCCTCGGGGTAGAACTCGCCACGCACCCCGAACCCGCCGCCGGCGTCCACGGCGTGCACGTGGATCAGGTCCTCCTGCATCCCGAGGAGGCCGGCCAGCACGTCCCGGTTGAAGACCGGGACCTTGGTCATCCCGTAGATCGACAGCGTGCCGGCCACCGGGTCGACGTCGGCCAGCAGCGCGCGCGGCTCCAGCGGCACGGCCGTGTGCCGCCCGATCTCGACCTCGATCTCCACCACCGTGGCCGCGGCGGCGAACGCCGCGTCGACGTCGCCGTAGCCCAGGGTGAAGTCGGCCGCGACGTTGCCCGCGCTGAACAGGCGCGGGGCGCCTGGCCGCGCCGCCGCCTCCGCGTCGAGCACCGCCGGTGCCTCCTCGATGTCGATATCCACCAGCTCGGCCGCGTCCTCGGCGGCGTAAGGGTCCTCGGCAAGCACCACCGCGAGCGGCTCGCCCACGTAGCGGACCACCTCGGCGGCCAGCACCGGCTGCAGGAAGCTGCTCAGGTCGATGTCCTGGACCGCCAGCCGGACCGGTATCACCAGCCCGGCGGGCAGGTCCGCCGCGGTGACCGCGCAGACCACGCCGGGGCAGCGCCTGGCCTGGGCGGTGTCCACCCGCTGCACTAGGCCGTGCGCGACCGGCGACCGGACGATCCGGGCCCAGACCTGGCCGCGGGCGGTAAAGTCGTCGCCGAACCGGCCGCCGCCGCGCAGCATCCGCGGGTCTTCCTTGCGCGGCAGCCGCGCGCCGATCACGCTCACCCTCCATCGCTTCCGGGGCGGGCTGGGCGCGCCGGCCGGGCTGGGCCGGACTGCCCGGCCGGGCCAGGCGTGCGGGCGGGGCCGGACGGACTGGTTGCCAGCCTGGCCCTCGCCGTGGCCAGCACCGCCTCGACGATGCCCTGGTAGCCGGTGCACCGGCACAGGTTCGACGCGACGACCTCGCGGATCTCCGCCTCGGACGGCTCGACGTCGCGTGGCTCGCCGAGATACGCCTGCGCCAGCATCAGGAAGCCCGGCGTACAGAACCCGCACTGCAGCCCGTGATGATCGCTGAACGCCTGCTGCAGGTCCGAAAGCTCCTCGCCGTCGGCCAGTCCCTCCACCGTCATGACCTCGCTGCCGTCAGCCTGCACCCCGAACATCAGGCACGCCCGGGCCGGCGCGCCATCGACCAGCACCGTGCACGCACCGCAGACGCCGTGCTCGCAGCCCAGGTGGGTGCCGGTGTAGCCGAGGTCGTGCCGGAGCATGTCGGCGAGCGTCCGGCGCGCCTCGACCGTCAGCGTGTGCTCACGGCCATTCACCCGCACCCGGATCGTATGACAGTCAGTCATCGCGTACCTGCCCTGGTCAGCGCCGCGTGCAGATCGGTCGGCAGCACCGGGATCTGGTCGAAGCTGACCGCCGTGCCGGACAGCGCGTCATTGATCGCGTTCAGCACGGCGGCGGGAGCGCCGATCGTGCCGCCTTCGCCCATGCCCTTCGCGCCAGTCTCGCTGAAGGCCGACGGCGTCTGCAGGTGCACGATCTCGACCGGGCACAGCTCCGCCGCGGTGGGGGCGAGGTAGTCCATCAGGGTCGTGCTGGCCGGCTGGCCGTCCCCGGTGTAGCTGATCTGCTCCAGCAGCGCGGCGGCGATGCCCTGGGTGACCCCGCCAAGTACCTGGCCGTCCACCACGATCGGGTTGATCACCACCCCGCAGTCCTCCACCACCAGGTAGCGCCGCAGCCGGATCTGGCAGGTGCCCGGGTCGATGGACACCATCGCGGCGTGGCAGGCATTGGAGAACGTTCCGGGCGGGTCAAACGACGCGCGTGCCTCCAGCCCGTAGCGCAGCTCCTCGGGCAGCCGGTGCGACTGGAAATACGCCAGCCGGGCCAGCTCGCTGACCGGGATCGACGCCATCTCATCGCCCCGGACCTGCGCGGCGCCGCGGGCCAGCTCGATGTCGGCCGGGCTGGCTTCCAGCATGTGCGCGGCAACCTGCCGGAGCTGATCGGCGACCTTCCTGGCGGCCCGCCCCGCGGCGCCGCCGCCGATCACGATCGAGCGGCTGCCGAAGGTGCCCCAGCCGTAGGAGGCCAGGTCGGTGTCGCCCTGGCGCAGCCGCACCTGCCCGGGATGAACGCCGAGCTGGTCGGCGACGATCTGCGCGAACGTCGTCTCGTGGCCCTGGCCCTGACCGCAGGTGCCGGTGGTGACGATCACCTCCCCGGAGGGATCCAACCGGACGTGCGCGGTGTCGTAACCGGGCGTCATCCGCATCCGCCGCTGCGACATGGTCGGGGTACCGTAGGCCGTGCGCTCGGAGAAACAGGAGTAGCCGATGCCGGCCAGCAGCCCGTCAGCCCGCAGCCGGTCCCGCTCGGCGTGCCAGCCGTCTGAGGTCACCCGCTGCTCGGCGAGGTCCAGCGACTCGGCGTAGCTGCCCTCGTCGTAGGTGATGCCGTTGACGCCGGTGTAGGGAAACTCGCCGGGAGCGATCATGTTGCGGCGGCGCACTGTGAGCGGGTCCAGGCCGAGCGCCCTGGCCGCCTTTTCCATTATGCGTTCCATTACCAGGACGATCTGCGGGCGGGAGACGCCCCGGTAGGGCGCGGTGGGGGCCTTATTGGTGGCAATAGCCCGGCCCCTGGCCCGGTACGCCGGGACCTTGTAGATGCCCGGCAGCTCACCCGCCGCCATCAGCGGTTCCACCGCGCAGGTGAATGCGAACGCCGAATAGGCGCCGACGTCGCATTCGATGTCCGCGGCCAGGCCCAGGATCCGGCCCTCGCTGTCGAACGCCGCCCGCACGTCGTATCGCTGCTGGTGGCCGTGGAACGAGGCGGTCAGGTTCTCGCTGCGGTCCTCGACCCAGGCGACCGGCCGGCGCAGCCGCATCGCCGCCCCGGCGACCACCACTTCCTCCCGGCCGACCACGCACTTGAGCCCGAACCCGCCGCCGACGTCGGGAGCGATGACCCGCACCCGGCTCTCGGCGATCCCCAGAGCCTGCGCGATGCCGGACCTGACCTGGTGCGGTACCTGCGTCGACACGCGCGCGACCAGCTGGTCGTCCCGGTCGTCCCACTCGGCCACGCAGGCGCGCCCCTCCAGCGGCAGCGCGGTCACCCGCGCGCTGGTGAACACGCCGCCGACGGTGACCGGTGCGGCGGCGAAGATAGCCGGCAGCGACTCGTCGTCGAACATGGTCAGGTCGACCATGCAGTTGCCGGTCAGCTCCTGGTGTACCTGCCGGGCGCCGTCAGCCGTGGCCGCCTCGATGCCGGTGATCGCCGGCAGCGGCGTCCAGTCGATGTCCAGCAGCTCGGCGGCGTCCTCGGCGAGGTAGGGATCGTCGGCCAGCACCACCGCGACCGGCTCGCCAGCGAAGCGCACCTCGTCGCCGGCCAGCATCGGCATCGCTGTCGGCACGAACTCGTCCCGTTCCAGCACGGCCCGCAAGAACGGACTGCCGAGGTCAGCCGCGGTGAACACGGCGGCGACGCCGGGTAGTTCCAGCGCGGCGGTGGTGTCGATCCGGCCTACCCTGGCGGCCGCGAGCGGGCTGCGCGCGAAGGCCGCGTGCAGCATCCCCGGCCGGGCGTAGTCGCCGGTGAACCGGCCGCGGCCGAGCAGCATCCGGCGGTCTTCCTTGCGCGGCAGCGCGGCGCCGACCCAGCGGCCGGACGGGTCAAGCGCTGCCTCCGGCGCTGCGCGGCGTCCGTCCAGCGTTGTCATATCCGCTCCCCGCAGACACCTGCGCGCCCGGTCATAGCCCGTTCGCCTCCGCGAGGGCGCGCGACACCAGGGTGGCGGCAAGCTTCTTCCGGTAGTCGCCGCTGGCGTGCCCGTCGGACGGCGGGTCGATCGCGGCGGCGGCCAGCTCGCCCGCCTCCTGCCAGGTCTGCGGGGTGGCGGGCTGCCCGGCCAGGTCGCTGGTGTCCAGCAGTAGCGGGAGCGAGCTGACCCCGCCGAGCACGATCCGGGCCGCGTCGCAGACGCCGTCGGTCACCTGCAACGACACCGCCGCAGCGACGATCGCGAAGTCGCCCTGGCGCTGCGCGAACTCGGTCAGCACGGCTTGCCGGGCCGGGCGGGGGAACCAGATCTCGGTGATCATCTCCCCAGGGTCCGCTGCGGTCTCATACGTGCCGAGGAAGAACTCGGTGGCCGGCAGGATCCGCTGGCCGTCCGGGCCGTGCAGCACGATGCTGGCCTCCAGCAGCACGGCCAGCAGGCACCACTCCGACGCCGGGTCAGCGTGCGCGACGCTGCCGCCGAAGGTGCCCCGCACCCGGATCGGGTAGTGCCCGATCCAGTGCGCGGAGCGCTGCAGCACGCCGAAGCCGTCCAGCACCGCCGGGTCGCGGATGGTCTCGACCGCCCGGTGCGGGGTCAGGGCGCCGATGCGCAGCCCGTCCGGGCCGGCCCGCAGGTAGTTCAGGCCGGGGATCCGGGTGATGTCGATCAGGGCGGCCGGCCGGGCGAGGCGGAAGTTCATCATCGCGACCAGGCTCTGCCCGCCGGCCAGGATCTTCGCCTCGTCGCCGAGTTCCGCGAGCAGCGCGAGCGTCTCAGCGACGTCGCGCGCGCGATGGTAGGTGAACGAGGCCGGCTTCACCATGCTCCTCAGGCTCGGGTATCCACTGATGTCATTTGATATACCACATGTCATCTGACTGGACGGGATGCCTTTGTCCGGGCCGCGGCTCCGGCACCCCAGCCCGCGCCTGCCCGGACGGCGCCGCGCTGGTGAGCCTGCTCGGGTAGCCGGCGGTGCGATGGCTAGGTGTCCATGATGGCTTTGCGCTGGGCTCCGTCGATGGGAATGTGCGCGCCGTTCACGAAGCTCGCCGCGGGCGAGGCGAGGAAGGTCACCACGGAGGCGACCTCTCCCGGCTCGCAGATCCGGCCCAGCGGGATGGACGCGACCGCCAGCTCGTGCGCCCGTTCCTGGCTGACCTTCTTGTCCCTGGCCAGGGCTTTTTCCAGGCCATCCCAGCGGTCGGTGTTGACTGGCCCGGGGTTCACGGTGTTGACGCGGATCCCGCACCGGCCGTACTGCTCGGCGATCGAGGAGACGAAGTTGATGTCGGCGGCGTTGGCGATCCCGGCAGTGAGCTCCCAGTAGCTCGGCTTGAGCCCGTCGTTGCCGACGACCAGGACGATGGAGCCGCTGCCGCGCTCGCGCATGTGCGGGATCACCGCGCGGACGGTCCGTACATACCCCATGAACTTCAGCGACAGGCTGGAGAACCACTGCTCCTCGGTCAGGTCTTCGAGCAGCCCGCCCGGTGAGCTGCCGGCGCACGGGACCAGGATGTCGATGTGCCCGAACTCGGCGATCGCCTGGTCGACGCAGCGGTGCACGTCCTCGGGCTTGCTCATGTCACCGGGGAGCGGGAGGATGCGCCGGCCGGTCTCGTTCGCGATCGCCTTCGCTGCCTTTTCCAGGTTGGCGGCGTCCCGGGCGGTTATCGCGACCGAGCAGCCCTCCTGCGCTGCGTCAAGGCCACCGCGATCAGCGCGGTCGAAGAGGGCTTCCGGGTCCGCGTGCTTGAGGACCTGTGCGCCGACCCGGCTGAGCCGCCGGACGGCACCGCGAATGCCATCTCGGAAATGGCCGGTAAAGGCGTTGAGGTGACCACGGCCGGCGCCGTCGGCTGAACCCGCCGCGTCCTTGCTGGCTGGCGTGGACGCACCCACAGTGAGGAGCCGGGAATGACCATTGATGTCACTGCGGAATCGGCTCGCGGGAACCCACCGCCGCTGGCCGAACGGCGCCCGCCGCGCTGCCCGCCGTTCATCAAGGTGTCCAGCCCGGCCGATCTGCTGCCCTACCTCCGCAACGTCGCCGAGCGTCCCTACAGCCAGGGCCTGCACCCGGCCTGGGACCTGCAGCCCGGAGAGCGCGTCCTGGTCCAGGTCGACAACTGGCATGACCCGCTGTGCCTGGCCGCGATCGAGGAGATCCTGAAGGAAAAAGGCTGCAACTACGTCTTCGAGACCAAGGACCGCGGTCCGATCCCGACCTTCGCCGGGCACAACGAGGTCGAGTTCTTCATCTCCTTTACCAAGGAGCTGGCGGAGCTGATGGACCGCTGGGCGGAGATCGAGCGCACCGCCGAGTACGACAAGATCCTGTGGGGTTTCGGCGGGCCGATCCTCGGCGACGCCAAGATCCGGGTACAGCGGCTCCCGTTCATCACCCCGGAGATGTGCGCCAACCCGGCACACATGCTGCCGATCGAGCTCCTGGAAGCGCTCGACCAGTGGACCTGGGACAAAGTCACCGCAGCCCGCCGCATCCACATCACCGACCCGGAGGGCACGAACCTCAGCTACACCAACCACGACGAGTACTACGACGCCGACCGGCGCTTCTTCAACCCGCAGCTGATCGAGAAGTGGTTCCCGCAGAACCAGGCCTACGCCAAGCGCCCGCTCGGCGGCCACATCTGGGGCAAGCCCTGGGTCTTCTTGGACAGCTCGTTCGAGGATGGCGAGGGCGTCATCGCCGGCACGATGAACCACATCGGGCCGCACGAGGCGATCCGGATGACCGTCAAGGACAGCCTGGTCCAGGAGATCACCGGCGGCGGCGAGTACGGGAACAAGCTTCGCGCGGTCCAGGAGCGGACCAAGAACGACCAGTTCCCCGGGCATCCCAGCACGGGCCTGCTGCACTGGTGGGAAGCCTCGACCGGGACCAACCCCAAGATCCACCGCCCGCGCGAGGACTACATGCAGGGCTGGTGCTGCGGCCTGTACGAGCGGATGCGCAGCGGGGTCGTGCACATCGGGTTCGGCACCATCGTCTCCAGCGAGCCCGAGCGCGAGGCGATCCGGCAGGACTTGGAGGCCGGCCACTTCCACGTCCACCTGTACTTCCCGACCGTCACCGCGATCATGGCCGATGGGTCGGAGGAACTGATCATCGACGAGGGGCACCTGTGCGCCCTCGACACCCCGGAAATCCGGGAGATAGCGGCGAAGTACGGCGACCCTGACGCCTTGCTCAGCGAGGACTGGATCCCGGCGATTCCCGGCCTGAACATGGACGGCGACTACCAGGCCGACTACGCCGCCGACCCGATGGACTGGACCATGACCGAGCTGCACATCTGCCGGAAGTGGCACAACCTCTATCATCACCGGGCAGTGGTGGCCCTCGCTGTTCCCCGGGCTCGCGATCGCGGTGGCGGTGCTCGGCTTCGCGCTCCTGGGCGAGACCCTGGAGCACGTCCTGGACCCGGCCCAATGGCGGTAGCACCCACCCGGGCCGTGCCGGCCCGGCCCGGCGACTCGCTGCTGCAGATCAGCGGCCTGTCGGTCGAGCTGTCCGGGTACCGGCAGTCGGGCATCCTGGTCAGCGACGTGGACCTGGAGGTCCGCCAGAACGAGACCTTCGGCGTCGTCGGCGAAACCGGCTCGGGTAAGTCGAGCCTGATCCTCGCGGTGCTGAACCTGCTACCCCGGGCCATGCGGGTGTCCGGCGGCCAGGTCCGCTACCGTGGCCAGGACCTGCTCAGCCTGCCGGTCGATGACGTCCGCAAGCTGCGCGGCGCGCAGCTGTCGTTCATCCCGTCCAACCCGCGGTCCAGCCTGGACCCGGTCCGCCGGGTCGGCGAGACGCTGATCGCCGCGATCCAGGCGCACCGCCGGGTCCCGAGGAACGAGGCGCTGGACCGGGCCCGCAGCATGCTGCACCAGGTGGGCATCCCGGACCCGGTCGCACGGCTGCGCAGCTACCCGTTCGAGCTGAGCGGCGGCATGGCCCAGCGGGTGGCGATCGCGCTGGCCCTGATCAATGGGCCGCAGCTGCTGCTGGCCGACGAGCCGACCAGCGGCCTGGACGTCACCATCCAGGCCCAGGTCCTGGAACTGCTCAGCTCGCTGGAGGTCAGCTACGGCACCGGCACGCTGATGGTGACCCGCGACCTGTCGATCGTCGCCCATCACTGCGACAGCGTGGGAGTGATGTTCGCCGGCTGGCTGGTCGAGCGCTCGGACGTGCGGTCGTTCTTCGCGGAGCCGTTGCACCCCTACAGCACCAGCATCCTTTCGGCGGTCGACTACCGGCGGGATCGCCAGAGCCTTTATGAACGCAAGGCCCCCGGCAGCCGGTCCGAGGCGGGGAGCCTGGCCCTAGCGGCCGGTGGTGCTCCCGGTCAGTGCATATTCGTCCGCGGCTGCAAGCTGGCGGCCGGGGTGTGCCACCAGTCGATGCCGCCGCTCACCGAGGTGTCGCCGGGCCGGTTCGTGCGCTGCCACGTCGTCGCCGCTCATGCGGGCGGCCAGAGGGCGGGGCAGGCACCGGACGGGGAGTCGGTCAATGGCGCTGCTTGAGGTGCGGGCGCTGCGGAAGGACTTTCCCATCCGCCGCAGCGGCGAGGCCGTCCACGCGGTCAACGGCGTCTCCTTCGACGTCGAGCCGGGCGAGACGCTCGGCCTGGTCGGCGAGAGCGGCTCGGGCAAGACCACGGTCGGCCGGCTGCTGGTCAAACTTCTGGAGGCGAGCGAGGGCAGCATCGTCTTCAAGGGCACCGACATCACCCGGCTGTCGGCCCGCGCCTTCCGGCCGTTCCGCGCCTCGGCCCAGATGGTGTTCCAGGACCCGGCCGATTCGCTGAACCCGCGGCTGACCGTCGCCGACGCCATCCGCGGCCCGTTGGTGAGCCTCGGGCACATGGACAGCCGCGCGCAGCAGGCCCGGGTCCGCGAGCTGATCGAGCTGGTCGAGCTCGACGAGCGCAACCTGCCGATGTACCCGCATCAGCTGTCGGCCGGGCAGCAGCAGCGGGTCGGCATCGCCCGGGCGCTGGCGACCCGGCCGGACCTGGTCGTCCTAGACGAGCCGATCTCCAACCTGGACCCGATGGTGCGGGTCGGCGTGCTGAATACGCTGCGCGATATCCAGGAGCAGACCGGGGTCGCCTATGTATTCATCTCCCACGACCTGTCCACCATCGAGGAAGTCTCCCACCGGGTCGCCATCATGTATCTCGGCGAAATCGCCGAGATGGGCACCACGGAGCTCATTTTCGCCCGCCAGATGCACCCCTATAGCCGGGCTCTGCTTTCCTCGGTGCTTTACCCAGATCCGGACGTTGTCGTGCCGCGATTCCCGCTGGTGGGCGAGATCCCGAGCCCGATCAACCTGCCCCGCGGGTGTTTCCTGGCCGGCCGCTGCCCGCTAGCTGACGAGCATTGCCGGATGGTGCACCCCGACCTGCGTGAATTCGAAGGAGGTCGCAGATCAGCATGTCACCACGCGGAGGACGTGGCCGCATTCAAAGCTACGCACGCCGAAAATACCGTGGATTCTCACTAGTCCCCGCAGACTGCCTTGTCGCAATGCGACCGGAAGGATTATCGCGTTATGTCAAAACGACGGCTACAACTAGCGAGGCGCCGCCTCAGACCATCGAGGTTCGGGGTTCCGCGGGCGTGAGGGCGCGCGGAGGTTCATCCTGGCAACCGTAAGCACGGTTGCGGAGGGTCGGGATGGCGCAGCGTCCAGTTACATTGGCTGATCTAGTTGCCGGGCATGTGAGTCTGGCCATCGACGGGTTCGACCGGATCTATCTCAATGGCTGGGTTCCGGCCCTGCAGACGTCCGGGCAGGTCGCCGGGTGGCTGGGCTGGCGCGGGTTCCCGATCGCGTCCCCGGCGGCGCTGGGCAAGATCAGCCAGGGGTTCCGGGCCGCGGTCCGCCGGTACGCGGACAGCAATGGCATCCCGTGGGTGGTCTTCCGCAAGGGTGACCGGAAGCTGGACGTGATGCGGCCCTACCTGGACGCCGCCGAGCGGGCCGGCCAGTCCAAGGTGGTCGCGATCGGGGAGGCCCGGGAGTTCCAGTGGGTCTTCGACGCCACCCGCAAGGAAGGCC
>WNFC01000197.1_pt1 | contig 58947 bp, 62 predicted proteins | sample 5400541 | NCBI WGS metagenome assembly WNFC01 (sample SAMN13153342, study PRJNA577476) | soil metagenome | isolation source: 120 cm saprolite under Douglas fir tree site 2 hole 2 replicate 1 | place: USA:California | collected 2015-04-18
AGCGCTTCGCGAAGAAAGATAACTGAGTCCGCGCCTTTCCACTTGGGATCCGACGGCGGGAACAAAGCTCCAATGTCCGGCGCAGCGACGGCCCCGAGCAGCGCGTCTGTTATTGCGTGCAGCAGCACGTCGCCATCCGAATGCCCGCCAAGGCCCTTGTCGTGCGCCAGCGTGACGCCGCCAATCCTCAGCGGAATTCCCGGCCGGAACTCGTGGGAGTCGAAGCCGTAGCCAATTCTCATGCGGAAACCTTGGCCACGGATTCGCACGGATTTCCACGGATTTTCTTTCTTTCATTGTCAAACAAGAGGCGGCGAAACTGCGGTCGCGGGCCGAAGTTGAACAGCAACCCGACCTCGATCTCCGTGGACTTGAGGTAATGCAACAGCTGCGCTTCGTGAGCGGATTCAAGCGTTCTGCTCACTTTCAGTTCAAGCAGCACGTGGCTTTCAACCACCAGATCGGCAAAATATTGCCCTACTTTCCTGCCACGAAACCAGACGGGCACCGGAACTTCTCGCGCGTTTGCCAAACCGGACTCCGTGAGCGCCAGGGCCATAGCCTCGCTGTATGTGGATTCAAGAAATCCGTGACCAAGCTCGTTGTACACGTCGTAGAACACACCAATGATCTTGTCGGTTAAGTGGGAATGCTTCAGTCCCGCCGGTTGAGTTTCCATTCCCAGCAAGTCTACCCGCAAGAGTAATCCTGATCCGTGAAAATCCGTGCAGATCCGTGGCTCATTTCCCTAAATAAAACTCTGCAAGTTCCATGTCCGCCGGCGTCGTAATCTTGATGTTTTTCGGCGAGCCCATGACCACTGCGACTTCCTGTCCTGACCGCTCTGCCAGCGAGGCCTCGTCGGTGCCGAGAAAACCGTCGGCTGCCGCTTCGTCGAACACTTTCTTGATCACGCCATAGCGAAACCCCTGCGGCGTCTGTGCCATCACCACGCCCGCGCGTGGAATCGTGGCCTTGACCAGCGCGCCCTGGGCGGTACGCTCCACCTGCTTCACCGTGTCCACTGCCGGCAGTCCGGCGATGGCGGCGCCATATTTCTTCGCCGCTTCGATCACTTCCCGGATAATCTCTGGGGTCACAAACGGACGCACCGCATCATGCACCAGGACGATATCATCGGCGGCCGCCGTGATCGCGTTGAGTGCATTCCCGACCGACTGCTGACGGTGCTCTCCGCCCGGGACCAATTCCACTTTTTTATTGAGAACACTATTGCCTTCGCTCTGCAGGCGCGCGCGAAATTGCTCCATCTCATTTTCCCGCATCGCGATCCAGATTTCGGTGACCGCATCCACCGCAGCAAACTTGTGCAGCGTATGCAGGAGAATGGGCGTTCCCCCAAGTTCGGTGAACTGCTTTGACGGAGGCGACTTCTTCTGCTTGCTCTTGGTTCCGCCAGGCATGGGGGCCATGCGCGTCCCGAGCCCCGCAGCGGGGATGATCACAATGACCTTCATAGCGGTCTGTCAGTATACGAGCGCTGCAAGGGCAGTTCAAATCTCGGGGTTGGAGATGCGGCGTTCGGAGTCCCGGATATTCGAGGCGGAGCCGTCCAAACTTCACTCCGGCTTCGGCGGTTCCACACCGAAGCCTAACGTAACGAAACACCGATGTGTGGCACGCCCTGCCTACAGGAAACACTGTAGCTCGGTCGGAGGGTGGTCCTGTCGACGGCATTGGCGCAAACTTAATTGGCACGAACTTATTGCACTGCCGCCATTCAAACTCAAGCCCCTCCTCAAATGCGTGCGCAGGCCCGCAAGTCCCTAAAGTTTCAGAAACTTAGGTAGGGTTCGCTGGGAAGGCCGCACTCTTGGCAGATCACATGCATATACACAGTGGGATTTGGATTTCCTGACTGGGCAAACCACGTCGATGGAGCGCAGGCACAAACAGCCATGAAAACACGTCACTTCTGGATCGAGATGATCAGCCTGTGCACTGCCATCGCTTGCGGCCTTGCACTCCTGATTGCGTTAGGGGTAGCCGCCGTTGCCGCGGCGGAACCTGAATCGGGCCAAGCTGCGGGCTCTTCTTCAGCCCCGGCGGCCCCGGCGCAGCAGACTTACGAAGGCATGATCACTGACGCGCACTGCGGTGCCAAGCATCAGGCCAGCTTGAGCAAGACTGCCGCCGACTGCGCACGTTTCTGTGTGCGTGGAGGTTCCCAGTTTGCCCTGGTTGATGGCGACAAGACATATATTCTTAGCGGTGATATCGGGCATCTGAGTCGCGCCGCCGGGCTGCGAGTGAAAGTGGTTGGAATGCTTAACGGAGACACTATCGCCGTATCGTCAATCGTTCCCGGCAACTGAAGCTTGTCGCAGAACCGAGTCCACAAAAAGTTAGGAGTTCAAAACTCTACGCCGGCCCAGGCTTCGGCTCTACCGTGGTGCCCGGCACCACTGTAGACACAACCGGCGGCACCGAGGGAGCAACGGTCGTGACGACGGGGAGGGCAACGGGCTGCGCAGCACTGGAACGCGAATATGCTGCCCTCTCATCCCACTTGCCGAAGATCATTTTCCCGGCGGTCGTCTGGAGCACCGAGGTGACGGACACGTCGATCGTCTTGCCAATCATCTTGCGCGCGTTGTCCACCACCACCATGGTGCCGTCATCCAGGTAAGCGACGCCCTGGTTGTATTCTTTGCCTTCCTTCAGGATGAACACGCGCATAGTTTCGCCCGGCAGCACGATGGGCTTCAGCGAGTTGGCCAGTTCGTTGATGTTCAGCACCTGGACGCCCTGCAACTGTGCCACCTTGTTCAGGTTGAAGTCGTTGGTGATGATTTTGCCTTCGTAGACCTTAGCCAGCTCAATCAGCTTCAGATCTACTTCGCGGACGGCGGGAAAGTCGTCTTCCACGATCTGGATCTGCAGGGTAGCGACTTTCTGCAGCCGCTGCAGAATGTCGAGCCCGCGGCGTCCGCGGTTGCGCTTCAGTGAGTCAGCCGAGTCGGCCACCAACTGCAACTCACGCAATACGAACTGCGGGGTCACGATGGTACCGTCGAGAAAGCCGGTTTCGGCGATGTCGGCAATGCGACCGTCGATGATGACGCTGGTGTCGAGGATCTTATAACTTTTCTTCGACTGCTTTTCCCCGCCGAAGATCCCGCCCAGCGCGGCGAGGTTCAGCAGGTCCCCTTTGTTGGCTCCCACAATCAGGCCGACGTAAGACATCAGCAGCATAACCAGGATCTGCAGGAAGCTCTGAGTGTTTCCTGGCGGGACACTGTTGCGGATCACCAGGGCGAACAGGTACGCCCCGCAGATGCCGAGGATGCTCCCGATGGCGGCGCCAATCAGCCGCTTCAGGCTCACCCGACGCAAATTCCACTCGAAGAAAACAATGGCCAGGCCGACGATTGCGCCGACCCCAGCATCCACTGTGCGAGGAAGTCCGAAGGGAGCGATGACAGAACAGGTAATCGCAACCACAACTACAAAAAGAAGACGTACAAAAATTAATTCCACAAAACCTCCCGCAGACGCGCTGCCGCCACGTGCGGCACACAAACGGCGCCTGTGCCTCTTCCGCACCGCCCCTGGCGGGAATCAGCAATTCGGCATGCGGGACGCAAATGAATTAGGGGAATAAACCAGCGCCCCGTCCCGGTCCTCGGGGGCTCAACCGGGAGATCAGTAAACCAACGCCAAGAGTATATACCTGTTAGTAAAGTCTTGGGAAAATGAGGCGGATATCAGAGGGCCCTGGACTGAAAGCCCATTCTGCTTCCGCATCCCCGCGGGCAAAACCCGCAGGACACGTGGTTGCGTCCTGCTAGACTTTGCCACATGAAGGCCCTTGTCCTCACCAGTCCCTCCGGTCCCGATGCGCTCGCCATTCAAGATGTCCCCGAGCCGTCCGTGAAGTCTGGACAAACCCTGGTTCGCGTTGCCGCCGCCGGCCTGAACTTTGCCGACGTGATGAGCACAACCGGAGGGTATCCCGGAACACCGCCGCCTCCTCTCATCGTAGGGCGTGAATTCTCCGGAGTTGAGGAAGGCACAGGACGCCGCGTCATGGGATACGCGCAATGGGGCGCCTTCGCGGAAAAGATCGCGGCTCACTCGAATCTTCTGTGGCCCGTCCCGGAGCATTGGGCCTACGAAGAAGCCGCCGCCTTTCCTGTGAATTACTTCACTGCTTATCTGGCGTATTGGCAGGCGGGCATGACGGACCCGATGTGGGGACAGTCGCCCCTTCGACAAGCTCAGGGCAGGCTCTCGGCTGTCCAGCGGAGCGCAACTCCGCATTCTGGCCATACCCCCCGAGTTCTGATTCACGCCGTGGCCGGAGGCGTGGGGACTGCCGCAGTGCAGGTTGGGCGCCTGCTTGGCGTGGAGATGTATGGGACATCATCCTCCGACGAGAAGCTGGAGCGCGTAAAGGAACTCGGCCTGCAGCACGGCATCAACTACAAGCAGCGTGACTACGAAGAGGCCGTCAAAGATCTGACACATGGGGAGGGTGTCGACGCCGTCTTCGAAATGCTTGGGGGAGAGCATACGGCCAAGAGCCTGCGCTGCCTGCGCGATTTCGGACGCGTCATCCAATACGGCACCGCCACCGGCAAGCCGCCGCAACTCGACGTCCGCGCCATGTACGCCAAATCCGCCGGCGTGCAAGGCCTCTGGCTGACTTATCTCTCCCAAAAGCGCGAGATCATGGAACCGGCATGGACTCAAGTCTCCGCATGGATCGCGCAGCGGAAACTTGCTCCAGTGATCGGGCAGGTCTTGCCGCTGGAGAGCGCGCGGGAAGGATACAAGCTGCTGCAAGAGGGCAAGAACTATGGCAAGGTCGTGCTGAAGGTGGGCTAGGGCGGCGGACTCCTTTCTTCAAAGACAAGTCCGTCACTGACCAGAAAGTTTGCCACTGTGCACAGCGCAATCGCGATCCCGTTCGCGAGCAGATAGTTCATGTGGACCAGGCCGATCATGATTCTCATCAGCGCTAAATTGCCCACAAGCGAAACTGCTCCAGTCGTCAGGTTGAATCGCACGAGCCTCGGCAGCGACGTCCGCCATGACGGCTTTGAACGATCCGCCCATGTGTAGCGCTCGTGCCAGATAAAGTTGTGCACGACAGCCGCTTCCACTGCCAGCGCCGTGGCCAGCAAATAATTTAGATGGAATCCGGCCTTCAGTCCCAGCAACAAGACCAACTGGACTGCGATCCCGATTCCTCCTACGGCGTTGAATTTCAACCAACGCAGGCCAGTCTTGCGCCAGGTTTTGCGCCACGCGACAGCTTTGCGCCTGGGGACTAAATTTTTCTCCATCTCCTTGCGAATGTCGCCGGGACTTGTCGTCATGATGTTCTCTGTTATCCCGGCTCTCACTTGGCAATCCTTTCTTCGCGAAAAAGCCGCGCCGCGTTCTGCAGGGTGAAACAGATCAGCATCAGCGCCATGCCCATCAGACCAATGGTCCCGCCAACATCGAACAGCCGATATTTCCGTCCAAGAAAATGCACCATCGGTTTCCAGAGCAACGCCAGGTTCCCCACCGCAAGCAGAATGCGAAGCTCCGTTGGCCCGAAGCGCCAGAACGACAAGCGAAACTCCCCCAGGGTGTGGGTCGCAAGATACGACTGGATCGAGAGCATCAGGAACGCGATCAGCAACCCGATGGCGATCCGCGGATGCATGTATCCCGACAGCGCCAGCCCTCCCATCAGCGCCAGGGCTCCAAAGCTGTCGACCATGTGGTCTACATAAAAGCCGTAGCGGGGGCGCAATCTCTGCCGCACTCGGGCCAGCCTTCCGTCGAGCGAGTCCCCCAGCCAGTTCAGTCCCAGGCAGGCAATCGCCCCGAGAAGATAGTAACGGTTCCAGCCTGCAAGGGCGTAACATGCGCCCGCTCCGAGCTGCGCCGCCAATCCCACCAGCGTGAGATGGTCAGGGCCGATGCAGTCCGGCGTGCGCTCCGCCAGCCAGAGCAAGGCTCGCCTCTCCGCGGCCGCGACCCAACTTTCCTGGACTCGCCGCATCTCGGGGAATGGCCGCGGCTGCTGCACCTCCAACCGCGCATGCGGATTCACCTGCTCGCAAGACTGGGGCATCCTTTGATGACCCAGATTTTGACAACCCTGAAGTTGAGAACTAACCGTTGACATACCTGCCTCCTCATTTGCGGCTCATGCTTCCAAGCCGACTTGCAGGCGACTGTGCTCCGAATGGCGAATGGCGGCAATGCACTGACGCTCAAACCGCGATCAACTCGACATCAACCGCAAAGTCATTTCCTCGCAGACGCTTACAGCGGCGCATCATTTGTACGAAGACACTTGTCCGATCTAGACGTGGTATGTTTTCATTCCCCCTTCCAACCGATATAGCGAGGTGGGCGCGGAGCAATCTAACGCTGGCGGTCTAATGCTGGCAATGTAGCGCTGGCAAATCCAGGAAAGACTGTGTGAGCTGGTACTTCTTTTTCTTTTTCATCTCGGGTTTCTGCAGTGTGCTTTACGAGCTGGTGTGGCTGCGTCTGGCCATGGCGCAGTTTGGGGTCACGACTGCCATGGTCTCGATTGTGCTTTCGGTATTCATGGCGGGCTTGGGACTGGGCTCGTGGGCTAGCGGCAGATGGCTTCGCAGGCACGGAGATGGGCTGCGATTCCCGGCGCTGCGACTGTACGGAGTGGTAGAACTGCTGATCGGGGTGTCGGGCCTCGTCGTGCCCTACGAGCTTGGGTGGGGCCGAAACCTGCTCGGCAGCCTGGGGCTTTCTTCCTCGCTGGCGTATTACTCCACGTCCGGCTTGTGGGTTGCATGCACCCTGATTCCCTGGTGCGCGCTCATGGGAGCGACCATTCCTATCGCCATGCGGTCGATCAGTCAGACTGTTCCCGGCGAGGCTGTACGCTCCTTCAGCTATCTCTACATGGCGAATGTAGGTGGCGCGGTGGCAGGGACCGTGATCCCGCTACTCCTGATCGAACTCCTTGGCTTTCATGGCACGCTGAGGGTCGGCGCAGCCTGCAACTTCTTGATTGCCATCGGCGCGATCGCTGTTTCTCGAAGATCGCGAAAGGAAGTATCTGTCGAGCGGTCTCAGAACATCGCAGAACCCGTCGGCACGGCGAGCGGCGACAACATACTCCTCGTACTCCTCTTCCTGACTGGACTGACGAGTATGGGAATGGAAGTCGTCTGGGTTCGCCAATTCACGCCCTACCTGGGAACAGTCGTCTACGCCTTCGCATCGATTCTTGGGGTCTATCTGGTCGCCACGTACCTCGGATCACGATTCTACCGGCTCTGGAGCAGCCGTCACGACCAGGAGAGTCCGTTGGTGTGGACACTGCTCGGACTGTTTGCATTGTTCCCCTTGCTGACCGCAAGTCCGGGCATTGTGCTCGCCAAAGGGCCGCGGCTGGTGTTGGGGGTCATGCCTTTTACCGGCATGCTCGGGTTCCTTACGCCTATGTTGGTCGACCGCTGGTCGCGTGGCAATCCAGCCAGAGCGGGCAGCGCCTACGCGGTAAATATTCTGGGCTGCATTGTTGGACCACTGTTTGCCGGATTCGCGCTCTTGCCCTGGACCAGCGAGCGCTGGGCACTGGTGCTGCTGTCGGTTCCATGGCTGATTCTTGGTCTCCGCCCGATGTTCCCGGCTGGAACGAAGTTTAGCCGCCTGGCCCGCGCCGCTTCTTATCTGCTGTTGCCACTGTGCTTGGGATTGTTTGTGGCAGGAAAAGGCTACGAACAGCGCTACGGCCGGCAGAGCGTGGTGCTGCGCGATCCGACCGCCACCGTGATCGCTACTGGCAGCGGGATGAACAAGACACTTCTAGTCAACGGCTATGGCATGACGGCGCTCACGCCAGTCACCAAGATGATGGCGCATTTCCCGCTGGCTTTTCTCGACCGTCCACCGCAGGATGCGCTCGACATTTGCTTTGGCATGGGAACGACATTCCGCTCCTTGCTCAGCTGGAACATGCAGGTGACGGCGGTGGAACTTGTGCCCAGCGTGCCCCGGCTCTTTGGATTTTTCCATGCCGATGGGCCCGAGCTTTTGCGTTCCCCGTTGTCGCACGTGGTCATCGACGATGGCCGCCGTTACCTTGAGCGCACCACGCAGCAATATGATTTGATTACCATTGACCCTCCGCCGCCGGTCGAAGCTGCAGGATCTAGCCTGCTTTATTCCGAAGAGTTCTACGCGGCGGCACGGCGCCGGCTGCGTCCGGGTGGGATCCTGCAGCAATGGCTGCCTTACGGCGACGCGGAAGATTTTTCTTCGGTCGCGCGCGCCTTGCAGGATTCATTCCCTTACGTCAGGATCTTTCGTTGGACTGAACATTGGGGATTTCATTTTCTGGCGAGCGATCATCCGCTGCCTAATCGCAGTGCCAGCGAACTTGCGCGGCAACTTCCGCCCGCTGCCGCTGCCGACCTTGTGGAGTGGGGGCCACGACAGAACGCAGAAGATCAGCTCGGAATGATTCTGAGCCAGGAAATCCAACTCTCGGACCTGATTGCGCGATCCCCTTCGACCCCGGCCTTGCGCGACGACCGCCCTATCAACGAGTACTACACTCTCCGCCACCGGTGGCGCGCCGCACGAGGGATGTCCGCTTCGGGCCACCCCTGGTAGCCGTTGCAGGCCATAAGGCAGCGCCTACTACGGCAGCAGCATGTCCAACCGCGGAGACGAGTGGTCTGGAAACCGGCATTTAAGACGCCGATCTTGTCGCATCCTCGATCGCGGACCGCAACTCCGTAAGCGCCCATGCGATCTGCTCGCTAGTAATTACCGCCGGCGGCGCCAGCAGCAGGTCATCGCCGGCAATTCCGTCCACGCATCCTTGCACGGGATAAACCAGCACGCCACGCTTCATCGCGGCCACGCTCACACGTCCGGCAAAATTTATCTCCGGAGCAAAAGGCCGCTTGCTCACCTTGTCGGCAACAAACTCCACTGCCCACAGCAACCCAAGGCCGCGTAGGTCGCCGACTGCATCCAGATCGCGCAGCCTTTCCAGCGCCTGCTTGAATTGTGAGCCGACGGTTTCCGTCCGACCGGAATCCGCTGCCTCGACCAACTTTCTGGTCTGTAGGTGTCGCAATACGGCGCGTCCCGCCGCCAGGGAAATGGGATGCGCGTTGTAGGTGAATCCATGCAGGAACGCCCCCGAACCTGCCGCAATCGCGTCGACAACTTTCTTGCTGGCGATCACCGCGCCCAGAGGGGCGTATCCGCTCGTCAGTCCCTTGGCAGTGGTGAGGATGTCCGGCGACGCATTCTCATGTTCTGCGAGGCCATGCCCTGCGAGCCAGTGCTCCACCGCGAAGTTGCGCCCGGTGCGGCCCATGCCAGTCATCACTTCGTCCGCGATCAGCAGGACGCCATGCCGCCGGCAAATCTGCGCGACGCTTCGCAAATATCCCGGCGGAGGAACCACAGCCCCCAGCGTGGCCCCGCTCATCGGCTCACAGATGAATGCCGCCACTTCGCCGTTCGCCGCTTCAATGGCGCGCTCGAGTTCGGCGGCGTACTCTTGCCCGCAATTGCGGCAACCGTCGCTGCAGTCAAATGCACAGCGATAGCAGTAAGGCGTGCCCACATGCGCGAATTCGCGCACCATGGGCAGATACATCTCGCGCCGCCGTTTGTTCCCAGAGACCGACAGTGCGCCGAGTGTGGAGCCGTGATAGCTCTGCTCCCGGCTAAGAATCTGGTAGCGCTTCGTCTGCCCGATCTCCACCTGATACTGTCGTGCCAGTTTGAGCGCTGTCTCAACCGACTCCGAACCGCCGGAGGTGAAGTACACCGCGCCCCCGCGAAAATTCTCCCCCGCGAATGCAAGCAGTTCCTGGGCGTACTCCTCAGCCACCGGCGTGGTGAACTGGCTGGTATGAACAAACTCCAGCTTCGCCGCCTGCTCCGCCATGGCCGCGGAAATCTCGGCAACGCCGTGTCCAATGAAATTCACCGCCGCCGACCCGGCCAAGTCGAGATAGCGTTTGCCATCGTCATCCCACAAATAGACGCCTCCTCCACGCACAGCCGAAGGAAAATCTTTGCGAAAAGAGCGACGTAGTACCGGGGAACGGAGTTGCCGAATTGTCGTGGTATCGCTCACGTACGGATTATCGCGCAAGCTGGTGTCAAAACGGAACATGGGCCGCAGATTTACGCTGATGAACGCAGATTTCTGATAGAGCGCTGCTAGGCTTGGTGGGGATTGCTGCTGCGAATTTTTTTCCGGAGCCGTTATGACTTGGGATCCAGTGCTGTACAAACACCAGGAACTCACTCAGGTAATTCTTGGGGTGTTCTATGAGGTGTATAACGAACTAGGCTGCGGATTTCTCGAGTCTGTGTATCAAGAGGCGATGTTGGCCGCACTAAGGCAAAAAGGAGCGATGGTGGAAGGTCAGAGTCCCCTGCCGGTATGGTTTCGCGGAGAGAGAATCGGTGACTTTCGAGCAGATCTGATAGTCGGCAATGCGGTAATCGTAGAGTTAAAAGCGGCCCGCGCCTTGGAACCGGTCCATGATGCTCAGTTGTTGAACTACCTGCGAGCGTCCGAACTTGAAGTTGGTTTGCTGCTGAATTTCGGCCCCGCCCCGAAAATCAAGCGTCTGGTTTTCGCCAACGAAAAGAAGAAAAATCTGCGTTTATCAGCGTAAATCTGCGGCCCATGACCAGGTTCCTGCGCTTCTTCCGCCCCTCGCACCAACACACGGCGTTCTCTGCCACGCTGCTGCTGATGGGCACGGTGATGCTTTCGCGCGTCATCGGCTATATCCGCGAAGCTTACATCGCCTATGCGTTCGGCGCGGGACCGCAGACCGACGCCTACGTCGCCGCTTTCACCCTGCCCGACTGGCTGAACTACATCGTCGCCGGGGGCGCGGCTTCCATCACTTTCATCTCGATCTACACCCGCTTCCTCACCGAGAAGCGCGACGCGGACGCCAAACAAACTTTTTCGGTGATCATCTCCGTGATGACCGTGGTGATGGCCGTGGGCACGATCATTACCGAAATTTTTACCCCCCAGTTCGTGCACTGGATGTTTCGCGGTTTCTCTCCCGCGCAGGTCGAACTTTGCGTCCACCTCACGCGCATCCTTTTGCCGGCGCAAATTTTCTTCTACGTGGGTGGAGTTGTCTCCGCCGTCCTCCTGTCGCACCGGCTGTTTCTCTTTCCCGCGCTCGGGCCGCTGATCTACAACGTTTTCATTATTCTTGGCGGCGTGGTTGGAGGCCACCGTTTCGGTATCGCTTCCCTGGCGTACGGCGCGCTGGTGGGAAGCTTTGCTGGGCCTTTCCTTTCGAGCGTCATCGGCGCGGCCCGCATTGGCACGGGATACAAGCCCTCGTTCGACATCATGAATCCCGCGTTTCGGGAGTGGGTGCGGCTGTCAGTCCCGCTGATGCTCGGGGTGTCGCTGGTTACCGCCGACGACTGGATCCTGCGCCACTACGCCTCCAGCGGCGTCGGGGACATCGCGCGCCTGAACTACGCTAAGCGTCTGTTCGCGGTTCCCATTGCCGTCCTCGGACAAGCCACGGGCCAAGCCTCGTTGCCGTTCTTTGCGCGGCTGTTCAATGAAAAGCGCCTCAAGGAATTCGGTACCACGGTGAATGATTCGGTCTATCGCGTGTCGGCCGCATCGTTCCTCACCACGGGCTGGATGATGGCCGCCGCACTCCCACTGATCGATCTGGTCTACCGCCGCGGACGTTTTCTCTTTTCCGACACGCAAACTACCGCCATTTATTTCTTCTGGTTCTCGCTCTCCCTGGCGCTGTGGTCGGCCCAGGGTCTCTACGCCCGTGCCTTCTACGCTGCCGGCGACACCTGGACTCCCATGGCCGCCGTGAGCATCATCACCGCCGCCTCCTTGCCGATTTACTCCGTGCTGTTCCATCACTTCGGCGTCGTAGGTCTGGCCTTCGCTTCCGACATCGGCATCGGGGCCAACCTGCTCGCGCTGGCCTGGCTATTGCACTACCGCAAACTGGTTTCACTCGGGGAGTTGCGCTGGGGAGAGTTAGGAAAATCGGCATTGACGGCCGTGCTTGGGGGCGGCATTAGTTTTGAGGTGGCGAAGGTCGTGCCGCTCTCGACCTCCGGGTCCGGCAGTCGTTTAGCCGATCTGCTCCAGCTTGCGCTGATCTCGCTGTCATGGGCCGCCGCGGTGGCCGCCGGACTCTGGCTCTTCCGCTCGCAGTTGCCGTATGATCTGCGCCGCCGCAAAGCCACTGCGTATCCCGCGGTGGCTCAAGGCGAAAGCAAGGAAATTATGGATGCGGGCACGCAGCCGTAGTCGGCCGAAAAGAGTACCTGACTCAAGACTGTACCGTCACCAGGACTCTGGACTACTTTTACTCGTGAAGGCCGGTCCTAATGAGCATCTACGTTGAGATCTTTATCCGGGCAACAATGGAGAACCTGTGGCAAAAAACCCAGGAACCAAAACTCCACGAGCGCTGGGATCTTCGTTTCTCACGGATCGACTATCTTCCTCGCCAGCCAGATGAGCCGCAGAGATTCTTGTATTCCACCCGTATCGGACTGGGCATGCGGATCGATGGGGAGGGTGAAAGCACCGGGGAACACGATGGAGCATCGGGCCAGCGGACCTCGGCTCTCAAATTCTGGTCGAAAGACTCGAAATCGCTGATTGAGCTTGGGTCGGGATACTGGAAGTATGTGCCGGACGCGGGTGGGATTCGATTCTTTACGTCCTACGATTATCAGCCACGTTTCGGTGCGATCGGCAGGATCATCGATAAGCTGATGTTTCGCCCCCTACTCGGCTGGGCGACTGCATGGAGCTTCGATTGCCTGCGGCTCTGGATTGAGCAGGATGTTTCGCCCGAAGTTTCGCGTGCCCGTAGTTTGATTTACTTTTTGACGCGATCGACCCTAGCTTTCATTTGGCTCTATCACGGACTGGTTCCCAAAATCCTGTACCGGAGTCCGGACGAGCTCGCGATGTTGAGCGTTACCGGAATGCCCGCTTCTTCTGTGCTTACGTTGACATTACTAGCTGGCTGGCTGGAGATTTGCTTCGCCCTGGTGTTTCTCGTTTTCTGGAAGGCACGCTGGCCGCTTTGGACGACGATTATCGCGATGGTCATGGCCACGCTGGGCGTGGGAATCAGTCTGCCGGCCTATCTCCACAGAGCATTTGACCCGCTCACCTTCAATGTTGCAGTTGCTGTTTTAGCCACCTGTGGACTGTTGGCCACTCCAAACTTGCCGACCGCCGACAGATGCTTGAGAAAACCGCGGGAAATCGAACCATGAAGTCAATCTACGAACAAGCGCTTGGAGACAAATTTCGCCTTCTTCATCCTCGCATTCAAGAAAGATTTGGCTTTTCCAGCCGTGACAACCGCGCGTGCGTCGGTACTGGAACGATGAACAAGATTTGGCACGGGCCGCTTTACACCATGCCTTTTCTCTACGTCGGGAGCTGGCGGCGCATCATGTTCCCGGAACGCGGCGAGAATGTGCCTTTCACGATCCGGAACTATGCCTATGTCGATGACCATGGGCGCGAGACGGTGACTTGGATCCGAAATTTTTCTACGCCCACTCCACGCCGATTCGATGCGTACATGATCTTCAGCCCGCAACGTAATCGGATTGTGGATTATCTGGGCACACACCAACACCTGGCCGTCGACATCGATCTATCCGTCGATAAACGAGGAGGGCTTTGCCTTCGGTCCGGGGAGCAACGTTTCTATGAGAGTTGGATTGGATTTAGTTTTCCTCTACTTTTTTCCGGAGTCGCGGACGTGTGCGAGTGGTACGAAGAAAGCGATCAACGCTTTCACATCGCGGTGAACGTGACCAACCACGTGTGGGGTCCGTTGTTTGGCTACCGAGGTTCTTTCGACATTGAATGGCGGGAAATCAATCCGCACGAAACTCCCAAGGATATTCTTCCGCTTCGCTGCGAGCGTAGGGAATAGAGAAGTGGATAGAGATCGGATCTAGCCAACCATGTTTTTCCTTTCAAGACCTTCCGATGCCGTTATTCGGACAATTCTCGCCAGGCAATGCACCGAAGATTTCTCCTACTCTGCGGTGGGAGCGTCCCGAGGTCAGCTTCCTGCCGGCTACACCGTGATTCACAGCCGGGTCGACCTGGGTCAAGGTGCTGCCACATTCGCGCGGGCCGTGGAAGCTCTGTGCCAGTGGAAAATGTTCGACGTCCCGAATGTAAGGCTTTGCTGGTCAAATGCCTCTATCCAACCCGGGACTGTGGTTGCCATTCTGATCAGCCACTTCGGCTTTTGGTCTCTGAACTTTTGCAGAATTGTCTACGTGTTAGACGAAGACGTATCCGTACGGCGGTACGGGTTTGCTTATGGCACGCTACTCGATCACGCGGAACAAGGCGAGGAGCGGTTCGCAATTGAATGGGATCGCGCCTCTGATGTGGTTTCCTACGATATCTTGTCTTTCTCTAGGCCCGGTTGTCTGCTGACACGACTGGCCTACCCGCTGGGACGGTTGTTGCAGAGACGATTCGTCCGAAGCTCCCTAGCGGCGATGGTTGATGCGGTACGGCTCGGTAATGTGGCGGTGAAGTGATCACTGGGTATAAAAAAACAGCAGCTGCCACTCGCAGTCGCTGCGAACTCCCGCTGATCGTCGAACCAGTCTCTTAATCCGAATTGTTACGCGCGCGCCCCCACCGCGGCAGGTCCGCAAGCAGGTCCTTGCAAGTCGCCGACACATTCCTCACAGACCGGCAGGTGGCTTCCTGTGACATCCGTCACAGACGGTTGCATCAACGCTGGGGCAAAATCGTCGGAAGTCTGAACCTGATCCACTCACGGCCGTGCCGCATACGCAGCATGCGTAAGCCGGCACGCGCCGTGACGGGTAAGTGGCATACGACGATGGAATCGCGGAACTTATGGCGCATACCTATCCCGACGCCCAGATTCATTGCGTCTTCAGCCCCAAGGAGCGATGCGACTCGTTCCCCGACGCGTTACGCGAAAAGATTTCTATGTATCTCATTGGAATCGGCCACAACGACTCGCTACCAATTCTGTGCGCCAGGGCAACCGACCACTACGTCCATCTGCTGATTGCCGTTTCCCGCGACGTAACGCTGGCCAAGGCAATGCTTCTTCTTGAAAGCGAATTCCTCGCGCTGGTCGCGCAAACCCCGATTCGATTTCGCCTGACAGGGCAGTCACAGCCAGTTCAACCCAAGCGCACCCAAGTTTGGAGCGGTCAAACCTTACATCGATTATCAGCGCAAAGATCACGCAAAGCATTGGTTCCGGGAGTCGATCCGCAATCAGCCTGGCAGAGTTGAGCACCCAAAACAAAACAGCGGACATTCGCAGTTCCCTGCAAATGTCCGCCGTTCAATCTTTGGTGTCTACCGGGAAATTCTACCCGGCTATTTTACTGCGAAGCCTACGCCCTTGCCCCAACCGCTACGGGCTCGCTGGCGGGAACGCTCTTATCTTCGCCGTTCGCCTTCTGCTGTCCCGGCTGGCCGCCCTTGCGAATGTCGATGCCACCCTTGAAGAAGGCGCCGTCTTCGATCGAAATGCGCGCCGCGACTACGTCGCCGGTGAGCGAACCGTCGCTACGGATGTCGACTCGATCGCTAGCCGTCAGGTTGCCGCGCACTTTGCCCAGCACCACGATCTCGCGCGCGTTGATGTTCGCCGCGACCACGCCATTACGGCCGACGGTTACGCGGTTCCCGGAAAGGTTGATTGAGCCTTCCACGCGGCCGTCAATGTAAAGTGACTCGGATCCGGTCACCTCACCCTTGATCACCAGCGATTTGCCGATGGTGGCCTGGTCAGCAGTGGTGGTAGTGGTCGCCGGTCGCGCTGCAACTGGGGGTTCGTTCGAACTCATGACGGGCGCGCTCGGGGTAGACATCGTCGGACGCTCCGGCTCCGCGGGCCGGGCAGGGGTCTGAGGCTGATTTGTCGGCTTCCACATGGGCTGAAAATCCTTCCTTTGTTGGGATTGAGGATCACGGGCCGCACGTCCGTGACCAAATTGCATTGTACTCCGCTGTCTCAACGTGAGTGCTGTGGAAAAGCTTTATTTTCAACGGAGTTTCCTTCTCTGGCACGTACTTCGGTGTCTTCCTGTCGGTTGTTCTTGTTCCGATTTTGTCTCCACCATGTAAGATTTCCGGAAAAATTTCCCTCCTCTGCCAGTTTCGCAGCGTCGCGGAGTATGCTCAATTGTCGTGCTAGATTACGCCGTTCGACTATCAGATGACCTACGGAGTGAACCATGCTAGAAGAGATCGCCGCCCCTCCAGCCCTCACCATCGCCCGGCCCCAGCCCGGCGAGTACTCGCCCTACTACGAGCGCTATATTTCACTGGTTGAAGACAACGATATCCTCAACACTTTGGACGAGCAACGCCGGCAGACACTGCTCGTGTTATCGGGCCGCAGCGAGGCCGACGGCGACTTTCGCTACGCCCCCGACAAGTGGAGCGCGAAAGAAGTCCTCGGCCACGTGTGCGACACCGAGCGCATCTTCGCCTACCGGGCCCTGCGCATCGCGCGCGCCGACGCCACTCCGATGGAAGGCTTCGAGCAGGACGACTACGTCCGCAACGGCCCCTTCGCTTATCGGCCGCTGGCTGATCTGATTGAGGACTACATCGCGGTGCGCCGAGCCACGGTCTCCCTGCTGCGGAGTCTGGACGAGGCTGCCTGGTCCCGCCGGGGCACCGCCAACAAGAACGAGGTTAGCGTGCGCGGCCTGGCCTACATCATCGCTGGACATGAACTGCATCACCGCAGGATTCTGGAAGCGAAATACTTTGCTGTGAGCCGAGGATAGCCGTCCGTGTCGGCACGCGCGCTGGCTGAACTCCTTCGCGGCAAAGGCGCCCACGCTGACCCCATCGCCTGCGTTGAAGATCTTTCTGTGGAGTTGGCGGCACGTCACGTCGAAGGCTTCCCACACTCGATCGGGCAACTCGTATTCCACATGAATTACTGGATGGATTACGAGTTGCGCCGCATCCGAGGGGAGAAGCCGGTGTATCCCGAACATGCGTCGGAGAGCTGGCCGGCATCGCCAGCGCCGGCGGATGCACACGAATGGGATCGCCTGAGAAAGCACCTTGGTGTCCTGCTGGGGGAGTTTGCCGCGCTGGCGAAGTCTTCTCCGCAGGAGTTGCAGCGCCAGATTGCGACTGCACATGAGGGCGATAAGAAGGTCGCGGGCTCACTGGAAGCTGTGTTGTGGCAGATGGTGGCGCACAATAGCTACCACACCGGGCAGATCGCGATGATCCGGCGGGTGCTGGGCGCATGGCCACCTCGCGCGGGCGGAGATACATGGTAGTTGGAAGCCGAACGCGGGGAGCTCCGCCTCCGGTATGCTGAGAGCTGACGGCTAATAGCTGACAGCTTCCATGCTCTCCGACTCGACCATCCTGAAACACATTGCCCGGCAACCCAAACGCTCTGCTGGATTCAAGCAACTCGTGCGCGAGCTGGGACTGCATGGCAGTACCCGCAGTGAACTCGACCAGCATTTGCAAAAGCTAGTTGCCAGCGGACAACTGATACAGATGAATTCCGACCGCTACGCCCTGCCGCAGTCCGCAGCCGATAAGGCCGGCAAGAATGCAGTCGTCGGACGCCTCACCATGCATCGCGACGGCTTCGGCTTTGTTATCCCTGACTCCAGCTCTCTTAGTCCCCATCTCAAGTCGCTTCTCTCCGGCGACATTTTCATCCCGCCCCACCTTATCGGAAATGCCATGCACGGCGACCGCGTGCTGGTCGATATTGCCGCTATTCGTCCCGACGGCCGCGCCGAAGGACGCATCGTGCGCCCCGTGGTGCGAGCTCATCCCACGGTGGTCGGCACTTTTCACTACGGCAGCCGCCACAATTATGTGACGCCGATCGACAGCAAGATCACGCAGGAAATCGTGATTCCGCCGGGCGCCGAGATCCCCGCGAACGGACCCGAGACAGGTTCCGGTGTTTCGTCTGTGGGTGATTCAAATCTTGAACCACAGAGGGCACAGAGGAAGAAAAGATCGGTTGACCGCGTTCTGGGTGACGAAGCTGCCCGCCCCACCGATTGGGACGATCTCGAAGGCGTGGCCGTCGACGTTGAAATCACCGACTGGCCCTCACCCACGCAAAATCCGCGCGGCCGCCTCATTGAAATTCTGGGCCACCCGGACGACTTCGGCGTCGATGTCGAAATCACCATCCGGAAGTTCCACCTGCCGCACCATTTTCCCGCGGCAACGCTCGAAGAGGCGCAGGACATCCCCGCCATCATCCCGGCGAAGGAACTCCACCGCCGCCGCGATTTCCGAGCGCTGCCTATCGTCACCATTGACGGGGAAACCGCACGCGACTTCGACGATGCCGTCACCGTACGCACGCTGCCGAACCGTAACTTCGAATTGCAGGTTCACATCTCCGACGTCGCACAATACGTCACTCCCGGCTCCGCGCTCGACCAGGAAGCCCGCCTGCGCGGCACCAGCGTTTACTTCCCGGACCGCGCCGTGCCCATGCTGCCGCTGGAGCTTTCAACCGACATCTGCAGCCTGCGGCCGCAGGTTGAACGGCTGGTGTTGTCCTGCGTCATGGAGATCGATCACCGCGGCGAGATTGCCGGCTACGAACTTTGTGAGGGCGTAATCCGTTCCGCCGAGCGCATGACCTATACCGCGGTCAACGCCGTGCTCGAAGGCGACGCCGCCACGAGCCAGCGCTACGCTCCGCTGGTGCCGGAATTCGAACTCATGCGCGACCTGGCCATGACCCTCAACCGCAAACGCAAGCGCCGCGGATCGATCGACTTCGACCTGCCCGAGCCGGTTATCGAATTTGATGAACACGGCCTGATGAAGAGCATCACGCGCTCAGAGCGCAACATCGCCCACCGTTTGATCGAGGAGTTCATGCTCGCGGCCAATGAGTGCGTGGCGCAATACCTCGAGTCGAAGCGCATCGCCTCCCTCTATCGAGTTCATGAAAAGCCGGACGCAAAGCGCGTCTACGATTTTGAAGTGATCGCGGCTACGTTTGGATATTCCCTCGGCGTGGGGGCGCTTCCCATTCATCGGGTGCAGCTCAAGACCGACCGCCGCGCCGCCCACGGGACTGGCAAGCGCGTGCGTGAGATCGAAGTTCCCAAGGAAGTGCACATTACGCCGCGCATGTACCAGAAGCTGACCGAGAAAATCGCAGGCAAACCAGAACAGCGCATTTTGAGCTACCTTATGCTGCGCTCGCTCAAGCAGGCCCGCTACTCGGAAGAGAACCTCGGTCACTTCGCGCTGGCCGCGACCAGCTACACGCACTTTACGTCGCCCATCCGACGCTATCCGGACTTGATCGTTCATCGCATTCTGAAAGAAGTACTGCGTGACTCCGCGGAAGAGCACGACGGGGACGTGCCGGTGGGCGTGTTTTCGGCGCAATACGGTGAGGTCTCGCGGGCGGGACACGGCCGCCCTGCAGATACTGATGCCGAAGCTCCCTCTCCCTGGTCCAAACGCCGAGACCACGCTGCGCACCGCGAATCGCTCGAACCCCTGGGCGGGCCCATTTCGATCGAGGAACTTCACGACATCGCCGAAGAGTCCAGTCAATCCGAGCGCCGCGCTGACGATGCCGAGCGCGAACTGATGGAGTGGAAGAAAGTGAAGTTCATGCAGGACCGCGTGGGCGAGGACTTCGATGGACTCATCACCAGCGTGACCAAGTTCGGATTCTTCGTCGAGTTGAGCGATCTGTTCGTCGAGGGCCTGGTCCCGCTTAACACGCTGACCGACGATCGTTACACCTACCACGAGAGCACTCGCGAAATCATCGGCCAGCGCTCGCGCAAGATCTACCGCATCGGGCAGAGAATCCGGGTTCTGGTCGATCGTATCGATCCGGTGGAGAAGAAAATTCAGTTTGCGGTGTTCGAGGAACTGGAGGCGAGGCCCGCTCCCAAAAGCTCACGAAAGTCGCGGAAGGGGAAGTGAGTCGCTTCCCTTGAGGGAAGCCAGGCATTCTCCGATCCGCACGCAAGATTGGCGCTTTTCCCGTCGCATGCACGCGCGCTGGTGTAAAATCGGACGGTAAACCCCGCTGTGGGGTTCCGCTGGATGATTGCATCTGGCGAATCCGCGGCTTCCTTCCTTGTCGGGACGTGGCTCAGCCTGGTAGAGCACTCGCTTGGGGTGCGAGGGGTCGGCAGTTCAAATCTGCCCGTCCCGACCAATTCTTCCCGCGGCAGTGCTCCCGCTTCGCTGACGCCCCATCTCGCATCCGCCCCCCATGTACTTCCGTGTTTTTTCTTTGTGTGAGGCATGTGTAGAATCAGAAACGCTACCACTTTGTCCTCCTAGAAAGTCAAAAATCAAAATCCCATACATGCGTCTGTGGGCCCCTGTTCGGGCTGCGGACGTCTTCGAGGAGGCTTCGTGCATTTCTTTCCCACCCATCTTGTCCGAGTATCCCGTTCCCTGATTGTGTCCGCAGGCTTGCTTGCCTTAATCATCTCTACCGGATGTGGCTCGTCGAACTGGTCAGCGTCCCAGCAGCAAACGCCGCCATCCGTGGCAGATGTGGCTGCCAGGGCTGTTACGGGTACATCCATTCCAACGGTGCTGCTGTTTGTTGGAACCGGAACCTCCTCTCCCGACGTCGCAGCCGTCAAAACCATCCTGGGCAATTTGAAACTCACTTACGCGACCGCCACCTCGAGTCAACTGAATGCGATGAACGAGACCGCAATGAAGACCTACAAACTGTTCCTCATGCCCGGCGGCAATGCCATCACGATCAGCAAGTACCTCACGCATACCACCACTACGAATCTCCACAATGCGATCGTCAACGACGGCCTGCACTACCTCGGCATCTGCGCCGGCGGTTTCTTTGCTGGCAGCTCGGGGATCTATAGCTATCTCAACCTCACGCCGCCGGGAGTATGGTTCAACTACTACGCCGACGAATTCAAGGGCATTCACAAAGAAGCGGTTGAGATCACCGGCTCCAACGGCACGAAGCTTGATCAGTATTGGGAGAATGGTCCCCAACTCAGCGGATGGGGCCAAGTCGTGGGCAAGTATCCGGACGGGACTCCGGCCATTACCGAAGGCAAATCCGGAAACGGATGGGTCATTCTGTGCGGCGTGCACCCCGAGGCGCCGCAAAGCTGGAGAACTGGGATGACCTTCACGACCTCGGTCGCTGTGGATAATGCCTATGCCCAAACACTGGTCACGGCCGCTCTCAACGGCACGTCGTTACCTCATTTCTGAGTAGTAATCGGGATTACGCGCAGTGTCGCTCGGGGCTCAACGACCTCCGGGCTTATTTTTTGTATTCGTGCCATTGAAATTTACATGAAACGACAAGCGAATTACTGATTGAAGAATTGTTCAGTTCGCCGATCTGCCCGCACCGAGCGGCGCGATGTCAGACTTCATACCGAGCGCTTTTAAATATCCCTCATTCACGCGACACTTTTGCAGGCGGACACTCTCCAGCAAGTCGGCGAAAGCACGGGTGATCGTTTCCTGTTCAGGCCGGACCTTCAGCCGTTCTTCCACGTGGGCGGTGCTGCGTGGAAGCTTTGCGAACTCCACGATCTTTCCCCAATCAGCAGGTGGGATAATGCTGACAACCGCTGACGACTTTTCCATCTTCTTGTACGGCCAGAAAGCCCATCCGATGTGGTTTTTTTCAAGTGCTTTCAAGAATTGCGCGATCCACTCATCGGTATTCTCGCCGGACTCGCCCATCCAAATGGGCACATCATAACGTTCGCGAAAATCGAGGTATTGGCGTAGCACGCTTTCATCCGGTGCCGTCCAATATTTGTGGAACGTGTAGGCGACGTTCGTATCGAAAGGTTTGCCGAAGACAGAAAAGTTCCCGTCCCACTGCGCGCCACCGAGAAAGAGAATATGGTGAGCATCCACCTTTCGTATCTCGTCCGACAACTTCTTGTAGAGCAGTTCAAGCGAAGAATTCAAAGGTGCCAGCTTGGGAAAATGCGGGATCGGCTCATTCAGCAGGTCATAACCGAGCACGGCCGGCTCATCGCGATAGTGCGTCGCCAGCCGCCGCCAGATGGCGATCAGGTGCTCTTGTTCTTGTGGACTCTGGTATAGCCAGGGATATCCGGCGCTGTCATCGATGTTAGTGCCCGTCTGTCCGCCCGGCGCCGCGTGCAGATCAAGGAGCACATACAGACCTTCGGCACGGCTCCAGAGGATCAACCGGTCCAGCAGCTTGAAACCTTCTGCGTCGTCGCTCTCAAAAAGGCTGTAATGCAAGGGAACTCGAATGGCGTTGAAGCCGGCCCGATGCAGGAGGGCGATGTCCTCCCGCGTGATGTAGTTCTCGCGGTACTTTTGCCAGAATGTGGCCGACCCTTCAGGTCCAAGCAGCTCCAGCACCAACGCGCTGATCTCACCAGGCGATTGCGGACCATCCTGGAACAGCCACATGTAACCTTCTGGCACCAGCCAATTGCCTAGATTTGTTGCGCGAAGGAAGAGAGGTTTACCAGCGGCATCGACGATCTGTTTGTGGTCGGTATGTGCGAACTGCGCGCTCCCCTGGGAAATTAATGCCAGAAGAAGAAGCGGCAACTGTAGAAGTCTGAACTTGAACATGATTCTCTCCGGCGGAAAGCCTACACCATGACATCTTTCTGCTGGCGTCAATCGCGAGATGCGATGATCTATCCATCTCAGCCAACCCGGTCCGTGCTGCATTGCTGAAATCCGGGCGAACTGCTTCGGGTGTCACCATAGCAAACCGAGAGGTGGGGAGAACTGCGTTTAATGCTGCCCTCAAGGATTAGTCTTGTATGAAGAGCTTTGTTTGAGCAGGCGCAACAGTTCCCGAATGGCCGTCTAGGTGGAAGTTGACACTTGCTGCCACCTTTTCGACAGGTGGCGAAATACCGCCATTACACCGGCAATCGTCTGGCAGGCCGACAATTCTTTCCGCATTGGTGCCCCGGGATCCTTCGCTTCGCTCAGGATTTCGTCAGTGGGCTCCCGCTTCGCTCACGCCCGCTAAACGGCTCAACTTTCAGGCTTGACCTTCTTCTTGCCGATCCGGCGAAGCTCGTGGACCTCTGTTTCCATCGCCCGGCGTTCGACCCAGCATTTTTTGCGCACGGACTTCCAGAGCCCTATTCAGTTGTTCGACAAGAGCGTACAGCTTTTCGGGGTCTGTTTCTTTCGCGGCCAACTCGCAAAGCTTACGCCAATCTTTTTCTTCACTGTTGGTCATGCCAGTACTAACGCACGTCGATAGCCATATCTTGGGCAAATTTTCCGTTTGCAAGGCACGGAAATGGAAGGGAGTTATGAACAGATACTAGACACCGGCCGGATGGGACCGTATGAAAAATCTGCCGGGAAGATTCGCACTCAGGTGTTGGCTGGAAGTTCCTACAGGGTTTGGGGTATCGAACGCTATCGAGGCTTTCCGGCAAACTGCTAGATTCGCGCGGCGCGGGGGAGACTCTTTACAAATGCATCCGGTCCGAGTTCTGGTCGTGGAGGACAATGCTTTTGTGCGACGCAGTATTTGCTCGCTTCTTTCCGGGGACCCGACGCTGCACGTCGTCTGCGAAACCGCGGATGGCGACGAGGCGATTGCGAAAGCTCAAGAGCTTCTGCCGGATGTGGTGCTGTTGGACATCAGGCTTCACGGGATCAGCGGAATTGAAGCGGCGCGACAGATTCGCCGGGTCGCTCCCGAATCCCGGATCATTTTCCTGAGCCAATTCGACTCAATCCAGATAGCCAGGGAAGCCATGCAGACTGGAGCGCATGGGTACATCGTGAAGTCCGATGCTGGACAAGATCTTTTGCGGGGTATACACACGGTGCAGCAAGGTGAGGCCTTTGTGAGCCAACGTTTGGTGGCCAAGGGGTGGGTACGAGCGGCCAGTTAAAGCGGAGGCAGGCGTTATTTCTTCGAGCGTATTTCTTCCGGCGTTTCCTCGATTATTTCTTTCTGACATTGATTCTGCGATAAGGGACCTTCTCCTCTCCGCGGGTAAGAGTTCCAGCCATTACGCGGCCGGAGACCTTGAATTCCCAGATATCTTTCTTGGGCGTGCCCCCGGTGCAGGTGAGGGTAGCCTGATCCGAATGAGGCAGGCACTCGAGCGTTCCCATGAATATCAACTGGCCCTTCGAGACCTTGTAGCCATGCAGAACCAGCTTGCCGGGAACATGTTTGACCGTGGCGATGCGGTAGATGACGTGTTCGTCGTGGCAGGTGGAGTCCGCTGCCGTGCACTTCGATTCTCCTTCCCAGGTTCCCAAGAGCTTTGTGCTTGGGGTCGAGGTTGAGGATGAGGATGTGCAAAGGCTCAGCACAACGCAAGCGGCGGCGGCGGAAAGGAATCCATGGTTCATTTCGTGCTCCTAAATTTGGTTGCTCGACAGACCATCGGCGTCGTGAATACGTCTGAAGTTCTTCGAGTACACATTTGGTACGAGTACCAAGAAAAGCACTTTAACCAGAAAGGCCGCTCACCGACAATTACGGCAGGCATTGCTGGCGCTGCATTCGTCGAAATGGAAGGTTCGAAGCTCCACTGAGTCGGAGTCAAACTGATCGAAGTCGGAACCCTGGGGAGAAGTATATGGCCGGGCAAGTGATTCTCTATTTTGATGACCAGGCGGACGCGCTGCGTTTTGCTTTGGCGGCAGGATCGGTAATGGCGGGCGAGAATGCCAATGCCAGCGGCGACCTGGTGATGGAAACCACGAGAGTGTGTCGCATCCGGCTGGACGCGGTGAATGCCGGGAAGGTCAAGAAGCCTAGCCCGCCGGAACGCGCTGCCTGAATTGGAGAGCGGTCGCGCGCCGCCAGGGCTACACTAAACGTAGTTCCTCCGTCTCGTAGGGTGACGGGGAGCAGCATCTGGGGGAGGAGCTTCGACCTTCAGCGGCTGAAGCCGAGAGCATTTTCAGCATTTGTGGCACGACTGAAGTCGTGCCCTGATACGAATCCGAAAACCTACGGCTGGCTGATGTCAGATCCTGGCAGGAATCTCAAGTTCTTCCGCAGCCTCTTCAGTCGCCTACGCAGTACCTGCGTTTGTGAGGGCTTCCAGAGCGTCTGACACGGTGGGGAACATCAGAAAGATGGGCTCGACCTTCGTGATCTCAAAAACCCTCAGGACCCGTTGGTTGATGCCGGTGAGAGCTACGCGGCGTCCCGCCTTCTGGCAAGAAGTGTAGGCGCTAACCAGCGATCCCAATCCCGAGGAGTCCAGATACGGGACACCGGTGAAATCCAGGATCATGGTGGGAGCGCTCTCGCGGCGCACCGCGTTCATGAATGGCTGGACGTTTTCCATGGTCAAGGGACCATGCAGGCTCAGCACTCCGTCGTCCAGGCGCTCGATCTCAAGTGGCTCCGCTGTCATGGAGCAGCGATTCTAGGTCCCCAGAGCGAGCAGGGTCAACCGGGGAATGCAAGACGGACGATCCTCTGGAGACATTGCGCGCGTGTAGGAGATTCGGTGCCTTCGAGTAAAAGCTCATCCATTTAAGGATTACCCGGTGCGCCGGGTCGAGAGCAGGTTCAAAATCTCACGGAGGCCCTGGCGGATGTGTTGCAGTTCTGCGACCGAGTGCGCCGGGAAAGGAATGGTCGTCTGCGTCTTGTCGACCTTTGTTTCCGAGCGCAGTTGCTGCCGCGCGCCAGTGATGGTGAATCCGCGCTCGTAGAGCAATTGCTTGATGCGAAGCACATTCTCGACATCGCGCCGGCGGTACATGCGCTGGCCGGTACTGCTCTTGACCGGCTTCAGTTGCGGGAACTCCGTCTCCCAGAAGCGCAGTACGTAGGCCGGCAGGCGGCAGAGGGTAGCAACTTCGCCGATGCGGAAGTAAAGTTTTTCGGGGATCAGGACCTCCTCCGCTTTTCCCTTGCCCGCATTCTTTTTCCTAGCGCTCATGGTGGATGGCCGAGTGGTCCGGCTATTTTGACACACCTCGGGAGCATGGATGTAGAGAATTTGTGAATGCCGGTCCCAATGCTGTATGCACCGTGAAGAGTGCCCGCGAAGGAAAAGCCTCTCAGGAGGTGCTTCTCTTGAGAGGCGGGTGAACTTCGAGGTCGATGCGAGAACGTCTCGCCGACGGTTAGTGTTTCTTCTTTTTTGCCTTCTTCTTCGTTGCCATGAAGGTTCCTCCGTGAGCGATTTTCCCTTGCAAGGAAGTTAACGTCTGGGGCCCATTTTGCAAAAGGTCAACCCTACTTGTAGTAGGAGAGGACTCTATAACCCAAGATATTGCGGCACTATGAATGCAGTGTCAACACAATTTTGCAGTCTTACGACACATTTCTCCTGAAAGGGCAGGTGGTTATCAGCTGAACTGCGAACGCAGAGGGCCCCTTACCAACGATCACGACGAACGATCAGCGGAGGTAAGCAGCGGCAAATGACCAACGATTGGTAGTAGACTGCGCCTCATGCGGCGCGATCCGGTGGAACTCGAAATCTTCAAGAATCTCTACCATTCCATCGCGGAGGAGATGGGCGCGGCGCTGCGGCGGACGGCGTTTTCTCCCAACATCAAGGAGCGGCGGGACTACTCCTGTGCTGTGTTCGATGGCGATGGCGCAGTAATCGCAATGGGCGACCACATGCCCGTGCATCTGGGCTCCATGCCGATGTCGGTGCGGGCGGCCATCGCGGCATGCGCGATGGAGCCAGGGGACGTAGTAATGCTGAACGATCCATTTCGGGGAGGCACGCATCTGCCAGACATTACGTTGGTAGCTCCTGTCTATCTGGAGTCGCGCGGGCGGGTCGCCCGCGGCCACATGAGCAAGGGCCGTCGCGGGCAAGAGTCCCTTCGGCTGCCGCGCCAGACAAAACCGCCTTTCTACGTTGCATCCCGGGCGCACCATGCGGATGTTGGCGGATCGTATCCGGGGTCGATGGGCTTGTGCCGCGAGATCTATCAGGAGGGATTTCGAATTCCTCCGGTAAAAATCATGCGGGCAGGGGTGATCGAACGCGATGTACTGGCGTTGTTACTCAATAATGTGCGCACTCCGGAGGAACGCGAAGGCGACCTGGGTGCGCAGATCGCTGCGTGCCACACGGGGGCCGAGCGACTGCAGGAGGTGTGTTCGCGTTATGGCGCGGGTCGGGCGAAGGCTGCCGCCGAGGATCTGCAGGATTATTCTGAGGAACTGATGAGTGCATTTCTGCAGCGTGTGCCGGCCGGCGTCTATCGCGCAGAAGATTTTCTGGACGACGACGGCATCACCGGCAGGCCGGTCAAGATTGCTGTGACATTGACGGTTGAAGGGAAGCAACGGTCACACGGCCGAGAACAGGGTTTGAGCGTACCGAGGATGCGTCCGCGCCCCGTGGTCACGGTTGACTTCAGCGGTAGCGATCCGCAGGTGGAAGGCAGCGTTAATGCCGTAGATGCGATCACTTTTTCTGCTTGCTTCTATGTTTTTCGTTGTCTGCTGGCGGAAGACGTTCCGGCCGCGGCGGGATTGATGCGGCCGATACAGGTGATTGCGCCCGCGGGGACGATTGTCAACGCGCGTCCACCGGCGGCTGTGGCGGGTGGGAATGTAGAGACTTCGCAACGGATCGTCGACGTCCTCCTGCGCGCGCTGGCGCAGGCGGTTCCGGATCGCATTCCGGCTGCAGCGTCTGGGACGATGAACAACCTGACCATCGGCGGAATCGATCCGCGCACCGGCGATCCTTTCGCGTACTACGAGACAATTGCCGGCGGCATGGGCGCGCGGCCGGACAGAGCCGGGGTCTCGGGCGTACACACGCACATGACGAATTCGCTGAACACGCCGGCCGAGGCGCTCGAATACGCCTATCCTCTGCGAATCCGGCGGTACTCGCTGCGGCACGGCAGTGGTGGGAACGGAAAGCATCGAGGCGGGGATGGGATTATTCGCGAGATTGAAGTGCTGACTGATTGCGAAGTGACGCTGCTTTCCGACCGCCGTGAACACGGACCGTGGGGGCTGGCCGGCGGCAGCGACGGCAACCGGGGAACTGCAAGCGTGATTCGCCTCGACGGCTCGGTCGACGCGCTGCCGGGGAAATTCAGCACGCGTCTGCGCAAGGGTGAGCGCATCCGGATTGAGACACCCGGCGGTGGCGGTTGGGGTGAGGCGCGGTAGCAGGAAAGTCTCCCGTATCCGATTGTCCCCACCAAGCAGCGCGGGCATCTAATTCGTTGGAGGGCAATCATGCCTGACGTCGCTGCTCAGTACTTGGACGAGGCGCGCCGCCAGATGCGGGGTCACAAGCGCCTAGCCGAGGGCGCGATGGCGCAGCTCCAAGACGACGAGCCGTTTATCACGCTCGACCCGGAGGCGAACTCCGTCGCGATTCTGGTAAAGCACATGGCGGGAAACATGCGCTCGCGGTTCACCGACTTCCTGACCACCGACGGAGAGAAACCCGATCGTCATCGCGATCAGGAATTTGAAGTGACCGCAACGACTACCCGCTCGGAAGTGATGACGTGGTGGGAAGAAGGCTGGGCGCGGGTGTTTGGGGCGATCGAGTCGGTCGAGCCCGAGGATCTTATGCGCACGGTCACGATCCGCGGCGAGCCGCACACTGTGCTGCAGGCCATCAACCGCCAGATTGCGCACTACGCGCAGCACACCGGACAGATCGTATTTTTGGCCAAGCACATCCGCTCCAGCAAGTGGAAAACGCTGAGCATCGCCCGCGGCAAATCAGAGGAGCTCAACGCCAAGTCGCCCAAGAAATTCGAGAGAGGACTGCCGAAGGACAAGTAAGCCGCATGCAGTCATCGGAGTCCTTCCGAATGCTACAATCGTCCGTTTGCTTTGAGGGGGCTGCGGGCTGAGAATGGCCGGGAGGCTCCCTTTTTTGTCGCAGTGAGGTTGTCATTTTATGTCTACAACGATGCTGGCGGTGGTCAAGCCGGAAGCCGCGCCGGGCGCGGAAGTTCGCGAGGTGAAAGTTCCTGCGTTTGGGCGGACGGATGTGCTGGTCAAGGTGAAGGTTGCATCCATCTGCGGAACCGACCTGCACATCTATAACTGGGACCGCTGGGCGCAGAACCGCATTCATCCGCCGCTCATTCCGGGGCATGAATTTTGTGGCGAGGTTGCAGCGTTTGGCGATGAAGTCACCAGCGTGAAAGAAGGCGATTTTGTTTCCGCCGAGATGCATGTTGCTTGCGGAAAGTGTCTGCAGTGCCGCACCGGCGAGGCGCACATCTGCCAGAACGTAAAGATCATCGGCGTGGACGCGGACGGCGCTTTCGCCGAATACGTAATCATTCCGGAATCGAATATCTGGAAGCTTGATCCAGCCATTCCGCAAGAGTATGCCTCGATTCTCGATCCGCTGGGGAACGCGGTGCACACGGTGCTGGCAGGCGAGATCGCGGCAAAAAGCGTCGCGATCACAGGCTGTGGACCGATTGGATTATTTGCGATTGCGGTGGCGAAGGCGGTGGGTGCGACCACGGTATTTGCCATCGAGGTCAACGAACACCGGCGCAAGATTGCACGCCAGATGAAGGCCGATTACGTGCTCGATCCGTCGAAGGAAAATGCACGCGCGATTGTGATGGAAAAAACGGGCGGGCTGGGCGTGGACGTAGTGCTCGAGATGGCAGGGCATCCGGATTCGATTCGAACAGCCTTCGACATTGTGCGGCGCGGCGGAAGAATCTCGTTGCTCGGCCTGACCTCGAAGCCCGTCTCTCTAAATTTTTCAGAAGACATTATTTTCAAAGGCATCACGGTGCAAGGCATCAACGGACGACGCATGTACCAGACCTGGTACCAGATGACGGCGCTGCTCAAGAGCGGCAAGCTCGATCTGCACCCGGTGATCACGGACCGCATCCCGATGAAGGATTTCTCGAAGGCCATGGAGCGGCTGAAGACGGGGGAGGCCAGCAAGATATTGGTTTATCCGAACGGGGTGCGATAGCTTCTTGGCCACGGATTTACGCGGATGAACGCGGATTACAGAATGCCCTAGAATCCTGGCAAACTGCACTCCACTTGTTGGGGGAAATCATGGGCCTCGATGCATATGTACGGTGCACTTGCATACGCGATGGTCGGGCCAAACCGCACCCGTTCCCGGATAGGCTTATTCTCGACGAGAAAGCCGAACCAGTATTGACGGGTGATCCTTCGACGGACGAATGGACCGCTCACGACCGCTGGTTTGCTGAGTCGTGCGAACACGGTGGCTATCTTGTTTCCGAACGCCTGGGCAACATTTCGCTTGCCGCGCACATGCGAGAATTCCTGCACGGTCTGGAGGGAAATCCTGGCCCACGGTTTCCGATTCTGTTACAGAAGGTTGTCTACGACGGCACGCATTGCGGGGACTGGATTTCCAGTGAGCGGGCGGTTAAGCTGTTGAAGGAAGTCGATATCGTGCTTCACTCCAGCGACATTCTTGCTAGTTCAGAGAAAGAATTCTTCTCCAGCATGAAGCGCCTGTGCGAGGCCAGCGTTGCCACGGGTAATCCCATTGTGTTCTAAATATTCAAGCTGATCTTTGGCCTTTGGCTCCGTCCGTTCCCTTCTCCTGTTCCCGGTATTACACTGATTTGTCAAAATTCGTGTTGATCCGCGTGAATCCGTGGCAAAGAAGTTCGAGGGAATCATGACCACCGCGACTCGTACTAATCCTCTTTCTTATCTCAGCGACCAGCTCAACGACCTCAAAGCCAAGGGCACGTATTTCAAGCTGCGCGTGCTGGAAGACGAGCAGGCGCCCGTCTGCACTTTCGACGGCCAGAAAGTAATCAACCTGGCGTCGAATAACTATTTGGGACTGACCACGCATCCCAAGCTGCGTGACGCGGCGCTTGAGGCCACACGCAAATACGGTGTGGGGTCGGGCGCAGTGCGGACGATTGCGGGCACGATGAAGATCCACATGGAGCTGGAGGAAAAGATTGCGCGCTTCAAGAATGTGGAGGCGTGCGTCGTATTCCAGTCGGGCTTCGCGGCCAACGCCGGGACGGTGTCGGCGGTGCTGGGCAAGGACGATTTCATCATCTCCGACGCGCTGAACCATGCCTCGATCATTGATGGAGCACGGTTATCGCGGGCGAAGATTCTGGTCTTCCGCCACAAAGACATCGCGCATGCGGAAGAGCAACTGGCCAGCGTGAAGGACGAGCCGGGCAAGAAGCTGCTGATCACCGACGGCGTGTTCTCGATGGACGGCGACATCGGGCCGCTACCCGAGCTGTGCGATCTGGCTGAGAAATACGGCGCCATCATGATGGTCGACGACGCGCATGCATCGGGAGTTCTCGGCCGCAACGGGCGCGGCACGATTGATCACTTCAAAGTGCACGGGCGCGTGGATATTCAGGTGGGTACGTTGTCGAAGGCGATTGGCGCGCTGGGCGGTTATGTTTGCGGGACGCGGGATCTGATTGACTTTCTCTATCACCGGGCGCGGCCGTTCTTGTTTTCGACATCGCACCCGCCGTCGGTAGCAGCGACGTGCATTGCCGCGTTCGAGGTTCTAGAAAACGAACCCGAGCGCATGGAGAAGCTCTGGGAGAACACGCGCTTTTGGAAAAGAGAACTGGGCCTGCTGGGCTTCGACATCGGTGGGCGCACGACGCCGGCCAGCGAGACTCCGATCACGCCCATCATCATTGGTGACGGCAAACTGACCATGGACTTCTCCCGCGAGCTGTTCAAAGAAGGCGTGCTCGGCACCGGCATCGCGTTCCCCACCGTGCCCGAGGGCAAAGCTCGCATCCGCACCATCATGACGGCGACGCATACGAAGGAAGAGTTGGAGCAGGCGCTGGAGGTGCTGGGGAGGGTGGGGAAAAGGATGGGGATTGTGCGGTAGCACGGCACACATAGGTGCAGGAGGCAAAGTGCATGGAAGTGGACGAGAGCGTGCGTCGCCTCATAGCAGGATTCCGTCTCTTGGCACAGGATCCGGAAGGAAGGAAATTACTTAGGATCAACGTCAAGCCGGAGGTTTTCCTCGCGCCAACTCAGGCTGTTGTGTTTGAATTCACGCAGCCTGACTACATAGTGATTTTCTTTACCCACTTCGACGACGAACCCGACCAAAAGGTAACATTCGCAACGACAGGAACCTTCGCTGAGTTGTTTCACATTCTCCCGGAGGAATGGAAGAAGCTTGAAGACAAGCAGATCCGACATCCTTGGACGACCCAGGCATTCGACAGCATACACAGCTTGATCGAAGACACCATGCAGCGACTACTCGGTGACCTTGCCGAGGAGATCTGCCGGCGCGAACTTGCCCATTTCAACATCTCGCTGTCGCCAGACGTAGCCATCCTCGAGGTTCGTGCTCGGCTGACCGAGATAGATGTACCAGCGTTGGTTGCAGAACTGGCAGCCCGCGCTAAGGGCTCCGGAATTACGTTGCCCCAACCTTTCCAAGCGGGCCCGCGCGAACGGAAGGCTCACGCGGGGAACATTTTCCCGCTTGCGGTAGTTGGCGACGAGAAGAAGCTAACTTTTCAGGAAAAAGTTAGGAATGAGTGGAAAGGCCGAGAGTTGTGGAAGCTTAGTAAACAGTCATGGGCATCTTCTTGGAATCAGATCCCCTTGATCGTGTTCGCAGAGGGAATGGTCGTTGCGGATACTCCGCATGAGGATCAGGCGCTGCACGCCATCAATTCGTTTCTGGCACTCTGCCAATACTTTAGTCATGACTGTATCCCGATGACGGTTCACTACCTGGGTCACGTCACGATCTCATCCTCAGGTAGCCCGACTTCGTGGGGAGGACCGGTCGAGATCGGCCGACAAATTTTCACATCGAAGAAGAACATGCAGAAAAGACTCTACAGCGGGTGTTTACTGTATTGGAGGTATGCAAAGACAAAGAGGTGGTTGCGCAGTTGAGGCTCTGGCATGCAGGCTGCACCCATTACTTGTCCGGAGAGAGCCTGCAAGCATTTGTCCTAGGCTGGACGGCCATTGAGAATCTCCTCGGAATGCTCTGGCGTGAGCACTTGGCCAAGCACGCGATTGATGGTGGGTGGCTTGAGAAGCTCACATCTCTGCAGGGCGGGTTTACCATTGATCACATTATTGAGTTTCTTAACTTAGTAGGTAGCATCGATCCTACCAAATACTCCCGATTGCAGGAGCTTAGAAAGACTCGGAACAAAACCGTGCACAGCGGTCGTGAACCGGTTAACGATGACACGGCGCAATGCCTCCGAGTGGCTGGCGAGATGCTTTCTGAGCGAATAGACCCTTATCTGATACCGTCGGCTCAGAATTAATATCCCGTTGCAATCTACCGAATCGGCGTCCCGTCTTCCCGTTCGAGGGCGGATACGCGGGCTCGCTTCAATCCGCTCGGTAGACCATCTTCCCACCCACGATCGTCGCCACGACTCTCCCCATGAACTGCCAGCCATCAAACGAAGTGTTGTGCGACAGCGACCGCGACTTGGCAGCTTCGAAGGTCCAGCGCTTCTTGGGATCGAATATCGTTACGTCGGCGAAGTTGCCGCGGGCTAGCGATCCGCGGTTGCGAAGGTCGAAGACTCTCGCGGGGCCTGCGGTGAACAGTTCGACGATTCGGGTCATCGGAATCTTGTGCTCGCGGTGAAGCTTGGTGATGGCCAACGCTAACGCGGTTTCCAGGCCGGTGATGCCGAAGGCTGCGCGCTCGAATTCGACTTGTTTTTCGTGCGTGGCGTGAGGGGCATGGTCGGTGGCAATGGCGTCTACGGTGCCGTCGGCGAGCGCGACCAGGATCGCTTCGCGATCGGAGGCGGAGCGCAGGGGCGGGTTCATCTTGAAATTGGTGTTGTACTCGCCCACGTCTTCATCGAGCAGGGTGAAGTGGTGGGGAGTGACTTCGCAGGTCACATGGGCCTTCGCGCGCTTGCCGCGGCGCACGGCCTTGAGCGCGTCCGAGGTGGAAAGATGCGCCACGTGCAGGCGCGAATCGCGAATCTGCTGCGCGAGATTGACGTCGCGGTCGACGATGGCGGCTTCGGCAGCGGCGGACATGCCGCGCAGGCCGAGACGAAAGCTGGTTGGGCCTTCGTGCATGGAGCAGTTTTCAGTAAGACGCGTGTCTTCGGCGTGTTGCACGACGGGAAGGTGCAGCGCGGCGCCCAGGCGCAGCGCGGCGCGCATGATTTCATCGTCGAGGATGGGCTTGCCATCGTCGGTGACGGCGACGGCTCCGGCGCGCTGCAGGGCGGCGAAGTCGGTCAGCGTGGCGCCGCGGGAGTGGAGAGTAGCGGCAGCGATGGGGAACACATTGACCACGGCCCCGCGCTCGGGACTGCGCAACCATGAAACCCACTCGGCGGTATCCACCACGGGTGTGGTGTTCGGCATGGTGCAGACTGAGGTAAAACCCCCGGCAGCGGCAGCGGCTGTTCCGGTGGCGATGGTTTCTTTGTAGCTCTGGCCGGGCTCGCGCAGGTGGACGTGCAGGTCGATGAAGCCCGGAGCGACGATCAAGCCGCGGGCGTCGAATTTTTCTTCGGCGGTGCCGCGAATCTTATTGGGCGGAGCCACCTCGGCGACGCGGCCATCGCGCAAGAGAACGTCCATGGGCGCGTTAATCTTTGCCGCGGGGTCGATGAGGTGGCCGCCTTTGATTAGTAGGCTGGCTTTGTCGCGTTTTTCGCTTTTAGCAGTCAGCATTCAGCACTCAGCATTCAGTCCGCGGCATTCCTGATCGCAGAACACACAGAATCCGTGCCAATCCGTGCAAATCCGTGGCTCATTTCGCCTTCCCCAGCGCTCGTGCCAGTATTGCCATGCGCATGGGCACGGCGTTGTGCACTTCGTCCAGGATTACGGATTGCGGACCGTCGGCCACCTCAGCGGTTAACTCCAGGCCTCGGATGATGGGACCGGGATGCATCACGATAGCACCGCGTTTCGCCAGCTTCAGCCGGGCGGTGGTCATCTGGTAGCGCGCAATGTAGTCCTCGAGGCTTATCTTCTGGCCCGAGAAACGCTCTTTTTGCATTCGCAGCAGCATGATCACGTCGGTGCCGCGCAGGGCGTCTTCAACGTGGCGTGTGATGCGGAGGCCCGGCACCAGCGTGGCCGCAACATCGGGCACGAAATCGGGGGGACCGCAGAGTGTGATTTTCACTCCAAACTTGGTCAGCAGATGACAGGCGCTCCGGGCCACGCGACTGTGATAGATGTCCCCGATAATTGTGGCCTGCAAACCTTTGAACGATTTCTTATGTTTGAGAATGGTGAAGGCATCGACCAGCGCTTGCGAAGGATGCTCGTGCATGCCGTCGCCCGCATTGATGACTGGGATGTCGAGGTGCCGCACCATCAGGTAGGGAGCGCCGGCGGAAGGATGCCGGATCACGATGGCATCGGCGCCAATGGCACGCAGCGTGTAGCCGGTGTCGAGCAGGGACTCTCCCTTTTCGATGCTCGAACCGGAGGATTGCACCAGCGTGGTCATGGCGCCCAGCGATTTCGCCGCGAATTCGAACGACGAACGCGTCCGCGTAGAGGCCTCATAAAACAGGAGCACGATGCGCTTGCCGCGCAGCAGCGGCCGAGCCTTCAACGGATTCATGCGGCGGGCGAGCTTGAGCAGGCCCAGGATGTCCTTCGCGTCGAGATTTTCGATCCCGAGCAGCGAACCGCGCGTGAGCTTATTCATCGCGTGAGGATGTGAACGCTGCATCATACGCGTGCGGCAGTGGAGGCGGCAATACAGCTTTGACTGAATTGACTACCGATCACGACGGCCGAGAAAGGCCCCACCCAACGCGCCACCAATGCTTCCCAGGATAATCGAGGCGAAAAAAGCGGAAACGAGAGCAAACAGAAGCATGACAGCCAGTCCCTGAGGAGATTTGAAGTAGTCGAGTGCGGCCGTTACCTGCGGGTCGTTGGATTTCGCGGCAGCCTGCTGAATTACCTGCAGCATCGCGTTGCGGACCTCGGGTCCCTTGTGAAAGACGGCCACGACGATCGCTTCCAGCGCGGCGGACATGCCAAAGCAGAACAGGCCGCTGATGGCGCCGAGGCGGGCTCCCGTCCCGGCTTTGATCACCATCTCCGGGCTGCGGCGGCGAGAGAAAATTACAGCAAGAATTCCGGCGCCCAGCATAGCGACGAAGGGATTCAGGCCCAGGGCTATGAGCAAAACAGAGATCAGAGCCGCAAGCGCACAGGGCTGCAGCGTTCCAACCCACCTCGTCGGCAGGTAGGCCAACGGCGCATTCGGGGAGCCTGGCAGCACCGGATTGCCCTGCGTGGCTGCTTCAGCTGCCGAAGGCACGGTCGCAGGGGGAGGATCAGGAAGGGCGACGCGAATTTGCGGTGCGCCGCAGTGGGCGCAGAAGGGGACGCCATCTTCGACCAGTTGTGCGCACTTGTAGCAAGGATGGTCCATCAGGGATTAGAGAAGGGCTGGATTGAAAGTACCGCACGGCGTGCGACAAGCGCAAGGAAGCGAGAATCGTGGGAGGTTCCTTTGTGGGCTGGAAACTCCGCAGGGTGCACTCTGACCGCAGCGCCTAAACAGCTTGCTGAAAAAATCTGATTTTGGGTGGCGCAGCCTTTTCAACGCTGCGAAAGAGCCTTCCTTTTCTGCCCAGGCTTTAGCCCCTGAGGCGCCTACACCGAGTTTTTCAGCACTCTGTGAAGCTTTTTTTTACAAGCCGGTTCGGAGCTCTGAAAAGCGCTGCGCCACCCAAAAATCAAACGAGCGCGATGTCGTTTCCCGCGAGCCTCTAGATGTCTCCCTGCTTGCCGCGGGTGTGCAGGTACACCAGAGCAAAGGTCGCTCGTTTACCTCCGTCGCGCGGCTCGATGGCTACCACGTGCTGGTTGCCTTCGGTTCCTACTTTTAGTTCGGTGACTGGGCCAGAGTTGTCGCCTTCACACTTCACTGGTTTGGAATGTTGGTCGCTGTCCTTGTCATCGTAGGCGTCGGCATGCACGTCGCCTCCATGTTTGTGCGTGTGGCACTCGAGTACCTTGCCGTATTTTCTTAGCTTTTCGCGATAGTACTCAACAACCTGAGCGGGAGCGTCATCGGACTCATAGCTGGCGACCACCAGCTTTATTCCGAAAGCCTCAGTTAGAAGGCCGAGATTGACGGCGTTCTGGTTGTCGTCGTCGCGCTTCAGGCGGGCGCCGGGATAGAGCGGCAATCCCATCTTGCGGGCATCGGCGTCGTTTCCGATATGCAGGTCGCCGGAGGAACTGCGAATGTCCAGGTGCCTGTCCTGGCTGTCCTTCTCCTGCTCCTGCTTTTGTGGTCCGGCGGCAAAAGCGGGTAAAGCCAAAGCCGTGGCGAGGCCAAGAGTGAGAACCAGACGGGAACTAGCACTGGTCCTAACTGAAAGGGGTGATGCGATAGATCGAAACATGGACACCTCCTACAGAGCGGCGAACTAAACTTTCACGATGCTTCGACGGCTGCAGAAAACAGCATCTTGAAAGCCAACCCCAGCGGCTGAAGCCTAACGCATTTTTCAGCAACCCACGGCACGACTGAAGTCGTGCCCTGATACGCACCCCAAGTCATGCGTTGACGCGAATGCGACTTTTTTCCTGCAATCCGAGTTTTTTCCGCAACCGCGCTAGATGTCTGCGTCCTTCCCGTGGGTGCGGACGTACACCAGAGAGAAGCTGGCGCCTTTGCCCTCGGGTTCAACCGCGACGATGTGCTGATTTTCCTTGGTGCCGACCTTGAGTTCGATGTTGTTGCCGTGCGTGCTGTCACAGGTCAGCTCTTGGGAGTTCTTGTCCCACCTGGACCTGTTCATGTTCACGTCGAGGTGGCTCGAAGTACGGCACTCGAGAACGCTGCCGTATTTCTTGAGCTGGTCTTTGTAGAAGGCAACGAGTTTGGTGGGCGAGTCGTCGGTCTCATACTCCAGGGCAATGACTTTTACCCCGTAACCGAAGCCAGAGATGTTGACGTTGGCACTCTTGCCGTTGCCGGAATCTTTCTCCTTGAGGTGAGCACCGGGATAGACGGCAAGGCCGGTATCGGCGACGTCCGCATCTTGCTGACATGAATGCCGCCTAGAAGAGTCTTGATGTCGACCTGCTTATCCTGTCCGTTGCCTTCTTTCCTGACGTTGACGCTGCAGGCGGGCAGGAGCAGCAGAACCGCGCCGGAAAGGAGAAGACGACTCGCTCTCCACCGCTTATGCGACCGAGTGCACTCTCTTTTCGCCTCGCGGCTACAACGTTTAGCGATTCGAAATTCAGTTGCGCGCATGTGGATATCCTCCGTTCGCAACCTGTGAGGGGCGCTCGATTCCAGCGCCACGCACGGCGACGTTCGGAATGCTCACGGGGAGATGGCCGCTGATGGCAATCTCGCCGAACAGCGCTTTAACCGCGCCTACTTCGGAGACTGTCGCGTTCGAAAACGTACACATGTAATTCTCAATCTTGGGGAAGTCGGCTGCCAAGTACGGATTCCCCATGGCGACCACCGCGGTCTTTTCCGCCGCGTGATCGAGCAATTGCTGCAGCAATGTTCCGGTCGCATCGGCCATAGCGACCGAGTTCCCCACTTTACCCGCCGTCGGAATGACATAAACCGCGGCCACCACTGCCTGCGCTTCGCCGATAGCCTTCATCACTTCATCGGTCATACCGGCGGCAACGCGCGGATCCACATAGATCACGTGCGCGTCAGGAATGCGAGCCCGGAATTCCCGGCCGAAGGCACGGCCGGAATCCGTCCGTACGTCGTCCGAGAAGATCACAGCCACAACGCGGTTGTGAGTCTCCTCTTGTGTTGTGTACGGAAGTCCGGCCTTGACGGTTCCATTGGATTTGAGCGGCAGCACCTTTCCGTTGTCGCGTACCAGGGTGACGGCCGAGTCCGCGATCTGCTGGCCATAAGTAAGATTTTCCGGCTTGCCCACGGCAGATGCAATCGCGTTCAGATCCACCAGGCGGGCATCCTGCAGACCGAGGGACGCCTTTATTTTCAGTACCTTGAGCACAGAGCGATCCAGGCGTTCGGCAGAGATTTCGCCCGACCGCACGGCTTGAAGCATGGCGGTATAGGAGGCGCCAAGATCGGCGGGGATCAGCAGCAGATCATTGCCGGCCTTGAAGGCTTCGACGGCGGCACGGCCAATGTTGTTGGCGAAGAGATGCGTGAGGCCGGCCATGTCGAGAGCGTCGGTCACAATAATGCCCTTGAATCCAAGCTGCTTTTCGAGCAGGTCCGAGACTACGGCTGGGGAAATGGTGGCTACGTGATTGGGATCGGGATCGAGCGCCGGGACAGTCACGTGCGCCACCATCACTGAGTCGACACCGGCCTGGATGGCTTGACGAAAAGGTGGCAGCTCGATCGAGTCGAGGTGGGCGCGATCTACGTTTACGCTGGCGACGCCGAGATGCGAGTCGGTCGCAGTGTCACCGTGACCGGGAAAGTGCTTTACAGTGGTGAGCATCCCGGCCTGGTGCGCCCCCTTGATGTAGGCGGTGACCAGGTCTCCAACTTGCCTGGGGTCTTCGCCGAAAGAGCGCGTGTTGATGATGGGATTCGCGGGATTGGAGTTCACGTCGGCATCGGGGAAGAAATTCCAGTGGATACCGATGGTGCGGGCCTCTTCGGCGGTAATGCGGCCAAAGGCCTCGGCGTCTGCTTCTTTGCCATCGGCTCCGAAGGCCATAGCGTGGGGAAAGACAGTTGTTCCTATCAGGCGCGTGGAGACGCCACGCTCAAAATCCGCGGCGAAAAGGAGTGGCAGTTTGGAATCATGCTGCAGTCGGTTGAGCAGCTCGGCGGCCTCGTAGGGCTCGCTGCGCAGAAGGAAAGGGCCATCGACGTGGACGGTCATGGCGAAAGAGCCGACGTGGTACTTCTGCATGGCATCACGCCATTGCAGGTACTCCGGGTTCTCTACGTTCAGAAAGCTGGCGCGGCACCAGACCATGAAGACCTGACCAACTTTTTCCTCGAGCGTGAGCTTGTGGAGAGTTTTCTGCGCCCACTTCTCGCCGTCGTGAGTGAGATGTATGGGGCCGGGCCGCTGGTACTTGTCTTTGTCCTTCGCAAAAGTGGAAAGAGAAAGCGTCAGTGCAAGCAATATGGCAGAGAAGATTCGAGGCATAGCTGGAAACGATAGCAGAAGAGGCGGGAGACACGCACCGCAAGATTTAAATGTGATTTCGACTAGCTACGCAGGATCTACCCTGTGATCCCCCGTGTCCTCTGTGGTAAAGCCGTCAAACGCGGCCGAAGGGCTCATCTCTTTGGACGGCAACGACGAGAGCGACGGCTTGGCGTTGGATATTAGGATCATCGCCGAAGCCGTTCAGCCATTTCACTTCCGGCTCGCGACGGAACCAGGTTAGCTGGCGCTTGGCATAGTTACGATGAGCTTGCTGGGCGGCCTGCAGAGCTTGCTCGCGGGCGAGTTCTCCGCGTACAAATTGCACCGCTTGTTTGTAGCCAAGTGAGGCCAGCGGGCGGGCGGTTGTGCCATATTTCTGCAGCAAGTTCTGGGTCTCTTCGATCAGGCCACCGTCGAACATGTGCTGCGCGCGCCGGTTGATGCGGTCGTACAGAACATTGCGCTCGGGATCGAGTCCAAGTCGCAGAATGCGGAAGCCGCGCAGAGGGTCGCGTCCCTGCTGTTGCCAGAGTTCTGTCATTTTCTGACGCGAGGCCAGGCAGACCTCGATGGCGCGGATCAGTTTGGCCGCGTCGTTGGCGTGAATTTTTTCGGTAGCAGCACGATCCAGGCGGCGGAGTATCTGATACAGGTAGCTCGAGCCCCGAGTGGCCACACGTTCGCGCAAACGCTCACGGAGTTCCTCGGAGCGCTGCGGTCCGGGGAAGAGACCTTCGAGCAGAGCGCGTAAATAGAGTCCCGTGCCGCCGACAACGATGGGCAAGTGTCCGCGAGAGTTGATCTCCGCAATCACTTTCCGCGCCTGGCGGGCATATTCGCCGGCCGTGATGTAATGGGCCGGGTCCACGAAATCGACGAGATGATGCGGAACTCGCGCGCGTTCGGCAGCGCCGGGTTTGGCTGTGCCGATTTCAAACTCGCGGTACGTGGCGACCGAATCGCAGTTCACGATTTCGCCCTGGAACCGTTCCGCGAGAGCCAGCGATAAGGCCGTCTTTCCGCTTGCGGTGGGGCCGAGCACGACCACAAGCAGCGGATCGGCGTGCACGGGAGCAGCGCGCCCGGCGTTCAGTTTCAGTGGATGCTCCAGTGAATGTCGTGCCAGTAGCGAACCACGGTGAGAACCAGCAACAGAAACGCGATCAGCAACAGACCCGCGGTTTCTGTGGCATAAATCGCGTGCCGGTGGCGCTTGCCAGAAGTGTCGTGGTGGGGCTTGGTTGCGGGCACGAAAGTATTGTAGCGCCGGAGCGGGGTGAACATCTTCAAGCCGCATTATTCAGTCCCGCGAATACGGAACGCTCTCTTCGCGAGCCGTGATGCTACACTACGGCGTCGTCCATGCCTGTCCCGCAATCCAACAGCCGAATCGTCCGTTTTGGGGTATTTGAGCTTGATCTTAGCGCGGGCGAACTGCGAAAGAACGGCGTGAAGCTGCGCCTGCAGGAACAGCCGTTTCAAGTACTGGCGATGTTGCTGGAGCGCGCGGGAGAAGTGGTCACACGCGAGGACTTGCGACAGAAACTGTGGCCATCCGACACGTTCGTGGACTTCGACCACAGCCTGAATACCGCCGTCAATAAAGTGCGCGAGGTAATCGGCGATTCAGCTTCCAGTCCGCGATACGTGGAGACGCTGGCGCGAAGGGGATATCGCTTTATTGCGCTGGTACAAAGGGAAGCACAGAGGGAGGTCCCGCTAGAGAGCGCGGGCGGGACGGCAGCGGATTGGCCTAGCGCGGGCGCCACAGGTTTGGAAACGAAGCACGCCGTAGCTGGGATGGGTTCCGCCCCCACGGTTGCTCTACATCCCGAACTCGAAGTCCCCATCCCGCATCGTGGGCTGACGCGGGCACTCTTTGCGCTGATTCAAGCCATGTACCTGATCTTTTATGTCTCCGCGCTTTTTCGATTGCACGCGGTAGCGGAAATTGCGGATTCGTTTCTTCCGCGATGGGCCGCGACTGCGCTGGTAGCGGCGGTGATGGTGACGGCGGGCGTGGGCATCCCTCTGCGATGCTATTTGATGTCCGCTGTCGGCTTTGACTACCAGCGGCTGGGCGAGAAATTCCGGCAAATGTTCCCGCTCGTTCTGGCGCTCGACGAGTTGTGGGCCATCGCACCGTTCCTGCTCATGCAGAAGATCGGGCTGGGAGCGGCCTTCGCGGCGAGCGCGGGGCTGTTGTATGTGCCATTTTCGGAACGAACTCTGATTCGTCTGGCCTACGCATGGCCAGACTTCCGAAGGTAGTCGACCGAATTTCCATGGAACCAATCTCACGAACCGCGCGTAACCACGTCTAAGAGGCTGGGTGGAAGTGTGCTTACCCGGCGGGAGGGTTTCGATGAAACGCATTGGGTTCGTAATTCTCGTTCTGTGTTTCGCAACTGGGCTGCGTGCGCGCGCCGACGAATGGTCGAAAACGTTCAGCCTCACCGGGAAACCCGACCTTCGCGTGGAGACTTCGGACGCCAACATCCGCGTGTATACCTGGGATCAGAACACGATTGAGGCCAAGGTCATCACGACGCACTACAAGATTGGAGACGGAGGCATCCGGGTGGAAGACCACCAGAACGGCGACACGGTCGAAATCGAAGTTCGCTACCCTCACCACAATTTGACATTCGGTATGGGCAGTCACCGCGTGGACATCGACATACACATGCCGCGCGAAGGCCGGGTCAACCTGCACACCGGGGACGGCAAGATCGAAGTCACCAGCTTCAAGGGGGAGATGGATCTGCGCAGCGGCGATGGGTCGCAGCTGATCGATGCGGTCGACGGCAAGCTGCGGGCAACCACCGGAGATGGGCACATTCGCGCGAACGGGCGGTTTGATGAACTTGAACTCAAGACGGGAGACGGCCCCGTCGAAGTACGCGCGGCGGCTGGGTCCTCGCTGAACGCGGGCTGGCGGCTGGAGACCGGAGACGGCAGCGTTACTCTGGAGATTCCAGAAACCCTAGCTGCCGACGTGGACCTGCACACCAGCGACGGCCACATTGATCTGGACATCCCGGTCACAACCGAGGGAAAGCTTCGTGAGAACGATGTCCACGGCAAGATCAATGGTGGCGGAAGTCTCATGACGATCCGGACGGGAGACGGATCGATCCATCTGCGGAAGAGTTAGAGCGGACAGGAAGAGGATATCCATTTATGGCAATTGTGCGCGTGAGTCTGGTTGCGTTTCTCGTCGCTTCAAGCCTTTCTCTGGCTGGCGGACAACAGTCTGCGGCTACGGCGAAGTCTCAGCCGGTGCTTGACGTGTCGTCGATGGATCGGAGTGTGGATCCTTGCACGGACTTCTATACCTACTCGTGCGGCGGCTGGATGAAGAAGAATCCGATCCCTCCCGATCAATCGAGTTGGAGCGCTTACGGGAAGTTGCAGGACGAAAACACGGCGCAGTTGCGTGGGATTCTGGAAACGGCGTCTGCCCCCGACCCGGCGCGCAACGCGGCCAACCAGAAGATTGGCGACTACTACGGCGCCTGCATGGACGAAAAGGCAGTGGAAACGGCGGGAATCAAGCCGCTCGAACCTTATCTGGCGAAGATTGACGGCTTGCAGTCCAAAGCCGATCTGGCCGAGGTCGTGGCCAACCCGGCGTATTTCCTGCCTTATCGGCGCAGCAGGCTGTTTCGCTTCGGCTCCGAACAAGACGCGAAGAATTCGGCGCAAGTGATCGCCGTTACTGATCAGGGCGGCCTCGGCCTTCCCGACCGCGATTACTACGTGAAGGATGACGCGAAGTCGCAAGAATTGCGCAAAGCCTATCTGGGGCATGTGCAGAAAATGCTCGAACTGCTCGGCGACAAGCCCGAGACTGCTGCGGCGGAAGCCCAGACTGTGATGCGGATTGAAACCGCTCTGGCCCAGAGCTCCATGACGCGGGTGGAAAGGCGCGACCCGCAGAAGCTTTACCACAAGATGACGGCCGCCGAACTTGAAGCTTTGGCTCCATCCTTTCCATGGCAGGCGTACTTCGCCAGAGTTGGACTGACATCTCTAACAGATCTGAATGTAGCCTCGCCTAACTTCTTCAAGGCCCTCAACGCAGAAATGGAGAAGGAAGACCTGGCGTCCTGGAAGACCTATTTGCGCTGGCATCTGGTGTCAGCCAATGCCCGGTTTCTTCCCGCCGCATTCGTCAATGCAGACTTTGATTTCCACGGAAAAATTCTTTCAGGTGCGGAGCAGATTGAGCCCCGCTGGAAGCGCTGTACCGAGGATGTAGACGACGATCTGGGCGAGGCGCTGGGACAGGCGTATGTGGACAAATATTTCAGCAGCGACGCCAAACGCCAGGCTCTCAAGATGGTGAAAGAAATTGAGACAGCAATGGCACAGGACATCAATTCATTGCCCTGGATGAGTGCGAGCACCAAGCCGCGTGCCATTGAGAAGCTGCACGCCGTGGCCAACAAGATCGGCTATCCCGACAAGTGGCGGGACTACAGCAAATTGGAAAGCGTCCGCGGAGATGAGATCGGCAATGTCTTGCGGGCGCGGCAATTTGAGTTCAACCGGCAACTGGCGAAGATCGGCAAGCCCGTGGATCATGGAGAGTGGGAGATGACTCCGCCGACGGTGAACGCTTATTACAATCCGCAGATGAACGACATCAATTTCCCTGCGGGTGTGCTGCAGCCTCCGCTGTTTGATCCCGCCGCCGACGCCGCGCCGAATTACGGCAATACCGGCGGCACCATCGGCCACGAACTGACGCACGGCTTCGACGACGAAGGTCGGCAGTTCGATGCGCAAGGAAATCTGCGCGACTGGTGGACTCCGGATGATGAGAAAGAGTTCGTGAAGCGTGCCTCGTGCGTTTCAGACCAGTACTCGACGTACACAATCATTGACGACATCAAGATCAACGGCAAACTGACGCTGGGTGAAGATGTCGCCGACGTGGGCGGGCTAATCCTGGCTTACATGGCGTGGAAGGATGACACGAAAGGACAGAAGCTGCCTGCGATCGACGAACTCACTCCCGAGCAGCGATTCTTCGTCGGCTACGGTCAGAGCTGGTGCTCGAACGAGCGCGACGAGAATAAGCGCCTGCGGGCTACGGTTGATCCGCACTCCCCGGAGAAGTATCGGACCAATGGCGTGGTCTCAAACATGCCGGAATTCCAGGAAGCCTTTCATTGCAAAGCGGGATCGGCGATGGTGAATCAGAACCGCTGCCGGGTTTGGTAGAGAATCTGTGCTTTGCGGCTGGCCGTCGGCTTTGACGGGTCTGCAGAGCTATTCCAGATCCGACTTGTCCGGGTTGTAAAAAAAACGGAAACGTAGCGCGAGATAAGGCCCTTTGAAGTCGGTGGGCAACGGGGGAAACGGATTTGATGCAGTGATGCCGCCCCAGGCAGCACGATCGAGCGGAGGGTCGCCCGAGGTCGCAACCAGTTTCATCCCCGCGACCTGCCCGTCTTTGGTGATGGCGAACTCAATCGCCAACTTCCCTTTTTTCATCTCGGCGGATACAGGAATCAGACGATACCAATTGTCTTTCACCTCCTGCAAAATGCGTTGCAGGTAAGGACCGAAATCCACTCCCTGCGTATCGCTAAGAATCTCGAGAGCTCCGGTTTGCCGACCGTGTGCGCCCGTGCCCAGGCCAAAGTCACCTTCCTGTCCGCCCCCGCGCCTGGCCGCCGCCCCGCGGGCCGCCTCCTGAATCTGCGCTCCGGGCGTCATGGCCGCGGCATACTTGCTGAACTGATTGTTGTTACTCGAGGGCTGCGCGGGCACTTGCAACTGGTTTGGACTATTGGACTGTTGGGGTCCTTGCTGGCCCGGTTGGGGCTGAGGCGAGGATTGCTGGTTCTGCGCTATCACTGGAGGCTGCTGCGCCGCGGGTTGCTGCATCCGCGGTCCACTCGGCGCAGGAGCTCCCGGAGGCGGGGTAGCCAGAATCTTTCGCAGTTCCTTCGGATCAAGCTCGGGATGGCGCGAAGTGGCGATGCGATCTTTATCGGACATCACGTTGGTGTTGGGCTTGCGTTGAACCTTCTGCATGTCGGGCGGAAGGGCGAGAAAAGTCACGTCCTTATTGTTAACATTCTGTGACGGAAGGACGACCGCCGGATGCCAGAAAGGGATGTACCTCTCAAATTTTTGGAAGTTGACCACCAGGATGATCAAAACCAGGTGGGTAATGATCGAGATCCAGGCTGCTTCGCGACGGCGTGAGCGGGAGAGATCATCCTGCAACTGAATAAGCAGATGCGGTACATGAGCGTCTAAGTCGCGATACGCGGTTTCCCAGCCGCGCGCGTCGTACAGGCCGAGTTGCTCCGGCTGTGGTTTTTCCGGTGGAGCGACTGGATCCTGGAATGGAATTTGCGTAATCGGCATGCGCTAGGTTAATTACACTTGGCTCATTAGAGACGGATTGCAGTCGTGACGTTGCATCCGGCCAATTAATCGGCCCAGTCATTGGATGAAACGAGCTGGCATCACGACTGAGTTATCTCTATTTTCGCATCTTTAGCGAGAATTTGCTGACCAACTAAGGGGCTGCGACTTAGGTGTGTAAACATTTGTAATATGGCTGGAGTCGAGGCTCTGCAGCGGTTTAGTTCGTCACTTCGCCATGGTCGCGAGGTCAACTTTCTTGCCGTGATCGCGAATCGCAGAGACAATATCGAGGGCCAGGGCAAGCGCGCGGCGACCATCCTCCAGAGGAACCAGCGACGCCGAACGGTTCCGGACGGCGTGCAGGAATGCTTTCAGTTCGGCATGCAGGGGTTCTTCGGAAGCAACGGACGGCTTCGCCACCTTAATCTGAGGATTCACCGAAGGTGCGCCGGCAATCTCTCCATCAGGACCGACGGTGAAAACCAGCACCTCCTGGCGACCATAATCGAGAGAAAGATATTGGCGCGGCTGGAAGAAACGCAATTTGCGGACGCGTTCGGTGGAAACACGGCTCGCGGTAAAGTTAGCGACGCAACCGGATTCCAGTTCCAGACGGACGTTCGCAATGTCGACTTTGCCGGAGAGAATTGGCAGGCCTACGGCACGAACTTCCTTGACCGGGGAGTTCGCGAATGCGAGGACGATGTCGAGATCGTGGATCATCAGATCGAGGACGACGTCCACATCAAGCGAACGCGGCGTGAAGACGCTGAGGCGATGTACCTCAAAAAACATCGGCTGCGTGAGGAGTGGAAGCGTAGCGCGGACCGCGGGATTGAAGCGCTCGAGATGACCGACCTGCGCAATCCTCTTGTGAACGGCCGCCAGCTGGACAAGTTCGTCGGCGTCAGCGAGAGTTGCGGCCAGCGGTTTCTCGATCAATACATCGACGCCGGACTCCATGAGGTCGCGAGCCACGGCAAGATGATGAACCGTGGGAGCGGCCACCGAAGCGGCACGAAGTTCACTGTGGGTGGTCACCATCTGACGAACGGTGCCGAAGGCTCGGCAGCCGAACTCGCGGGCAACCTGGTCGGCGCGATCGAGATCGGAGTCAACCACTCCCAGCAGGCGGACAGGTGCCCCTTGCTGTTCGAGTTCTTTGTAGACGCGGGCGTGGTTTCGTCCGAAGACGCCCACGCCCACTACCGCAACGGGAATTGGATCTTGAGATGGCAGAAGAATTCTCGGTAGCAGGTGCCGGAAACGAATTGTAAACGGAAATCCGGCAAAGAGCATCTGGATAGCTAGACCAAGCTCCTGCTGTGCGGGCCAAAGGTTGGTCCGCGATTCGCCCACAATTCACTGCGAGAAAGGAACTAGCCGCCCGATGAGGACGATTGCGCTACTGATCATCTCGAACATCTTCATGACTTTTGCCTGGTACGGACACTTGAAGTTTCGCGAGGTGCCGCTCTTCAAAGTGATCGTTATCAGCTGGGGAATCGCCTTCTTCGAATACTGCTTTCAGGTGCCGGCGAACCGGATCGGTTCCTACGAATTCAGCGCGGCGCAGCTGAAAACGATTCAGGAAGTCATCACCTTGGCAGTTTTCTCGGTGTTCTCGGTGCTCTACCTGAAACAGCCGGTGCGATGGAATCACGTTGCAGGGTTCGCGATGATCGTGGCCGCGGTTGCGGTGATCTTCAAGAAGTGGTAAGCATCGCGCTACTTGCCGGCACGGGACTGCGCTTTCTTGAGGACGGCAATTTGTCCGGCGTGGTAGAGCTCATGCTGCGCGATTCCGTGCAGCATGAAATAGAAATCGTATTTCTTGCCCGGAACACGCTCGCGGAGACGAGACTCGGGGAGGGCAGAAACCGTTTTCACCAACACATCGTGGGTGCGCTTGACCTGACCAACGGCTTTGCGCCAGGCGGCTTCGGCAGGTCTTGGAACGACAGGGAAATTCGCGGTACCCGTGAGCTGGACTGTCTCTCCGCTCAACCGGCGGCAACCTGCCGCGTCCCAAGCTGCGACGTGCAACACAAGTTCCCAGATGCTGTGCACTTTGGGTAGAGGCTTGGCCGCAGCCGTCGCTGCGTCCACATCTTCGAGAAGTTCCATCAGCGAAGGTCCATGCCAGGCGGTGCCATCGAACGCCCGGCGAAGCTGGTCGGCAATGCGTGCGGCTTCTGTGGTCGGTGCTTGCAGCTTTACAGCCATGGGATCAATCTCCTTACCCTCAGTTAGCGTTCTCCGTCAGCATTCTTCATCAGCTTCTTCAATCAGCATTCTTCAATCAGCAACGACCGCAATGCTGGCGGCGTTGGCTGCGTCGACAATCTTGGCTCCGTCCAGCAGCAGACATTTTCCTGCGTCCAGCGCCAGGCAAGTAGCGCCAGCCGCGCGCATAACTTCGATCGTCTTGAGTCCAATCACGGGGACGTCGAAACGCATGTCCTGATTGGGCTTCGCAATCTTAACCACGGTAAGGCCGCGGCTGAGGGTTGAAGCGTCGTCCTGCAGGGAACGCATGATCTGGCCCGCGCGTTCGATGGTGGCATCGGTGCCCTCCATCGCTTCGACGGCCACGCAGGCAGATTCCGCGATCACCACCGTCTGTCCGACGTCATGTTGCGCAAGGTTGCGGGCCACGGCGCGTCCGTAGTCAATGTTCTTGCGTTCCTGTTCGGTGGGCGGCCGTTGCGTGACTACGCCCGGCTTCACCAACAGCGGTTCAAGCAGCCAGGTGGAACTCTCGAGGGTGATGCCTTCGTCAGCCAGAATCTTTGCTACTCCTCCCAGCAGCGCATCGGTATTACGCGTGGCCATAGAGAGGAGCAGCTTTGCCAGCCGCCAGTCTGGCCGGATGCTGGAAAAAATTTGCTTGTGCTTCACCTGCCCCGCCATGACGGCCCTGTGCACGCCTGCCTGCTTGAACGTGTCGATCAGTTTAGATAGCTCTCCGAGCGACAGCCAGTGGACTGCGGCCGCGCCGCGCGACGCAATGTCGGGAAAAGTTTCTTCCTTGATCGCTGCCACGACGACTTCATAGCCCTGCGCGCGCGCGGCGTCGAGAACCAGGAAGGGGAACTTGCCGTTGCCGGCGATCAGGCCGAGCTTTTCGTTCGCGGAAGGCATGGAAAGCGTGCAAAAAAGGAGTGCGGGACTCAGTCTAGCATTCGGCCCTCCGCAACTTCGCGTGTGTCAAGGTGCGGAGCGCTGCGCGCTACTTAATCACACCGCGCTCTGATGTCTCGATGAAGCGGACCAGCATATCTACATCTTCACCGCGACCGTCTTCTGACTTCAGCTTGTCCAGCGCCTGCGAAATATTCATTTTCGACGCCAGCAGGAGCTTGTAGGCGTGCTGGATCTTGGCGATGCGCTCTTTGGAAAAACCCCGGCGCTCCAGGCCCACGCGGTTGATCCCGTAGGCGTGCGTTTCACGCGCGGCTGCAGTCACGGAGAAGGGAAGAACATCCTGAGTGATCATGGCCCCGGCGCCAATATAGGAGTGCGCACCCACGCGCACAAACTGGTGCACGGCGCTAAGCGCACCAACCACGGCCCATTCTTCCACGGACACGTGACCAGCCAACGTGGCTCCATTGACAAGCATGGCGTGGTCGGCAACCACGCTGTCGTGTCCGACGTGAGCGTACGCCATGACCAGCACATGACTGCCGACAAGCGTGACGCCGCCGCCTTTGACCGTGCCGCGATTGATGGTGACGCACTCGCGGATTTCGTTGTGATCCCCAATCTCCAGCCGCGTGGGTTCGCCGTTATAGGTGGTGTCCTGGGGCGCCATTCCGATCGCGCAGAACGGAAAGAAAGCATTGTCGGCGCCGATTTGCGTTGGCCCTTCGATGGTGACATGCGAGATCAGATCACAGCGCTCTCCGAGTTCGACATCCGCACCTATCACGCAGTAGGGCCCGACCTTGCAGGATGCGGGCACAGTGGCTCGGGAATCGATGATGGCGGTGGAGTGAACGCTCATGGAGGGTGACGCTGGTTTCGCTATTCCACATCTCCGTCGCTGTCGCCATCCTCAGCAGAGGCGCGTCCGCGTGAACTGTCGATCAGTTGGCATGACACAATGGCCTCCGCCACTTTTTTCCCGGCAACGTATACGATGCCGCGCATTTTCGCAGCAATCATGCGCGGCAAGGGCCGCCATCCCGTCACTTCCACCTCCAGCCGCAACTGGTCGCCGGGGCTCACGGGACGACGAAACTTGGCGCGCTCAATGCCGGTAAACAAAATGACTTTGTCGGTCCGGTCTTCGACTTCGGTAAGCAGCAGCGCACCGCCAGCCTGGGCTATGGCTTCGATAATCAGGACGCCGGGCATGATCGGCAAGCCAGGAAAGTGTCCGACAAAGAACGGCTCATTGATGGTCACGTTCTTGATGGCGACAATGCGTTTCCTGCGCTCCAGTTCAAGCACACGATCGATGAGCAGCAGAGGGTAGCGATGCGGCAGGATCTTCAGGATATCGTGGATATCCAGCCCTGTCTTGGTTGCAGGAGAAGGTGCTTCCGTCACAGGGCCAGTGCTCTCAGTCATAGTGCGTCTCAAACGGCTTGAAGATTATACTGTACCGCGCTGCGCCAACGCTTAGTCGCGCTACGCAGCAGTCATGCTACCCAGCCCCAACCAGAAAGAGGATGAATGCCGGGCAAGAAAACAGACCGTCCGAAAGAAGAACGTAAAAAAAGAGAACGCCCCAAGAACACCGCGTCGAACGTTCCCTGGAGTGATCGGCTGCATTATTTCGAGGCGAAACAAGAGGAAATGGTGCGGACGATCCGCGAACTGGTGGAAATCGAGTCCCCCAGCGATAGCAAGCCGGCGACCGATCGCATCGGGAGTTTCGTCGCGGAAAAGTTTAAGGCGCTAGGCGGAGTTACTAAGCTGCACCACGTTCCTGCTTTCGGGGACCACTTGCAAGTTGACTTCTCCGGGCGAGCAAACACCAAGCCGGTGCTTCTGCTTGGTCACTTTGACACGGTGTATCCACTGGGGATGCTTGAGACCATGCTGTGCGGCATCGCCGGTGATCGCCTGCACGGCCCGGGCGTGCTGGATATGAAGTCTGGCATCGCACTGATGCTGCACGCGATCGAGGCACTGCAGGTTTGGCATGATGGATTGCCGCGGCCGGTTACGGTTTTTCTCGTCTCCGATGAGGAAGTGGGCAGCGCATCGTCACGGAAGATTACGGAAGCTCTGGCGAAGGAATCGGCGGCCGTGCTCGTTCTCGAACCCGCTGCCGGACTTCGCGGTGCAGTGAAGACCGCACGCAAAGGAGTAGGCGAGTACACGTTGAAGGTGAAGGGGATCGCCGCACACGCGGGGCTCGATCCCGGGAAGGGGCATAGCGCGATACTCGAACTCGCACGCCAGGTGTTGACGATCTCCAAGTTGAACGATCTTCGGCGGGGGCTGTCGGTGAATGCGGGCGTGATTCGAGGCGGCACGCGGACGAATGTAATTGCCGCCGAAGCTTCGGTCGACATTGACGTCCGCATCAAGAGCGCAAAGCAAGCCGCCGGCATCGACCGCAAACTGCGTTCCCTCAAGCCCTACGACAAGCATTGCAAACTCGAGATTGCCGGCGCCATCAATCGTCTGCCTATGGAACGGACGGCGGGAGTGGCTGCGCTGTATAAGAAGGCGCAGGAAATCGCGGAACATATCGACTGGAAGCTGCAAGAGGCTGCGGTCGGCGGCGGCTCGGACGGAAACTTCACCGCGGGCATGGGTATCCGCACGCTCGACGGCATGGGCGGTGTCGGCGAGGGCGCGCATGCTGTGCATGAGTTCATTGTGATTCCCGAGCTGCCTCGGCGGGCACTGTTGTTGGCGGGAATGATCGAAAATGCCTGATCCAGGGAATCACATGCTCAAGTTTATGGTTGTCATCTATCGGCGTCCGGACTTGACGCGCGAACAGTTCCGTCGGCACGTGCAAGAGGTTCATGGGCCTTTGGCGAAGAACCTGCCTGGCCTGAAAAAATATGTTCAGAACATTGTCTGTGACGATCCCAGGCGGAAGTCACCCGGATGGGACGCTGTTGTCGAGCTTTACTTCGACGATTGGTCGAGCATGGAAGCGGCATGGGCAAGTCCGCAAGGAGCCGCGTCGGATGCGGACCTTCCGGCCTTTGCCGACTTGACTCGTACTACTTGGTCGGCCGTCGACGAAGTTACTGTTTTGGAATAAAGACCAAAAAGTAGTCCATCTTGTCGCCTTTCACAAAGTCATATTGCTCAAGCAACTTGTATCCCGCCTGGGTGGCTTCGCGAATGACGACATCGCGGGCGACTCCGTGGTTCTCGCCGTTTCCGTTGCGGTCGATGATCCCAACCTTGGCGCCAGGACGCAGCGTTGCCCGCAGGTTCCGCAACAGCACAACCGGTTGTGCCACCTCGTGGTAAGTCTTGAGCAGCAGCACGGCATCAACCGCGGCTGCGGGAAGAAGCGGGTCGTCCGCCTTACTGAGGATTGGCTTCACATTCGCGAGCCGCTCTTTCTGCGCCCGGTCCCCGATGTAGCGGATTGCCTCAGAATTGATATCCACCGCGTAGACGACACCAGCTTTGCCCACGCGTTTTGCCGCGCGCACCGTGAACCAGCCCGATCCGGCTCCGATATCGGCTACAGTCTTGCCAGGCGCAATGCCCAGAATATCCATGACACGATTGATTTGCAGACGCTCATCCCGACCGGGAGACTCGAAGATGGACAAGTCGCCGGTATAGGGCTCGCTGGTTTTGCGTTGCTCGCCGGATGCCGCCGGCGCTTGAGCCGGGTTCTGAGCGGCTACGAGGCAGAAGCTCTGTGAGAAAAGGATTAGCGTCAGCACCAGCGTGCAACGTTTATGCATGATGAGCCCAACCTCCGGAAGACCTGCCATTTCAAGAATAGACTGCGACGGCGTGGCTTAGTAAGCGCGCGATGAAAGCACACAGGGCCTTGAGTCCGTCTTTGACTCCTTTCGAACAGAGGCCTAGAATTTTGATGGTGCAACTTGCGCGTTTCGACGCGCACAGTCCGCGGACCGATTGGGGAGGCTTCAATATGGGCGGCAAAATAGGCTTACCGGAGCTGATTCTCATTGTCGGCATCGCACTTCTGCTTTTCGGCCCCAGCAAATTTGCCTCACTGGGAAAGAGTCTCGGTGAGGGACTGCGGAACTTCAAATCTGCGATGAAAGAAGACGAAGGGCCGAAGAAAAAAGAAGAAGAAGAGAAGAAATCCTAGTTCCTCGACGAAGCTTGCTTCGATCCGTGTGCTGACGGAAGCAGGCGTAAGTCAGAGTCCCCGCCGGTCCTGCAACATCCGATACACCAACGCCACCGGCAATCCGACCACGTTGCTGTAGTCACCCTCAATGCGAGGAATCCATCGCGATGCCACGCCCTGGATGGCATACGCGCCCGCTTTGTCCATCGGCTCTCCGGTGGCGATGTATTCCTTGATGTTGTCGTCAGATATTTCGCACATGGTTACGCGAGTGGTCTCGGAAGCAGTTCTCAGTTCTCCAACTGGACCGACCAGGCACACACCCGTAATCACTTCGTGAGTACGTCCCGACAGCAGGCGTAGCATGCGGGCAGCATCGGCCGCGTCGCGAGGTTTACCGAGGATTTTTTCGTCGACCACAACGATGGTGTCTGCCCCGAGAACACAATCCTGAGGACGGCGACGAGAAACTGCGAGCGCTTTCTCCTGGGCGAGCCGCTGCGCGCATTCCACGGGCGATTCGCCATCGTGCGGACTCTCGTCGATGTCAGCGGGTTGCACCGCAAAGGCAATACCAGCATTACGCAAAAGCTCCTGGCGGCGCTGCGAGGCGGAGGCGAGAACGAGCGTCACGAAAGTTCATTGTAGCGGAAGATTTTTCAGCTCTTGGCACTGGCGGCCGATTTCGGGACGTGAAAACTGGGCAGTCTCCTCAATTGGTCAACCACAAAGAGCACGAAGTCACACAAAGGTAGGAATCCCGGAGGTTCTCCTTTGTGTGACTTTGTGTCCTTCGTGGTTAATTAAGCGCCACCGAAAGCTGAGAACGCTCTCTGCCTGCTAAGTCCGCCTGTTAAAATTAAAGATTGCCCCCTACAGGTATGGACGCCGCTTTCCTCCGCAACTTCGCGATCATTGCCCATATCGACCACGGAAAGTCGACGCTGGCGGACCGCCTGCTGGAGCTGACCGGATCGCTCACCGCGCGTGAAATGCAGGCGCAGGTGCTCGACTCCATGGACCTGGAGCGCGAGCGCGGCATTACCATCAAGGCCCACGCGGTGCGCATGATGTACACGGCGCAGGACGGCCAGACCTACCAGCTCAACCTCATCGATACGCCCGGCCACGTGGACTTTTCCTACGAAGTCTCACGCTCGCTGGCTTCGTGCGAAGGCGCGCTGCTGGTGGTGGACGCGTCCCAGGGCGTCGAGGCGCAGACCCTGGCTAATTCCTACTTGGCGATCAATCACGGGCTCGAAATCATTCCCGTGATCAACAAGATCGACCTGCAGAGCGCCGACATCCCGCGCACCAAGGAGATGATTGAAAGCGCGGTAGGCCTCGATGCTACCGACGCGGTCCTCATCAGCGCCAAGACTGGACAGGGTGTGCCCGACGTGCTCGAGGCCATTGTGAAGCGCGTGCCTCCGCCGAAGGGCAATCCGGACAACCGGCTGCAGGCGCTGATTTTTGATTCCTGGTTCGATCCCTATCGCGGCGTGGTCGTGCTGACCCGCGTCTTTCAAGGAACGTTGCGCAAGGGCCAGAGAATTCGCCTTTGGTCAAACGGGACCACCTTTGACGCGGAAACTCTCGGCGTGCTCACGCCCAAGCCGGTAGAAATCGACGAGCTGAAAGCAGGCGAAGTCGGCTTCCTTATCGCAAACATCAAGAACGTGGCCGACACGAAAATCGGTGACACGATCACGGATGACATCAACCCCGCCTTCGAGCCGCTGCCAGGCTTTGAAGAAATCAAGCCCATGGTCTTCGCCGGACTCTACACTGTGGACGCGCACCAGCACACGCAGTTGCGCGAAGCGCTCGAGAAGCTGCGGCTGAATGACTCGTCCTTTTTCTTCGAGCCGGAAAGTTCGGTGGCGCTCGGCTTCGGCTTTCGTTGCGGCTTCCTCGGCCTGCTGCACATGGAGATCATCCAGGAGCGTCTGGAGCGCGAGTTCAATTTGGAGTTGATCACGACCGCGCCCGGCGTGCGCTACAAGATCACCAAGACCGATGGTGAATTGATCGAGGTGGATAATCCATCGCGATGGCCCGATCCGAGCGAGATTGAAAAGGTGGAAGAGCCGGTCATCCTGGCGACGATTCTTACCAACGAGGAATATGTGGGCGGAATCCTGAAGCTGGTCGAGGACAAGCGCGGCAAGCAGAAGACCTTCGAATACGTCAGTTCGTCGCGCGTAATGCTGCACTACGAGTTGCCGCTGAACGAAATCGTACTCGATTTTTATGATCGGCTGAAGTCAGTCTCGCGCGGCTACGCTTCACTCGACTATCACCTCGCCGACTATTGGGAGTCGCCCATGGTGAAACTCGACATCCTGGTGGCGGGCGAGCCCGTGGACGCGCTCTCCATCATCGTGCATCGCGATTTTGCCTACGAGCGTGGCAAAGCGCTGGTTTCAAAAATGAGGGAACTCATTCCCCGGCAAATGTTCGAAGTGGCGATACAAGCTTCCATCGGCGCGAAAATCATCGCTCGCGAAACCGTCCACGCCATTCGCAAGAACGTCATCGCCAAGTGCTACGGCGGTGACATTTCGCGCAAGCGCAAGCTCCTCGAAAAACAGAAGGAAGGCAAAAAGCGCATGAAGCGCATCGGTCGCGTGGACATCCCCCAGGAGGCCTTCCTGGCCGTTCTCAAGGTTGGCGAGGACAGTTCTTAGCCCGGCCTTTCCCCCATAAGGGTTAACTTAAGCTGTGTGGCCTTGAAGTGTCGTGCCAACTTCCTAGAAGCCCCTTAATGGATAATTCCGGTTTGGCGACCACTCGTCCAGAATCGTCGATCCGGCTACGGCCTGATGAACGGCCATCATCCTGCGCGTCCAAGACCTGACTCAAGTAGTCATACCCTCTGGCCGATGTTGAACCCCGGGGGCCAAAAAGATCGTGTGCCTGCCGAACAACCGGGCTTGGCACAAGTGTGCGTTGACAGCGGAGTCATGCACAGGATGGCTCGTCAGGTAGAACGTAAAACGAAAGAGGAGGGTGACCATGAGCAGGAGCATAGAAGGAAGCACACTGGAGAGAAGTTCAGCAGGTAACCGAGTCAGCGCGGGTCTGCAGACAACCGCAGAGCACTTCCGCATGCTAGTTGAAAACATGAAGGACTACGCGATCATCATTCTGGATACCGATGGCCGGGTAGCCAGTTGGAACCCAGGATCAGAGACCATCCTGGGGTATCGCTCAAGTGAGATCATCGGCCAACACTTCTCCCGTTTTTTCCCCAGCGAGGAGGTTCAGCGTGGAAAGCCGGAGATGGAACTGAAAGTGGCGACAACAGAAGGTCGGTCTGAAGATGAAGGTTGGCGGATCAAGAAAGACGGGGCACGATTCTGGTCGAATGAGGTGATTACCGCCTTGCGCGATCAAGGCGGGACCTTGTGCGGCTTCGGCAAAGTGATGCGCGATTTGACCGAGCGTAAGCGGGCAGAAGAGAAAGCCACTCTGCAGGCGCGCGAAATCCTTGAGATTTCCACCCCGGTCATTCAGATCTGGGACGGCGTACTCATGGCGCCGCTGATCGGCACGCTCGACAGCGAACGCACGCAGAAGCTCATGGAAGGGCTGCTGGAACGTATCGTGCAGACCAACTCGGCCGTGGCCCTTCTGGACGTCACCGGGGTTCCCACCATCGATACGCGCACAGCTCAACACCTGGCCGAAATGACCACCGCGGTGCGCTTGTTGGGTGCGCAGGCGGTGTTGACGGGTGTGCGCCCCGCGATTGCGCAAACCCTTGCACACCTCGGCGTCGATTTGGGCGAGATCACCACCCGGTCTACGCTTGCAGCAGGCTTTCGCGTGGCGCTGAACTTGCTGAACTTGCAGGTGGTTAGTGGCAACGGAAGCCGATAGGAGGGACGTGCAATGACCGGGGAAACTCTTTCGATCATCAAGGTCCGTGACATCCTCATCGTCACGATGCCTGCCGATCCGGATGACGCGACCGTCTCGGCGCTCCAGCAGAAGGTGTTGCTGGCCATGGAGCGGTCCCCGGCCAGGGGCGTTGTCTTGGACGTCTCGGCCGTCGAATCGCTGGATTCGTTTTTCGCCCGGACGATTGCTGAGACGACGCGAATGGTCGGCTTGATGGGGGGACACACGATCCTGACTGGGATGCGGCCGAGTGTCGCCATCACCATCACCCAACTCGGATTGACGCTGGGCAAGATGCGGACCGCCCTGACCGCAGATCGGGCGTTTGACATCTTGCGGGATGGCTCCCAACCGGTGCAAAAGCTATGAATGATTCCCTTCCCGAAGAAGTTGCCCTCCGGACAGAAACTGACATCGTGGTCGTGCGCAAGTCTGTTCGGGAGGCGGCGATCAGGTTGGGCTTCGGGATCACGGATGTCACGCGCATTATTACGGCGGCCTCTGAATTGGCACGGAACGTCTTTCTGTATGCGGGCTCCGGAGTCGTGCGGTGCCGGGTTCTGAATCGGTCCGACCAGGTTGGGCTCGAGTTGATCGTTGAGGATCATGGCCCGGGCATCGCCAACATCGACCAAGCCATGCAGCCAGGCTACACCACCGGCAACGGATTGGGCCTTGGCTGCCCGGCGCCAAACGCCTGATGGACGAGATGGAAATCGAGTCCGAAGCGGGGAAAGGTACCAAGATTACGGTGACGAAGTGGCGGAAGGGAACATGACAGGCGGTACGCTGGTACAGGAAGCCATCCCGATCTCAGATGTTGGCGATCTCAGCGCAGCCCGGCTGATGGCCAAGTCCATGAGCACGGCAATCGGCTTCGATGAGCGGGCCGTGGAGGAAATCGCGCTGGTAGTGAGCGAGTTGGCCACCAATCTGGTCAAGCACGCGAAAGACGGCGTCTTGCGGATGCGGCGAACCGAGGAAGGTGGGCGGACCGGGATTCAAATCGCGCTCGATGAAAGCAGTTCCTGCAGTGCGGATCAGGTCGGCCAGCTCCAAGAGCGGCCGACTCATCTACTCCTCCTTTCATCAGTAAGGTGTGATGGAAGGGAGTGAGTGCGGCATCGATGAGTTGCGTCACTTCTTCCTGGCTGAGAATCGTGGGGAGACGATGAGCTTTCTTTGGATAAGGAGTGTCCGCAATGCTCCACGGCTTCTTGAGCGT
>WNFC01004731.1_pt1 | contig 58823 bp, 50 predicted proteins | sample 5400541 | NCBI WGS metagenome assembly WNFC01 (sample SAMN13153342, study PRJNA577476) | soil metagenome | isolation source: 120 cm saprolite under Douglas fir tree site 2 hole 2 replicate 1 | place: USA:California | collected 2015-04-18
CGGCTACGTGCATTTGGAAAACCCGGGTGAAGGCTGGGTGGGGGCGGCTGGAGTTGTAATGATCGGGCTGGTTTTCGCATTTGCCCTGCGACGCACGGGGAGTCTCTGGCTGGCCGTGGGATGGCACGCGAGCTTCGATTTCGGAGAAACATTTCTTTACTCGGTGCCGAATAGCGGGATTGTCCTGGAAGGGCACCTCTCAAATGCCTCCCTGAACGGGAAGGCTTGGCTGACCGGAGGCACGGTCGGTCCCGAAGGCAGCGTCTTCAGCTTTCTAACCATGGGGATTCTTGCTCTCGCGATTCATGTGCTTTTCCCCGCGACGAAGGCAGAGCCCGCGCCAGCAAAGTGAAACCTGCTCAATTTCAGTGGACCAGTTCGGATGCAGGCACCAGGCGGACCCCTTGCGCTTGCGCGTGCGGCAGAACTTCGCGGAGAGCTTGGAGCGTCGCGGCGTGCGGATGACCGATGGCCACAGCTTCGCCCTTTTCATGGGCGCCTCGCAGTGCCAATTCGAGCTGTTTGTGGACCGCGGCTACTTAGCCACCGTCGCGGCGGTTGTGCGGCTGTCGACGTAGAAGAGATGATGATCGCGCAGCACGGGCATCAGTTCATCCATCAGCGCGGCATCGGCAGTCGCTTGCGATCCCTGATGATTGTTGACGCCGGCGACGTCCGGAACATTTTGCAGGAATTGATCGATGAGCGCCGCAACCTCGGCCGCCGGCATGCCCGGACGCAATTCCCGCGCTTCAGGGGTTTCGTTCGCGACCGACTGCATCGGCAGGTGGAGCAAGACCTGGAATCCACGGCGATGCGCTTCCCTGGCGATGTCCGCCGAGTGTTCGTGATTGGGCAAAACGGAAACGGTCAGAGGATAACCCAGCGCGAAGACCGCTTCGGCCGTGGCGCGATCACTGCCAAGATCGTCGATAATGATCGCCAGCCGCGCCTCGGCAGCTCTTCCGCCGGAGTCTTTCGATCCGTTGCCGGGCTTGGGTGTCGTGCGAGCCACGATTTCGATTTCGAGCACCGGCAGGCCAGAACGTCGAAGTTGAAAATGAAGCAGGTCTCCAGTTTGAATCGGAGGATCCTGGGTCAGATGATTCCGGGTCGCGGCGGCATTGAGACTCTGAATAAGCTTCGCAACCGCGGTACGGTTCGCGTCTGGCAACGAATCATTTTTCAACACGATGCGCAGGGAATCCGTGCTTCCGGGTTGCTGGCTGGAAGCTCCTTGGCGGACCTTGATGGGGGTCCCTTCAGGTGCCGCCGAAGAGGCGGCGGCCGCCAAATCTCGCGTGATTTGGTGAACTTGCGCTGGCGTGAGCCGGTTCTCTTCCTTTCTTCTGCAGCCACTCAAGAACCCAACCAGAAGGAAACAAACTCCCACCAATGCCAAACGCATTGAACTGTTTAGCTTGAACCGAAAGTAAGGCAGGCTTGCTTGAACCGAGTCGGGCTCGCCGAGCACGGAAAACTAAGCAGCCTTTTTCGTGGGCGCCTTCAACAAGTCGATTGCGCGGTGGAAGATGGGGTCTTCGGGAGAAAGCGGGCGCGGCCCGAGACCGGGTTCCTTCTGGGCTTCAGGCGCTTGCGCTGGTCCTTCCTCGGCTGCATCCGATTCATCTTCCGGAACGGCGCGCACCACTTCCGTGGGCGTGACGCCTTCTTCCATGATGGATTTGCCGCCGGGATTGTAATAGTGCGCGACCGTGAGGATCAGCGCCGCGCCATCATCCAGCGTGATGAGCTTCTGTTCGGACGCCAGACCGAAGGTACGCTCTCCCACGACATCACCGCGATGATTCGCAACGATGGCGGAGGCAAGAACTTCCGCGGCGCCAGACGTCGTGGCATCAATCAAGACGGAGACGGGGCTCTTCCATATGACCTGTTTCGGCTCGGCGGAAAAAACTTGTGCGGAGACGGTCTGGCCGCGAAGGGTCGTCAGCATCCCCGAAGGAACGAAAAGCCGGGCGATCGAAATGGCCTCGGAAACCTGCCCGCGGCCGCATTCCCGCACATCCAGAATGACCTTGCGTATCCCCTGTTTTTCCGCATCGAGAAGGCGATTGCGAACTTCATCGGCGCGTCCGGCATCGAGCGATGGGATGCGCAAAACGAGAATGTCGGGATCCGCCTTCTGGGCGACGATCTTCGGCGTAGCCAGCTTCTCGCGTACCAGATCTACTTCTTCGGGCGTGGCCTTGCCCCGCCGGATCACCCCAACCTTGACACCCGAACCCGGTTGGCCATTGAGAAGATTCAAACCCTGGCCAACGGACATATCGCGAGTCGTAAATCCACCGATGGACTCGAGAATGTCGCCGCTGCGAATCCCTGCCTTTGTGCCTGGGCTATCCGGCAGCACGGAGAGAACGATGATGTAGCCGTACCGCTTGCTGAGCGTCAGACCGGTTTCGGCAGTGCCGGCATTGGCGAGCTTCTTCTTGTATTCGTCGTACTCGCGTGGCGTGAGGTAGCTGGATTGAGGGTCGAGGGATTCCAGCATGCCGTGCAAGGAACCAGCCGTCACCGTACGCATATTGGGATCGTCAACGTAATCCTGCTGTACTTTCTGCAGCACTTCCGCGTACACGCCGAGCGACTTGTAGGCTTTGTCGTCAGTTGTGCGGCCAAGAACGTGACCTATGCCTGCGTAACCAAAGATCGCCACCGATACGCAAAGAATTCCAATGCGAGCCGCTCGATTCATTTCTCACCCTTCCAAAAAAACTGCGAATATCATTATACCACCGTCAAGCATTGGGACGCGTCCCCAATCGAAAAGGAAGCCCCAAGACGCACAATACAGGCATACCGGACGATCGTGGACGACCAAACACCAATACCAATCCCGTCCAGGGTATAGTTGGGGAAATGGTGAACCGAGATGACCATCGCAAGAGTACCTAACACCCTCGTGATTTTGGGAGTGTGGGGTGCAATCCTTGTTCTCCTAATCTGGAGCGTTTGGACGTTTTGGCGTCCGAAGTCGAAGACAGCGACCAACCCGATCAAGAAGGTGCTTGGGTTGCTTGGTATGTTGTTTCTCGTCGTCTTACTTTGGATTGCCTGGAAGTTTCAGCCTTGGATGCCCGCAGGACACGCCGTGCACCTCACTAGCAACCATATAGGAGACTACGATTTTCAGGTTTGGCAACGAAAGAACGCCGTAATTACGGAGCCATTTTCGACCGGGTTATTTGCTCGCAAACAAGGTGGTCAATGGAAGGCTTTCTTGCTGGATATTCAGGATGTCTATCATCCGACTATTACCTTACGCAAGGAAGAATCCGGGATTGCTGTCCTTTATGGCGGTACCGTGCGCGGGTACTTCGATGACGCGCAGCAGGTCTTCAAACGCAACTCCCGCAGCGGCGTTTCTCTCCTAATCGACGCTGATGTGATCGATTCTGAACCTCCCGGCAACTGGTGGCTAAGAGAATCCGCCACGCAATGACCGTCCGACGCAAGTGCTGGCGGACGCTTCCCACGCGTCACAGCTAATGAGACACGCGAAAATCGCCAAATGCTGTCAAAATACCACACCTATCCGTCATAATTCCTTTAGCTCTCTTCTAACCTGTTGAAAATAAAGCACAAACTAGAAATACCTTGGCAGACAACATGCTAGAATGACTGGGGGATGTTCCAAACTACCATCGTTCGAGTTTCGAGTGCCGACGGTGTGGGCCTCCACACCGGTGTGTACGGGCATGTCCGACTGGTTCCCGCCCCGGCCGAAACTGGCATCGTCTTTCGCCGCGTTGACCTGGACAACTTTCCCATCGAAGCGCAGGGGCACAACGTCGCTCGCGTGAGTTATGCCACCAGCCTCATGAAACAAGGTGTGCTGCTCTCCACGACCGAGCATTTGCTTGCAGCCATCTATTCCTGTGGTATCGACAACATTTACATCGATATTGACTCGATCGAAGTCCCAATTCTGGACGGCTCGGCCGAGCCGTTCATGCAAATGCTGGAGCGCTCGGGAGTTCGCAAACTTCGCCGCAAGCGGCGATATCTGAAAATATTGAAGCCCTTGGAAGTCACCGAAGGTGACCGCCGGATCGGAATTTATCCCGCCAATGAGTTTCGCGTGCGCTGCTATGTGGATTTTCCCCACCCGCTGGTAGGCCAGCAGGAAGTCGAGATGATAGTCGGGCCGGATACTTTCCGCCATCTGCTGGCGCGTGCCAGGACTTTCTGTTTCGAGCGCGACATCGAGCCGCTCAAGGCTATGGGGCTTATTCGCGGCGGCTCGCTTGAGAACGCCATCGTTCTCACCAACAACGGCGTCATGAACGGGCCGCTGCGCTTTCCTGATGAATTTGGCCGTCACAAAGCTCTGGATCTGATTGGCGATCTGGCGCTTGCCGGTTTGCCCCTTCTTGCGCGCGTCGAAGCCCATAAAGCCGGCCACGCCCTGCATACCCAGCTCGTTAGCCGGCTGCTCGCCGACCCCTCGCTTTGGACCATCACGACCGGGGAGGCCGTCCGCCGAGAGAGTGACGTTTACTTGACCGCCCTTTCCCCCGCCCCCGCTGCTGATTAGCCATTCGCGACCTCGCAAATAACCCTCCGTTGCGAAATAGCCGCTCCTCCCGCAGAATGGCACAAACCATGTCCAACAACGATCTAACCAACGTGATCCTGGCTGCAGGCAAGGGCACTCGGCTGAAGTCCAGCCTTGCCAAGGTATTGCACCGTGCCGGTGGACGCACGTTGGTGGAGCATATCGTCCGCGCTTGCGGACCGCTAAAAGGACGCGAAACCGTTGTGGTCGTTGGTCACCAGGCGGAGCAAGTCGCCGCCATAGTCGAACCCCTCGAAGCCGTCACAGTCTTGCAACACCCGCAGAATGGAACCGGCCATGCCATGCTGGTGGCCAAGCGCTCGCTCGGCCGCGCGAAGCTTGCGGTAGTGCTCCCGGGAGACGCTCCGCTGGTGCGCCCGGAAACCCTGAAAGCGCTCGTCACTGCCCATCGTAACGGAAACGCCGCGGCAACGATTCTTTCAGCGGTGCTCGCCGATCCTTCCGGTTACGGCCGCGTGGTCCGCAAATCCGAAACGGCGGTCTCCGCCATTGTGGAAGAATCGCAGCTCACCGACGAACAGCGCGACATCAATGAAATCAACTCCGCCATCTACTGCTTCACGCTGGAAAAACTTTGGCCCGCCTTGGCGCACGTTAAGCCCAACAACAAGCACCGCGAACTCTATTTGACGGACGCCATCGCCGCGCTCAGCGCCAAGGGTGAAACCGTGCTCGCGCAAGTCGCTGCCGATTCGCGCGAAGTTCTGGGGTGCAATACCCGCGCGGATTTGGCTGACGTCGACCGCGTTTTCCGGGAGTGGAAGCGGAACGCGTTGATGGACGCGGGTGTAACCATTCAGCTTCCAGAAACTGTCTTGATTGATCCGGACGTCGTTGTCGGCGAAGACACCATCATCGAACCCACCGTGCAGTTGCTGGGCAAAACGAAAATTGGCGCGCGCTGCACCATTCGAACGGGAAGCGTCCTCACCGACGCCGTTCTCGGCGACGAAGTGACCGTCGAAGCACATTGCGTGGTAGCGGAGAGCCGCCTGGACGACGGCGTCATCATTGGCCCCTTCGCGCGGCTTCGTCCGAACAATCACTTGAAAGCCGGCGCGCGCATAGGCAATTTCGTCGAACTCAAAAAGACGACTATGGGGGAAGGCACTAAAGCCATGCACCTCTCCTACCTGGGCGACGCGAAGATCGGAGCGAAGAGCAATGTCGGCGCAGGCACGATCACCTGCAATTACGACGGCTTTCACAAGTATCCGACTTCGATCGGGAACAAAGTCTTCATTGGCAGCGATACGGCGTTGGTGGCGCCCGTGCGCGTGGGCGACGGCGCTTACATCGCCGCGGGTTCGACCATCACAGAAAATGTGCCTTCGGATGGATTGGGAATTGCCCGCGGCCGCCAGGTCAATAAACCTGGCTGGGCCGCCAAGAAACGCCGCGAACTAGCGACCGTCGAAAAACCAAAGAGAACTTCGAAAAGAAAGTCCCGGCGAACCTCGAAAAGGCGCAAGTAAGAACGCGAACGAATTCCGGCTTTTCGTCTGGTTGCATTGAAGCAGCGCCACGCAATTCTTCCGACTACAACTTGAATCATTGAATACCAACCGAACGGATGCTATCGTCCGCGGTGCGTGAAGTGGAAGGAGTCTCTGTGGGCAATTGGGTCAACTGGCTGCTGGTGATTGCGGGCATCGTCTGCGTGATTATCGAGCTGGCGCTCGGCGCGTTGACGGGCTTCGATCTCGCTCTCGTGGGCGCTTCTCTTGTCGCGGGTGGCGGGATCGGCCTGCTCGCAGGCTCCGTAAACATCGGCATGCTCTCGGCTGCCGGTGCGGCGTTGCTTTATTTCGCGCTCTTCCGCAACTGGTTGAAGTCCAAGCTGACCGTGCGCGACCAGGCGTCCAACGTGGACGCGGTCCTCGGCAAGACCGGCGTGGTCACCAAGCGTATCCCGCCTCGCGACACCGGCCTCGTGAAAGTCGGCGCCGAAGAATGGCGGGCGGAACTCGCGCCCGGAGATGAAGCGGCCCGCGAAGTCGGTGCGACCATTACCGTAAGTTCCGTCGAAGGTGTGACTCTCAAGGTGAGGTGAATGCGCATGGACACAGGATTTTTCTTCGGTTTTCTGCTGGTGGTCATTTTGCTGTTCTGCCTGACGGCGCTGGCCAAGGGCGCGCGCACCGTCAAGCAATACGAAAAGGGATTGATCACCCGGCTGGGGAAGTATCACGGGATGGCCCCCTCCGGGTTGACGTTCATCATTCCTTTCATCGACGACATCATGCGGGTGGACATGCGCGAGCAGGTCATCACCGTGCCGCCGCAGAAGCTCATTACCAAAGACAACGTGACCGTGGAAGTTGACGCCGTCGTTTATTACAAGGTCATCGATCCTGTGAAGTCGCAATTCGAGGTGCAGGATTTCGGCTACGCGTGTACCACGCTGGCGCAAACCAACCTCCGCAATTTAATTGGCGATCGCACACTGGACGAAACGCTCGTCGCGCGCGACATGATCAACAACAATCTACGTCACGTCCTGGACGAAGCCACCAACAACTGGGGCGTCAAGGCCACGCGCGTCGAAGTGCAGAAAATCGAACCACCGAGAGACATCACCGACGCCATGTCCCGCCAGATGAAAGCGGAACGCGAAAAGCGCGCCGCCGTGCTGGAAGCCGAAGGCATCAAGCAGAGCCAGATTCTGCAATCGGAAGGCAAGAAACAATCGGAAATTCTGAAAGCCGAGGGCGACGCTCAGGCGCGCATCACCCGCGCCAACGCCGAAGCAGAAGCGATCAAGCTCGTCTCCACCGCTGCCGAGACTTATTTCAAGGAGCGCGCCGAAACCATGCGCCGCCTCGAGGTTTTGAACAATACCCTCGCGCAGAACACGAAATACATCGTGCCTTCCAATTCCAGCCTTGTAAACGTGCTGGGCCTCGACAGCGCAGTGCACGCCTTGCCCAAGCCCGCCCCCGACGCGTCCGCGCCGCCCCCCTCCAGTCCCGCGGGCCGCTCTATCTAGTCGCAGCCGTGGAGGTGCTCGAATGGCAGAACCACAAATCAAAGCGGCAGCAAAGTGCAGGTCGATTTGCCCGCATTTCGTCGTTCCTGATGTCGTCGCCTCGGCGGAACACTATCGCGACTTCCTGGGCTTCAAGATATTGAGTTATTTCCTCGATCCGCCCGTGTTCGCTGTCGTCGCCCGCGATGACGTTGTAATTCACTTTGGAAAGTCCGATAACGGAGCTCTGCCCTCGCCGAACGTTCCGCGGCGCAGCGTCGGCGTGGATGCTTACGTTTGGGTGAACGATCTCGATGCCTTGTACGCGGAGCTGCAAGGTCGAGGCGCGAAGATTCTCGAGCCTCCCGCCATGCGCGTGTATAAGTGCTACGAACTGGTGGTCGAAGATAACTTCGGTTTTCGCCTCTGTTTTTCGTTGGATACGAGCCCGAAAGAGGAATGAGTTGCCTTAGTGACCGTCAGCGTAAAATGAATTGATGATTCCTCGCAGGGATGATCATGGCGCCAGTGCAAAAAGCAAACGTCAAGAGGGTCGATAGTCGCGGGGTTAAGCTCGCCGTTGGAGACAAAATTCGCGTGAGTGGAATTCCTCCTGATGTCCGTTCAGGGATTTACGACGAAGACGAGGAATTGAAGACAAGAACAGTGTTCGAGAGATCTCTCGGGCGCGTGTTTCCGGTAAAAGCATTTGATGATGATCGGGTTGAACTTCTCGTCGGCAAAGTCATGGGCAGACCCGCGTACGAACATTCCATTTGGCTCGAACCTCAGTTCATCGAGCTTGTGTCGAGAAGTAAAAAACAAAGGGGAAAGGTCAGTAACAAGCGTTCGAGGGTCCGGCGTATGCTAAAATAGGAGTTTCCGCAATCCCACAGGGGGCTGCAACCGCATGAAATTTGGAGTCGTCGTTTTCCCCGGGTCCAACTGCGACCACGACGCTTTTTACGCCATCGGCAACGTCCTGCACAAACCCGTCGAATTCATCTGGCATCAATCAGAAAATCTTGCGAATTGCGACGCCATTATCCTGCCCGGTGGATTTTCCTACGGCGATTATCTGCGAACCGGCGCCATTGCTCGGTTTTCCCCAGTGATGAAGTCCATCGAGAAATTCGCCAAGAGCGGCGGCATGGTGCTAGGCGTATGCAACGGTTTTCAAATCCTGTGCGAAGCGGGCCTTCTCCCCGGCGCGATGATGCGCAATAGCGGCCTGCGCTTTATCTGCCGCCACGTTTGCGTCCGCGTCGAGCAGACGGACACGCCGTTCACCAACGCCGCGCACAAGGGCCAGATCCTCAAGATGCCCATCGCGCATTCCGACGGCAACTATCATTGCGACGAAGCCACGCTTGCGCAGCTCGAAAAGAATCGCCAAGTCATTTTCCGCTACACCACGCCGGACGGTTCCAACGACGACGCCGGCAATCCCAACGGCGCTGTCCGCAATATCGCTGGAGTCTGCAATCGGGAACGCAACGTCGCCGGCTTGATGCCCCATCCTGAGCGCGCCGTGGAATCCGCCCTCGGCTCCGCCGACGGCCTGGTCATTTTGCGTTCCATGGTCGAAGCGCTTGTTGGCGCGGCCAAGGCCACGGCGTGAACATTTTCCAATTCTTCGCGCGGCATTGAACTATGGCCACTCCCAGCACCGAAATCAGAGTAACGCCGGAAATCGCCGCCGAGCACGGCCTCACCGCCGAAGAATACGCCCGCGTGAAAAAAATCCTCGGACGCGACCCCAACATCACCGAGTTGGGCATCTTCAGCGTGATGTGGAGCGAGCACTGCTCCTACAAATCGAGCAAAGTCCACCTGAAGCGCCTGCCCACGCGCGGCAAACTCGTTGTGCAAGGCCCGGGAGAAAACGCCGGCGTCGTTGACATCGGCGATGGCCTCGTCGCTGCGTTCAAGATCGAATCGCACAATCATCCGAGTTACGTTGAACCCTTCCAGGGCGCGACGACCGGCGTCGGCGGTATCCTGCGCGACATTTTCACCATGGGTGCGCGTCCTATCGCCGTTCTGGATTCATTGCGATTCGGCGAGATCACTGCAAGCAAGCACACTAGTGAGGCGGACGCCGCCAAGAACCGCCGCATCCTCGATGGCGTTATCCGGGGCATCGGCAGTTATGGAAATTGTTTCGGCGTTCCTACCGTCGGAGGCGAAATTGCCTTCGAGCCTTGCTATTCGCAGAACCCGCTCGTTAACGCGCTTGCGCTTGGCATCGCCAAAAAAGAAGAAATTTTTCTAGCCAAAGCCAAAGGCATCGGCAATCCCGTGATTTACGTCGGCGCAAAAACGGGCCGCGACGGAATTCACGGCGCGTCGTTGCTGGCGTCAGCAGAATTCACCGAAGAATCGAAACAGAAGCGTCCGAACGTGCAAGTTGGCGATCCGTTCATGGAGAAGCTTCTTCTCGAAGCCTGCCTCGAAGCCATGCAGACCGGCGCCGTCGTGGCGATTCAGGACATGGGCGCCGCTGGCCTCACCTGCTCCACCATGGAAATGGCTTCGCGCGGCGGTACCGGCATCGAGATCGACCTCGCCAAAGTTCCGCAGCGCGAGACCGGCATGACGCCCTACGAGATCATGCTCAGCGAATCGCAGGAACGCATGCTCCTCGTCGCCGAAAAAGGCCGTGAAGTCGAAGTTCTCGACGTTTTCAAAAAGTGGGGTCTCGATGCCGTCGTCGTCGGCCACGTCACCGAAGGCGGCATCGCCCGCATCAACAACGATGGACGCATCGCCGCGGAAATCCCTGCGCATCCGCTTGCCGAAGAAGGGCCGATCTACAATCGCCCCATCGCCGCGCCCGCGCCGCGCGTCGCCCGCTTTGCGGGCGCAGATAAAGAAGTTGCCGAAGAAGATTGGTTCGCATTCGCTCCTGAAGGCGCGAACCTCACGCAGAATTTTGAGAAGTTACTCGCGTCGCCCGCGATTGCTTCCAAGCGCTGGATCACCGAGCAGTACGACACTTCCGTTCGCACCAATACGCTCGCCGGCCCCGGCGCGAGCGATGCCGCAGTGGTACGCATCAAGGATCCGCAGACCGGCGCCGTAAAGCGCGCGCTCGCGCTCTCGACCGACGGCAATGGCCGTTGGTGCCAATTGAATCCGCGCGTGGGCGCCATGCACGCGGTCGCCGAAGCCGCCCGCAACGTGGCCGCGAGCGGAGCGCGACCTATCGCCGCCACGAACCTCGGCATCCTTGACGACGCTTCCCGCGTGCTAAAAATCGCCTTTCGCCAAGAAGGCGATATCATCGTTTTGTTGACGAGTTACTCTGAAAATGTAGGGGCGAACTTTAGTTCGCCCTCTGCAAATACTGGCGCAACTCTCGCCCGCGAATTCTCCTCCAGTGAGTATTCCAAAACGATCGCCGGCATCGTCGCCGGCGAACCACCCGCCATCGCCCTCGCTGCCGAAAAACGCCTCATCGATTGCCTCGTCGCTCTCGCCGCCGAGAGCGCCGTCCAATCCGCCCACGACATTTCCGACGGCGGCCTCGCCGTCACCCTCGCCGAATCCTGCTTCGCCGCTTCCTCTGTTGTAGGGGCGCAGCATGCTGCGCCCCAGCCTGGCGCAACTGTATCTCTCGATGATGCCGCCCCCGCCGAATCTGTACTTTTCGGCGAACGCGGCGCCCGCGCCGTCGTCTCCGTCACTCCATCAAAACTTGCCGCCCTTCTCAATACTGCGAGACAATACAAAGTGGCGACGCACCAGATCGGCCAGGTCACCCGCGACGGTTCATTCCGCATCGAACATAAGGGGTGCGCGGTGATAAACGGTTCCGTTGAATCGCTGCACGACGCCTGGGCGCATTCGCTGGAACGCACACTAACCGAGAAATGACTCTAACCACAACACAATGGTTTCGTGTCTTCGGCTGGGCCCTACTCCCCCTAGTCATAGCCGGGTTGCCCATCTGCGGTGTGTGGCTATTGCATTTTTCATGGCGTGCAACTGCTCTCCGCTGGGTACTCTTAGTCCAGGGTGGTATCGGGACGCTCGTCAGTTTTCTGATGGGTCTCACCACGTTCGTCAGAGCCCCACATCGAGGTCGCGATGATTATTACGAGTTCTTCTGGAGTCTCATTTGGGTTTTCATCGGGAGCTTTGTATGTTTCGGAATTTACGAACGACGGCAATGGGCACGTAGAGTCCTTGTGATTCTCAGTGGTGCCGAGTTTGCTTCGGCTCTTCTGGCAGTACTATTGTTGGGCTTTGCCACGGACAATATGGGTCTAGCCGTGGCATTGGTTGGAGTTGCCCTCTACGGTGGGGTAATGTGGTATATGCTGACCACCCCCGAGGTAAAACTTGAATTTAGTGCTTGAAGCTACGGCAATGACTCGAAGATCCGCCTTCGCCGACGATCATTTCCATGACGAGTGTGGTGTCTTCGGCGTCTTCGGCCATCCTGAAGCGTCGAACCTAGCCTATCTCGGTCTCTACGCCCTTCAACATCGCGGCCAGGAATCCGCCGGCATCGTCTCAAGCGACGGCAAAGAGTTGTACGTCCACCGCGCCATGGGTAAAGTCGAAGAAATTTTCCAGCCCAGCGTCCTCGCGCAACTCCCGGGCAGCCTCGCCATCGGCCACACGCGCTACTCCACGGCGGGCGACAAAGCTTTGCTCAACGCGCAACCCATCATGATCGATTGCAACAAAGGCAAAGTCGCCCTCGGCCACAACGGTAACCTCACCAACGCCGCCGAGTGGCGCCGCAGGCTCGAGCATCGCGGCTCGATTTTCCAGACCAACAGCGACACCGAAGTCATCGTGCATCTCATCGCCCGCTCGCAGGCGCGTAATCTTTCCGGCGCGATCGGCGATGCCCTCAATCAAGTCGAAGGCGCCTACTCCCTTCTCGTCCTCACGCAGGATGAACTCTACGCCGTACGCGACCCGCGCGGCTTCCGCCCACTTGTGCTGGGAAAACTGACCACCCCCGGCGGCTTCGATTCCTGGCTCGTCGCTTCCGAAACTTGCGCGTTCGACCTGCTCAACGCCCAATACGTCCGCGAGATCGCGCCCGGCGAAATGGTGCGCATCTCCAAATCCGGCATCGAATCCATTCACTTCGCGCCGGAAAAGCCGTTCCAGCAGTGCATTTTCGAGCACGTCTACTTCTCCCGCCCGGATAGTATTATTTTCGGCCGTTCCGTGAACGAGAGCCGCGAGATGCTCGGACGCCTGCTTGCGCAAGAGCATCCCGTCGAAGCGGACATCGTCGTGCCCGTGCCCGATTCCGGCGTGCCCGCGGCCGTCGGCTACGCGCTCGAATCGAAAATTCCTTTTCGCATGGGCCTGATTCGCAACCACTACATCGGCCGCACCTTTATCGAGCCCTCGCAGGCCATCCGCAATTTCGGCGTGAAGCTCAAGCTGAATCCCATCCGCGGCTTGATCGAAGGCCAGCGCGTCGTCCTCGTCGACGATTCCATCGTCCGCGGCACCACCAGCCGCAAAATCGTCCGCATGGTCCGCGAAGTCGGCGCAAAAGAAGTCCACGTGCGCATCAGTTGCCCGCCCACGATTTCCCCGTGCTACTACGGCGTGGACACACCGACGCGCGAAGAATTGATTGCGTCCTCAAACACGCCTGAAGAAATCTGCAAGTTCCTGGGCGCCGATTCGCTCGGGTACGTTTCTCTGCCGGCGCTGCGCCGCGCCGTCAGTGATACCCAGGGCAAGTTCTGTACGTCTTGTTATACGGGCGTCTATCCCACGGATCTGGTCCAGCTTGAGGTCCGCGAGTGCGCGCCCAACGGCAAATCCGCCGAAGCTAACTCTCTCAACGAAAGTGAACCCGCGCCCGCAGAGCGGCCGGTGGTGGTGGAACGTGAAAGCTGAAAATAAGAAAAAGCCAGAAGCAGCGAACGTGCCGGTGAAAACCAAGATTCAGCGCGAGATCATCGCATGGTTCTGGGTAGGCCTCGCCTTTCTGCTCATCAATGGGACGATTGGGCAGGCGCGCGTCATTCCCTCCGGCTCCATGGAGAACACTCTGCTCATCGGCGATCACCTCATCATGAGCCGCATCGGCTACGACGCGGGCGTTCCTTTCACCAATTGGCACGTGCCGCTCTGGCGCAATCCCAAGCGCCAGCAAATTGTCATCTTCAGGCCCGTTGTTCCAGCCGAGACGCAGGACATTGTGAAACGCGTCATCGGCCTGCCTGGAGAAACGCTCGATATCCGCAACGGCGCTGTTTGGATCGATGGCCAGAGGCTTGACGAAAGTTACACCCAAGGCCGGACCGAGCGTTACGACATGCAGGGCCCGTACAAAATTCCGGCCGATTGCTATTTTGTGATGGGCGACAACCGTCAGGATTCCTTCGACAGTCGTTTTGTGGGTTGTGTTCCCCGCAAGAACATTATCGGCACTCCTGTTGTGGTTTACATGTCCGTGGACGCGCCCGGCAGCGCGTGGGGATCCGGCGACATTCGTGAGCGCTTTCTTGCTTATGGGAACGCCCTGCTGCATCCGCGGTCGGTGCGCTGGAGCAGGCTATTCCATACTTTTTGAGTCAAGCGAATTAAAAGAAGTCCATTAGGCGAGCGGGAATTTGCAGTGTAGTACTTATTGGCGAACTACAATGCCACTCTGAATAAGAAGGCCGTTGATCGGTGGAATGTGAAAGCGGACGAAAAAAAGAAAAGCGAAGAACCCAAGATTCCCGTTGGAAAAAAAATTCAGCGTGAGATCATCGCGTGGTTCTGGGTAGGCCTCGCCTTTCTGCTCATCAATGGCACCATCGGACAGGCGCGCGTCATTCCCTCCGGCTCGATGGAGAACACTCTGCTCATCGGCGATCACCTCATCATGAGCCGCATCGGCTATGACGCGGGTGTGCCTTTCACCAACTGGCACGTACCGCTCTGGCGCAATCCCAAGCGCCAGCAAGTGATCATCTTCAAGCCCCCATTTGCGCCGGACACGCCTGACTATGTGAAGCGCGTCATTGGACTCCCCGGCGACACCGTCGAAATTCACAATGGCGCCGTCTGGGTCAACGGGAAAAAGCTCGTTGAAAACTACACCACCGGACCCACCGAGCCTCCGCCGTCTGATTACGTTTCACCTTATCCCGGCGTCGAAGTGCCGCGCTACCCCTACAAGGTTCCACCTGATTGTTACCTGGCTATGGGCGACAATCGTGACAATTCCTTCGACAGCCGCTTCTGGGGCTGCGTCCCGCGAAAGGACATTATCGGAACGCCCGTGATGATTTACATGTCGCTGGACTCGCCGCCCGGGGCCTGGGATTCGGGCAAGATTCAGGAACGGTTTTTTGCCTATGCGAACGCCATCCTGCATCCCCGCATCGTGCGCTGGAGTCGGATTTTCCGGACGTTTTAGGTTATTTTGACTTGTTTGCAATAGCCGCCGCGACCCTCCACGGCGCTCCAGTGCATTCCCATTAGTGAACGGCGTGCGGCGCTGTACGCCCTGGCGGAAAAAGAACTGAAACGGAAGCGATCACCTCTCTCATGAAATATGCCGACGCTGGAGTGAATATCGCCGTCGCGGATGACGCCAAGCAAAGAATCCGCCATCACGCCAGCCGCACATTTACTCCCGGCGTGCTTGGCGGCATCGGCGGCTTTGGCGCGCTTTTCGCGCTCGACCGGAAGAAATGGAAAGAGCCGGTGTTGGTCTCCAGCGCGGATGGCGTCGGCACAAAACTCAAAGTGGCCATGGCCATGGGCGTGCACTCCACCGTCGGCGGCGACCTCGTCAATCACTGCATCAACGACATCCTCGTCCAGGGCGCCGAGCCGCTGTTTTTTCTCGATTATCTTGCCATGGGCAAGCTCGATCCGCAGGTCGTCGAGCAGCTCGTAGAGGGCATGAGCCGCTCCTGCCGCAAAGCGGGCTGCGCCCTCATCGGCGGCGAGACCGCAGAGATGCCCGGATTCTATCCGCCCGGCGAATATGATCTCGCGGGGTTCATCGTGGGCGCGGTCGAGCGCAAAAATCTTTTGACCGGCAAAAGCGTCCAGCCCGGCGACACTCTGATCGCGCTCCCGTCATCCGGTCTGCACACCAATGGCTATTCGCTGGCGCGCAAACTGGTCTTCGAAGTGGCTAAATTAAAACCGGACATGTACGTCGCCGAAGTCGGAAATAAAATCGGCGCGGAATTGCTCAAGCCTCATCTGTGCTACGCGCCCGCGCTGAAAAATATCGTCGCGCGCGGCTGGGTTTCGGCCCTCGCGCACATCACGGGCGGCGGCATCCCGGGCAATCTCCCGCGCGTCCTGCCGGGCGGCGTGAAGGCAGAAATTGATCTGGCGTCCTGGCCCATCCCGCCCATCTTCAAATTTCTCGCCAAGCTCGGAAAGATTGACTCCGGAGAATTGCTGCAATCCTTCAACATGGGTGTCGGAATGATTCTGGTTGTCCCGCCGAAAAACGTGAAACCCGTCGAAGCCGAACTCAAAAAGCACCGCGAAAAATTCTTCCTCATCGGCCGCATCGAGCGCAGCGAATCCGGCAAAGCCCGCGTCTGCTATTCCGGCTCGCTTAACCTGTAGCTCACCCCTGATGAGGACGGGAACTCCCTCGGTCACATTTTGATTTGTAAGGAGAAGCAATGAAAAAACGCAAACTCGGAAAAAGCAATCTGGAAGTCTCGGCCATCGGGCTGGGCTGCATGGGAATGAGCTATGGCTACGGCCCCGCCGGAGACAAGCAGGAAATGATCTCCGTCATCCGGGCGGCCGTCGAACGCGGCGTCACATTTTTCGACACCGCCGAAGTCTACGGCCCCTACACGAACGAAGAACTCGTGGGTGAAGCCCTCGCTCCATTTCGCGAGCAAGTGGTGATCGCCACCAAGTTCGGGTTCAAACTTGATCCGAATACCGGCAAACAGGTCGGGCTGGACAGCCGGCCAGAGCACATCAAGGAAGTTGCCGACGCCTCACTCAAGCGCCTGAGGACCGATGTCATCGACTTGTTCTATCAGCACCGCGTTGATCCCAACGTTCCGATCGAAGACGTCGCCGGAGCCGTGAAAGACCTCATTCAGCAAGGCAAGGTGAGGCACTTCGGACTCTCGGAAGCCGGCGTGCGGACCATCCGTCGCGCGCATGCGGTTCAGCCGGTCGTGGCGCTTCAGAGCGAATATTCGCTTTGGTGGAGAGAGCCTGAAGCGGAAGTGATACCAACCCTCGAGGAACTCGGGATCGGGTTCGTTCCCTTCAGTCCTCTTGGTAAAGGCTTCCTTACCGGAAAGATCAGCGAAGACACGCAGTTCGACAAGAACGACTTCCGCAACATCGTTCCTCGCTTTGCGCCGGAGAACCGGAAAGCAAATCAGGCATTGGTCGATCTGCTCGGCCGATTTGCGCAACAGAAGAAAGCGACACCTGCTCACATCGCGCTCGCCTGGCTGCTTGCTCAGAAACCGTGGATCGTGCCGATCCCGGGCACGACCAAGCTGCATCGGCTCGAAGAAAACATCGGAGCCGTTAACGTCGAACTTTCGCCCGAAGACCTTCGCGAACTGGAGACCGCAGCCTCAAAGATCGCGGTGCAAGGCGCTCGATACCCCGAAGAGCTGCAAAAAATGGTGGGCCGCTGAGCAATGGACCGATGCGGCGCGGCAACGATCGAGACCGTTTAGTTGGGATAGGAGTGAGCATGCCAACGCGGAACGATGCTTTAAGAGACCGCCTTTCCCGATATCGGGAAATTAACATCTGTGTGACCGGCAGAAAGTCAGGACGCCTTATCTCAATCCCGGTCTGGTTCGTATTGGAAGACGAAAGGCTTTACCTGCTGCCGGTGCAGGGGTCGGATACACAGTGGTATAAGAACGTGCTCAAGAACCCGTCGATTCGGATCGATGCGCGCGGCGCAGAGGTTGAAGTCAAGGTTGTTCCTGTCACTGACGCCACAAAGGTGTCGTCCGTCGTCGAGAAATTCCGCGCCAAATACGGGGCCAGCGATGTAAAGAAGTACTATTCCAAGTTCGACGTTGCCGTCCTCGCTCAGATCCGCTGAGAGGAACAGCCGGCGAGAAGGTTGTCGACTGCAAGGAACAGGTCAGCGAGAAGGGCGGGAACAATCAGGGAGCCAAGAACGTTTCACCGATAAGGCTTTCTGATAGTGAATGACCACAGCGCCTGGAAGAGGGCTAAATGAAGCGAGACCTGCGATTTGCGATTCGGATGCTGTTGAAACAACCCGGCTTTAGCCTGATTGCCCTGCTAACACTAGCTCTGGGAATCGGGGCGACTTCGGCGGTGTTCAGCTTGATTCAGGGCGTGCTCTTGACGCCGCCACCGTATCGGCAGCCGCAGCAACTGGTCCTGGTGCTCGCGGGGCGAACCGACGGCCAACCTATGGACAACCCGCGCGGATGGGCGGCGCAGCAGTGGACGGAGTGGCAAAAGGAGGCCAAGTCTTTTCAGGGCTTCGCGGGCTACAACTGGACGTTCAACTTCCTGGTGCGGAACGACGGCAGCGAGTCCATGCAGGGCATGTGGGTAACGAAAGACTATCTGGCGGTGATGGGCCTGAAGACGGTCGCGGGGCGTGGTTTGGAGGAGGGGGATTTCGGGCAGGGGCCGGTAAAGGCGATCGTGCTGGGGTATGAGTTCTGGCAGCGGGCGTTCAATGGCGATCGCGGAATCATCGGGAAAACCGTGCGGATCAGCCGGTGGGAGGTGCCGCCAACGGTGATCGGAATCATGGAGCCGGGCGTGCGGTTTCTGCCGTCGCCGGGGGCGGCAAGGGAACCGAACTACGACGTAAACGCGACCGTGGATTTCTGGGCCCCAGCCGAGCCGAACCCAAAAGGGCTGAAAGAGCCCTACTGGAACATGGTGGCGCGGCTTCGCGACCGCGCAACGCAGCAGCAAGGGCAGCAGGAGTTGACCCTGCTGGCCGCGAGAGAAGCGCAGGCGGAGAAAGACTTTGAAGGATTTGCGCCGCGGCTGGAATCGGTGACGGACGAAATGAATCAGGACGGGCGGAGGATTCTGTATCCGTTGCTCGGAGCGGCAGGGCTGGTACTGCTGATTGGGTGCGGAAACGCAGCGGCTCTTCTGCTCGTGCGCGGCCTGCAACGCCAGCAGGAGTATGCGGTGCGGAGCGCGATGGGGATGGGCCGCATTGCGCTATTGCGGCAGGTTTCGGCCGAGAGTTTGTTGCTGGCGCTGCTGGGCGGAGTATTTGGAGTGGGGCTGGCGTTTGGCGTGAAGCTGTTCAAGCTGATTGCGGGACATGCAATCCCACGGCTCGAAGATGTGACGGCCGGGTGGGCCGTGCTGGCATGGGGATTGGCTGCGGCGGCGGTGGCGTCGATGCTTGCCGGAGTTTTTCCGGCGCTGCGCGCGTTTCGGCTTGATCCCATGGAAGTGCTGAAGAACGCTGGGCCCAAAGGAACGGCGGGACTCGGGGAACGGCGGCTTCTGCGCGGAGTCACGATGGCGCAAACGGCGCTGACCCTGGCGCTGCTTGTAGGGGCTGGGCTGCTGATTCGGACGATGATCAATATTGCGAAGGTCCCGTCGGGCTACAACACGGGACACATCTTGACGATGAGTGTTACGGAAGTGCGGAGTTTTTCAGAGTGGGCCAATTTTCACCGGCACGCTTTGGAACGGGTTTCGGCGATTCCCGGGGTTCAATACGCAGCTTTCGCGTGGGGAGTGCCGCTTACCGGCAACAATTGGCCGGCGACTCTGGAAATCGAAGGCCAGCCTCCAGCAACCAAGGAGAGCGAGAAGACAGCGCTGCCGCTACGCGCCGTCACGGGAGACTATTTCAAGCTGATGGGCGTGGGAATGCTCGGAGGGCGCGAGTTTCGTTCGAGCGATGAAGGCAAGACGATAAACGTAGCGATCGTCAATCAGGCATTTGCGGATCGCTACTTTCCGCGCGCCAATGCAATCGGACGGAAGATTTGGCTGGACGGGCGCGACAAGCCCGCTACCGAGATCGTCGGCGAGGTCTCGAATGGCCGAACGGATGATTTGACGCAGGCGGCGTCACCCGAGGTTTATCTGTCGTTGTGGCAAGCAACAGCGTTTTCGAAACATCTCCTGATCCGCACGACGGCGGACCCACGGGCGGTTCTGGTTGCGGTGGAACGCGAGTTGCGCGCCGTTGATCCAACCGCCGCTGTCGAAAGCCCGAAGACTTTAGAACAGATTCGCGATGATTCTCTGGCGTCAAGAACCTTTGCGATGCAGTTGCTCGTTGGATTTTCCGTTGTGGGCAGCGTGCTGACGTTGGTCGGAATTTACGGCGTACTTTCGCTTTCCGTGGCCTCGCGGCGACGGGAGCTGGCAATTCGCAGCGCGGTTGGCGCTGAACAAAAGGACATTCGGAACCTGATCTTCGGCGAGGGATTTCGATTGATTGCGAGCGGGGTACTCGCGGGAATTGCGCTGTCGATTGTTTTGTCGCGTGTCCTGAGGACTTTTCTGTTTGACGTGCAGCCTGGCGATCCCACGACGCTGGTCGTTGCAGGAGCGTTGTTCGTGGGAGTAGCGCTACTGGCGTGCTGGGTGCCTGTGCGGCGTGCCGCGAAGATCGACCTATTAGAGGCTTTACGTTACGAATGAATTACGCCGGCTGTGGTCCCCAAATTTCGCAACAAGTACGGGGCCAGCGATGTGAAGAAGTACTATTCCAAGTTCGACGTTGCCGTCCTCGCTGAGATGCGCGGATCGTGAAAAGACTGGAACAACAGAAAGCAGAGCGCCGTTACTGAATAGGCCACGGACATAGAGGCTTAGGGTTTCCTTAGATAATCGTCTTATACTGACGAGCCACCTGGAAGTTAGAACCCGAAAGAATCGTAACTTCCGGTTTGCCGACAAACCTGGAGTTGGGGGCGTTGGATCAACGCAACTGCGTTTATTCATTACCAAACTAAAGGGGCGAGGTTCGGTGAAACGGTTTCATGTACTCGTTGACTTGCGTCTGAGCACAGCCTAACATGCGTCGCCAAGAGCGGCTTTCCAACCATGATCGGCCAGATCATTTCGCACTATCGCGTACTGGAGAAGCTGGGCGGCGGCGGCATGGGCGTGGTCTACAAAGCCGAAGATACCAAGCTTGGCCGCTTCGTCGCGCTGAAGTTCCTACCTCAAGAGTTTGCGCAAGACCGTCACGCGCTCGAGCGATTTCAGCGCGAAGCCCGCGCCGCCTCGGCTTTGAATCACCCCAACATCTGCACGATTTACGAAGTTGGCGAAGACGATGGCCAGCACTTTATCGCTATGGAGTTTTTGGAGGGCAAGACACTCAAACACCGCATTGCCGGCAAACCGCTCGAGATAGATCAACTCTTGGAACCTGCCGTGCAGATTGCCGATGCGTTGGACGCTGCCCACGCAGCGGGCATCATTCACCGGGACATCAAACCCGCGAATATCTTCATCACAAAGCGTGGCCACGCCAAAATCCTGGACTTCGGACTCGCTAAGTTGGCGCCCGAGCGAAGTCCGGCAGCGGAAGGCACAGGAATGTCGGCATTGGCGACCGCCGCAACTGCCGAAGAGCACCTAACCAGCCCGGGAGTGGCGCTTGGTACGGTAGCCTACATGTCTCCCGAACAGGCGTTGGGGAAAGAACTCGATGCGCGCACCGATATCTTCTCTTTTGGAGTCGTGCTGTACGAAGCCACTACGGGCAAACTGCCCTTCACGGGGACTACTTCCGTGGCGGTTTTTGATTCCATTTTACACAAAGCACCCATCTCGCCCATCCGTCTGAACCCAGAAGCGCCGGAGGAGTTGGAGCGCATCATTAACAAGTCGCTCGAAAAAGATTCTGAGCTGCGCTACCAGAGCGCTGCCGAACTGCGCGCTGACCTGAAGCGTTTGAAACGTGATACCGACTCGAGCCGTTCGGCAGCCATGAGTGCGGCAGACGTGCCGACCTCCAGCGCCGCCAGCGCAGTGACCGGAGCGGCAGCTTCACGGGCGGAAGTGCCGAAATCCGCGTTCCTGGCCGGTGTCGCGCGCCGCTGGAAATTCATTTTGCCTGCTGTGGGGGTCGCCGTGTTACTGGCTGCCTTTGCACCTTTCTATTTCCGGCGCGCGCAGGCCCTGACGGAACGCGATTCCATCTTGCTGCCCGAGTTCATCAACACTACTGGTGAGTCAGTATTCGATGGCACGCTCAAGCAGGCGCTGGCGGTGAAGCTGCAGGAGTCGCCCTTTCTAAATGTCATTCCGGAAGATCGGGCGCGGGAGACTTTGCGCTTCATGGGTCGCCAGCTAGACGAGCGGCTCACACCTTCTCTTGCCCGTGAAGTTTGCGAGCGGCAGGGAGTCAAGGCAATGCTGACGGGTGAGATTGCTCTTCTCGGCAGCCACTACGTCATCACACTGAACGGCGTGAACTGCCACAACGGAGAGTCTCTGGCTCGCGAGCAGATCGAAGTGAATAGCAAGGAGCTAGTGCTGAATGGACTCGGTACAGCGGCCACTGCCATCCGGCGCAAGCTTGGCGAATCGCTCGCGTCGGTGGAAAAATTCAATGTGCCTATCGAGCAAGCGACCACTCCTTCGCTCGAGGCACTGAAAGCGTTCGCGCTCGGAATGGAGCAGCGAGCCAAGGGTGCCGAAGCACAATCCGCGCCCTTCTTCAAACGCGCCATTGAGTTGGACCCTAATTTTGGCTTGGCGCATGCAACTCTGGGGACCGTCTATAGCAACCTGGGAGAGAGACAACTTTCGATAGCGTATACCAAGAGGGCGTTTGAACTCCGGGACCGTGTCGGCGAGTTCGAGAAACTTTACATTTCGTCGCACTACTATTGGTTCGTCACCGGCGAACTCGATAAGGCCGTCGAAATCTTCGAACTTGTCAGGCAGACGTATCCCCGGGAGATGACCGCGCCCAACAATCTCGCGGTAATCTACGACTTCACTGGGCAGTACGAGAAAGCAGTTCAAAACGCTCGCGAAGCGATACTTCGCGGGCCCAACGAGCAATTTGGCTACAACAACTTGGCTGATGCATATTTAGGCCTCAACCGGTTCGATGATGCCAAGGCCACTTGCGAGCAGCAGATCGAAAAGGGCCTTGCCGTTGAAGCCCCTCGATGCCTTCTCTACGAGATTGCCTTTGTTCAGGGCGACATCGCCTCGATGCAACGCGAGGCCGCTTGGGCGGCCGGCAAGCCTGGGGAAGAAGCGTTGCTGCGGATCGAAGCTCTGGCCGAAGCGTCGCTGGGGAAACTTGAGATTTCCATGGGCCACCTTCGTCGGTCTGCTGAAGCATCCCAGCGTCAAGGCCTGAAAGAAGGCGCCGCCCTCACAGCTGCAATTGAGAGCCTCATCGATGCCCACTTCGGAAATAACACGCAGGCGCGGACGGAGGCCACGGCCGCGTTGTCGGCGGCACGGAGCCAGTTCGCGCTGGTACTCGCAGCTCAAGCGTTGGCCCTGGCAGGCGACTTCCGCAGAGCGCAAACAGTGGCCGACGATTTGGCCGGACGCTTTCCCACACACACCATGATGAATTCCGTCAATCTGCCGCTAATCCGCGCGGAAATCGAGATCGCGCGCGGCAATCCAGCGCGGGCGCTACAGTTACTTGAGCCGGCGGTGCCCTATGAATTGTCGGTCTTGGGAATAGGTGCGATATACGCGCGCGGGCGGGCCTTCCTCCACTCTGGAAAAGGACCAGAAGCAGTAGCAGAGTTTCAGAAAATACTCGACCACCGAGGTATAGCCCCAGTTTCACCTGTTCACGCCTTGGCCGAAGTGGGCCTAGCGCGTGCGCGCTTGCTTGCCGGCGATACTGCCGGTGCTCGCATCGCCTACCAGGATTTCTTCGCCCTGTGGAAAGACGCCGACCCCGGCATCCCCCTTCTGCAGCAAGCCAAGGCCGAATACGCTAAGTTGAAGTAAGCTGGGCCTGCCTAGTAGAACAGCAATCGCTTTGTTCGCCAGAGCAGTCGCGCGTTACCGGAGGTTCGTCTGGGTCAAGCCGCGATCGTGGACGGGTGACGGGCAACTCTTCCCTAATCTTGCAAAAGGAAGGGTTGCAAACCAACCGGGCCTATTCCCATACTTCGTTCTACGCTGAGTTCATTTTCCCCAGCAGAGCCGGGAAACGAGGGTCGGCGCAGTAAGGTTGAAGAACGGCAGCGCTTGTCTGTTCAGCTTGTTCAGTTGTGTGTCCTTCTTTGTTCAGGTGTCCAAAACGGCTGTTTCGTCGGCACGAATTCCACCGGCACATCCTTCACGAACGTTTTCAGCCAGCGCGCGCACTCTTCCATTCCCGCTTGCTCCGAGGGCACGTGCCCAATCACGATCAGCGCTTTTCGCTTCCCTTCGCTGGCCCCATCCGCCGCGTATTCTACCGTTTCCCATTCCCGCGTCTCGCCCACCAGCAATACTTCCACGTTGTCCAATTCCAGAGCGTGTGTTTCTGGTTGGAATCCCGCCGATCCCGGGCTCAGGGCCAGCCTCGTCACTTTCATCTCCGGATTGCCCACCACTCGCAGCACCGGCGTATTCAGCTGCTTCGCCACTCCGGCCGCTAGTTTCTCCAGCGTGATTTCCGGCACTGTAAAAAGGTGCGGATTCTCTCCGCTTTGATATTTCTCCCAGCCCAGTGCCTGCACCATGCCAGCGAGAATCCCGTCCGGCTTTCTCAGGTGCCAGTGGTCGTGAAATCTCCAAACCACCAGCCCGTTTTTCTCGATGAACTCCCGCTTCTCCTTCCACACCGGATTGTTCTCATCCATTCCATCCGGCCGGTCCAGGTGATTGTAAAACGTCGGCTCATGCGTGATCACCAGGCTCTGACCGTTCGCTGCCGCCCGTTGCAGCACGTCCAGCGTCGCCATCATGGTCACCGCAATTCCCGTAACCGGCGTATCCGGATTCCCCGCTTTGAAGGTATCCACCGTCTTGCTCATCCACGGAACGCCAATGTGTTCTTGAATCGCCGTCACCACCTCGCGCGCCGTTGGCCGTTTCTCCTGCGCCATTGCGCGCACGCCGCACAGTGCAGCGCCAAAAAGTCCCGCGCCCATCGCGGCGCTCAGGAATCCAGCTGCTAACCAACTCATGCCACTCTTCGATCGTGGGCTCACGTTTTTTCCTCTCTGCGAATCTCTGTGTACTCTGCGTCTCTGCGCTATCTTTTCTTCTCTTCTTCCGCATACTCTGGATTCTTCGCTGAGCGCCGATTTCACTTGGGCAATCCTTCCGAGAACTGCGGAGAGATCGCTTGCGCCCTTCGCGCTAAATCGCGCTCCAATCGGTGCGTCCATCGCACTTCCACTCGCATCTGCTCGATCATTAAGCTCACCATCCATACCGCTTCGTGATACCTGTGGCCCACCTCGGCGAAAATCGACAGCAGAGTTTTCTTTTCTCTCGCGATTTCTTTCAGCAAAAATTTCCGCCTCCGTTTCAGCTGATTCCGGAAAACTCCCGGCCGCGCATGCCAGGAAAGCGCCATCCACGTTAGAAAAGGCGGGCATTCTCTCTGTGTGGTCCAGCCTTCGTGCTCTAAGGCATCGGCGAGCGCCGCGCGGCCTTTTTCCGTGGTCTCATAAGGGCTTCGCTCCGGTCCTTCCGTCGAATTCTCCGTTTCCAAGGAGCGAAGGAGCCTCCCCTTCGTGAGCTTTTCCAGCGAATAGTAAACCTGCGGCCGCGACACATTCGCCCAATCCCGAATCTCCCGGCGTTCTAGCTCCAGATTCGCCTGGTACCCGTGCATGGGGCGCTCCGCCATCAAACTCAACAGCACCAGGTCCGGCGTCGTAAGCGCCAATTTCCTGCTCGCACGGGCAAATTTTTGCGGTCTCCCTGCGCTCCCCAGCGCTCTCTGCCTCTGCGCGCTATTTTGTCTCTTCATTCTTTCCAGTCTTCCTCTTTTCGCTCCAATACCACCATTGGCATTGTTCCGCCGGCAGCCGCGGATTTTTCGCCTGCGCCACCGCCGCACAGAAGGTATCCAGCACGCAGATGTCCTGATGCTGCCGCGCCGCGCGGCCCAGTTTCTCATACAGCCGCTGCGGATTCTGCCGCGCGAGTTGCGCGACGCTGCGAATTCCCAGCAGCTCAAAGTCGCGCAGCATCGCCGGCCCAATCGAAATCAAATCTCCCAGTTGCCGTGGTTCGGGCCGGCCACCTGTTTTTCGAAATTCTGCCCCAGCGGTCATCGAAAACCTCCTTGACTTCGCTTCTTTCAGGTTGACATTTCCAGTAGTCTAATTTAGACTACCACTAGTCTAAATTAGACTACTGCCGCATGCAAGGAGAAAATGACCTGTGCGAACTGCTTTGATCCTCACCACCCTCGCTCTGGTTTTTGCCCTGGCTTCCGTTCGCGCCAATCCATCTCAGGAGAAAAAATCCATGGCCGTCAAGAAAATCACCCCGGTCCTGCTCGTCAAGGAAATCGAGCCCATCGTGCCCTTCTGGGTCGATCGCCTCGGCTTCGCCAAGACGATCGAAGTTCCCGACGGAAACAAGCTCGGTTTTGCCGCATTTCAGAAAGGAACTGCCGAAGTGATGTACCAGACCTACGCGAGTGTGGAAAAAGACGCGCCGCCGTCAATGTCCGCGGAAGCTCGCAAAGGTCCCACCTATCTCTACCTGGAAGTCGACGACCTCGACGCCGTTCTCGCGGCCATGAAAGACGTGAGAATCGTCATGCCCGTTCGAACCGCCTTCTACGGAATGCGCGAATTCAGCGTCCAGGATCCCGGCGGCCACTTCATCACCTTCGCGCAACCCGTCGCCGCCCCGCAGCATTGACCTTCCTGTGTTGTCCCTCGCCTTCTCGAATGGGCGCAGGGCGCTGCATCCCTGCCCGGCAAGGAGGGACCAGATGGAATCTCTGCGCTTAAGAATAGTTGGTTATTACTTCGGGGCACTCGGCAGCGGCGGAGGTCTCCGTTCGATTTCAGTGGGGACGGCGATGGAGCGGGCGCCATTCTTGCCTACGGGGCGCACGGCAAAGAAATGATTGTCCGTGGAAACGCCCTGCAGGATCGTTTCGCCGGGCGAAGCTGTAAAATCATAAACTGTCCAGCGAGGATCGGTCGTCTCCCGCCACAATATTTCAAAGCCAGCGCGCTCGGGATCATCCTCTGCCGACCAGGACACTTTCGCGTCCGGTGTGACCGCGCCTGTGAGTTTCGCACCGGTCGGCGGAACCGGAGCCAATGCCAATTGCCGCAGCGCTTCCGCGTTGTCCCGCGCCACATCGCCCATAAACGTAAAATTCAAATATTTCTCAAAGTCGCCGAATTCCACTCCGTTTTCCGTGCGCGGCGTCTGATGCTGGTGATTGTAGTCCTCTAGCGGCTCGGTAAACCGCACCGCCGGAAGCCCCGCTTTATAAAACGGATAGTGATCGCCGCCGCGCCCGTAGCGGTCCACGCGGAAAATCATTCGAATGGCTCCGCGCCCGTCAATCTCTTCAACCGTGCGCGCCAATTCGCGCGAGGGTGAATCCGCATCGTCGATTTCGCCATTTCCCGAAAAAAGCCGCACGCGATGCGCCGCTCCAACGGTAGAATCTGCACCCACGATGTCGTCATCCAGCATGCCGCCAACGGTATAACCCTGCTGCTTCACCCAGTCCACCAGATGCGTGCTGCCGAGCAAACCCTGCTCTTCGCCAGAAACCGCGGCGAAAAGAATCGTCGCGCGATACGTCCCTCGCCCGTTTGCGCCCATTTTGCTTAGCAACCGCGCACATTCCACGCTCACCGCCACTCCGGATGCATCGTCATCCGCTCCTGGAGCGTCCGCCTCCGGATCCATCACGTTCGAAGGGCGCGAATCAAAATGCCCCGAAACAATGAAAATAGTCTTCGCCAGCTTCGAATCAGAACCAGGAAGAATCGCGTAAACATTTTCAAGCGGAATGGGTTTCGACGAAGTCCGTTCCGAAGTCGATTCGAATTTATCAACGACAACTTGCAACTTGCCGCCGGAATCCTTCGCAATTTCGTTAAATCGCGCCGCTATAACATCTCGCCCGCATCCAATCCCGCGTTTCGCGTCCGTCCAGGAAGAAAGCGTCAGCCGTGTGCCGCACGCCACCAGCTTTGCAATCAGCGCGCGCATCGATTTTTCATCCACCGACGTGCGCAAAATTCTTCCCCCAGGGCGCGGCGAAATCTTCGGCTGTGGCCGGGCCTTCCCTGGCTCCGCCGGATCGCGCGGGGCGGCGCGCTGCGCGAAAGAAGGCGTCCCCATCAGCCCGAGCGCGACCAACCAGCTAGCCAATACTTTCAAGACAAAGCTGCAAGTTCTGCTTACTTCATTCCTCATGCGTTTTCTCCCGTGACCGCGCCACCAAATAGTCCCGGCATTCTAGCGCGACTGGCGACCCATATAGCAACGCTATTGTCCATGAGCTTGGCGGCCTCGTCCTCGCTTGCCACCCTGGCAGGACTTCATTCTTTCCGTGAATTTGACATCCCTCCCGATATTTTGGAATCATCAAGTGCGTATTCACAACTGTCGGTTGCATTGCAACAAAACTTCCGGCGCCTAAACCTGCCTCTAAGGCGCGAATTGAAGGAAACTCCCATGTTGGCCGGCATACGCACGCGCGATCTGCGCAAGACCTACAACTCACCTCCGCCGGTCGCCGCCGGCACGGGAGGCTTCTCTTTCGGCGCGCCAAAGGGCAAGGGAAAACAGCCCAAGCCAGAGGTCGTTGCGCTCGATGGCATTTCTCTCGAAGTGTCCCCGGGAGAAATCTTCTGCCTGCTGGGGCCCAATGGTGCCGGAAAATCAACCACCGTTGGCGTCCTCACCACCCGCGTTCGTCCAACCAGCGGCCAGGCCTTCATCGGCGAACACGACGTTTGGAAGGAGCAGGTCGCCGTCAAGCGTCTGATCGGCGTGGTGGCCCAGCGCCCAAATTTGGACTTTTCTTTGACCGCGCGCGAAATTCTGGCTTTCCATGGCGCCTACTTCGGCCTTACTTCTCACGAGCGTTCCAAGCGCGCTGAAGCGCTCCTCGACCGCTTCAAGCTCACCGATCGCGCCGATCAAATGGTTCGCGGATTCTCCGGCGGCATGATGCAGCGCCTCTCCATTGCCCGCGCCATGATGCACGACCCGCAAGTCCTTTTCCTGGACGAGCCCAGCGCCGGCCTGGACCCGCAAACTCGCTTGCTGCTCTGGGAGATCGTCCGCGAGTACAACCAAAGCGGCAAAACAATTCTGCTCACCACCCACAACATGGAAGAGGCTGACGCGCTCTGCAAGCGCCTCGCCATCATCGATCATGGACGTGTCATCGCCCTGGGCACGCCTCGGGAATTGAAGTCCTCCGTTCCCGGCGGCTTCTTGCTCCGCCTTCGCTTCGGCCAACATTCGCCAGATCTCCTCGACCGCCTGAAAGCGCTATCCGGCGTTCGAGAAGTGCGCGCCTCCGATGGCGATGGCACCGATTTGTACGCTGACCGCGGCGGTTCGCTGGTTGCCGATGTCGCCAGTCTTGCCTCCGCCGCCGGCGTCGAGTTGTGCGACGTGCACATCTCCGAGCCCAGCCTGGAAAATCTTTTTCTCCACCATACCGGAAGGAGCTTGCGCGAATGAACTGGAAAGCCTTTTTTGCCATGCTCGCGCGGGACGCTCACGTCGCCCGCCGCAACTTCGTGGCGCTCTTGTTTCAGACCTTTTTGCAGCCGCTGATGTTTGTGTTTATCTTCGGCCGCGTGATGGTCGGCAGCGGTTACATGCCGCCTTCCTACAAAAGCCTCCTGCTCCCGGGGATCATGGCCATTTGCATGGTCGGTACCGGCATTTGGGCCGTCGCTATGCCATTGATCGCGGAATTTCAGTTCACGCGCGAGATCGAAGACCGCCTACTCGCTCCGATGGAGATTTCCTGGCTGGCAATCGAGAAAGTCGTCGCTGGCACACTGCAAGCGCTCGCCGCGGGCTTCATGGTCATTCCCGCTGCTTGGTTGCTCCTCCGCCCCGGCGTGGATTTGAACGTGCCCCATCCTATTCTCTTTGCGCTCGTTGCCTTGCTAGTCGCTCTTTTCTCCGCGACCGGTGGCCTCGCCCTCGGCTGCAGCATGCAGCAGACGCACATCGGTTTGATGTTCAGTCTCATCGTGGCGCCGATGATTTTCTTCGGCTGCACCTACTATCCGTGGAGCGCGCTCGAAAAATTCCCCGTCCTGCAAAAAGCCGTGCTCGTAAATCCTCTCGTTTACGCCAGCGAAGGTCTGCGCGCAACGATGATTCCCCAGTTCCCGCATCTGCCCTTGTACGCTGTCCTCGCCGGCCTGATATTTTTTAACGCTCTGCTCCTCGCCACCGGCCTCCGCAATTTCCGCGGAAAAGCCATCACCTAATCTCGTCAAATCAGCGGCCATCGGAGATAGTCATGAAATTCGCAAAGATCGTATTTTGGGTTGCGGGAATTTGGGGTTTTCTCATCCTCACGCCGCTTTACTTCATGTTCGATCTTATCGGGCGCAATGATCCGCCGCCCATCACGCATCCGGGATTCTTCTATGGATTCGTGGGGGCCGCACTGGCTTGGCAAGTCGCCTTTATCTTTATTGCCACAGACGCGGTCCGCTATCGCGCTCTGATGATTCCGTGCGTCCTCGAAAAAGTCAGTTATGGCGCAGCTGTAATTGCCCTCGTTTTGCAAGAGCGCATGCATAAGTCGGACCTGCTCTTTGCGGGCACGGATCTGTTGCTCGGCGTTCTATTTGTGATCGCCTACTTCAAAACCCCCGCGCGCTCGGTCTAGACCGGGCGCATCCGCATTTCGAGTACTGCGGAAATTGTGTTAACGTTTTTCGTTTATGAACAAGCGCATAGGCGTGTTGTTGAGCGGCCGCGGCTCGAACTTCGAGGCGCTCGCGGAAAGCGTAGCAGCGGGCCGCATTCCCAACGCCGAAATCGCCGTCGTGATCAGCAATCGCGAAGGCGCACCCGGGATCCAGCGCGCCGAAGCCCGCGGCATCAAAACACGCGTCATCCCTTCGAAAGGCCTCGAACGCGAAACCTACGACCGCCAGGTCGCCGCCGTTCTAGACGAGCATAAAGTGGATCTGATTTGTTTGGCGGGATACATGCGGCTGCTCTCCCCGTTTTTTGTCGCAAAATATCCCAACCGCATCCTGAACATTCATCCTTCGCTGCTTCCCTCTTTCCCCGGCCTTGAATCGCAGCGCCAGGCCCTGGAATACGGCGTAAAATTTGCCGGCTGCACGGTTCATTTCGTCGACGAAAATCTCGACGCCGGCCCGATCATTTTGCAGGCCACCGTTCCCGTGCTCGACCAAGACACGGAGTCCTCGCTGTCCGACAAAATCCTCAAGGAGGAGCATCGCATTTATTCCCAAGCCGTTCGAATCGTCCTCGAAGAAAAATTCAAAGTCGAAGGCCGCCGCGTTTTGCGAAATAACTGAATTCATCCCATGACGCCACCGAAATTCAAACCCGTGGAAGAACAACTCGCCTACCTAAAAAAAGGCGTGGCCGAGATCATTCCCGAGGCCGAGCTGAAAACCAAACTCGAAGCGTCCCTGAAAACCGGAAAACCGCTGCGCGTCTATCTCGGCGTCGATCCCACCGCCCCGGACATTCACCTGGGCCACACCGTGGTTTTGCGCAAGCTGAAACATTTTCAAGACCTCGGGCACACCGCCATCTTTCTGATTGGTGATTTCTCTGCGATGATTGGCGACCCCACGGGCGTATCGGAAACGCGCCCGCCGCTGACGCGCGAGCAAGTCGACGCCAACGCCAAGACCTATCTCGAACAAGTCTTCAAGATACTCGACAGGGAGAAAACCGAAGTCCGCTACAACAGTGAGTGGCTGAGCAAAATGTCTGCCGAAGATGTTGTTCGGCTCTGTTCTCACTATCGCCTGGCGCGCATGCTGGAACGTGAAGACTTTAATTCGCGGCTGGACAAGGGCCAGCCCATTTCCGTCCACGAGCTTCTGTACCCACTTCTGACCGCGATGGACGCCGTCAAATTGCAGTCCGATGTGGAGCTGGGCGCCACGGAGCAAAAATTCAATTTGCTGGTGCACCGTGAGATCCAGCGCGAGTATGGCTTACCTGGTCAAGCCATTCTTACGATGCCGATTCTTGTCGGCCTCGATGGTCAACGCAAAATGTCCAAGAGCCTCGGCAACTACGTCGGCATCACCGAAGCCCCCAGCGAAATTTTCGGTAAAATGATGTCGATTCCCGACGAGCTCATGTGGTCCTACTACGAACTGCTCACCGACCGCACGCCGCAAGAAATCGTGGCACTAAGGAAAGAAGTCTCCAGCGGCGCGCTCCATCCCATGGATGCAAAAATGCGCCTCGCGGAGGAAGTCATCTCTGGCTTCCACGGTCAAGCCGCCGCCGGCAAAGCCGCCGAGAATTTTCAGCGCCACCGTGACCGTCAACCTCCAACCGAAGTGCGCGTGCAGAAATTGAGATGTGGCCCTCCTACTCGACTGTGGACTATTGTTCGCATTTCCGATCTGGCGCCCTCGCGCAGCGAAGCAGAGCGCCTTATCAAGCAAAGGGCTGTAGAAATCGACGGCATAGTGATCGACGATCCTCGTAAGGAAATCGATGTGACGAAGCCGACCAGCTTTCTATTGCGGGTGGGAAAGAAGGATTTTGTTCGTTTCGTGGTTGAATTGCCTCGGCAACCTTAGGGGCACGATATTTCGTGCCCCTACTCTCTCAGTTAAGGATTTCGGCCACGAGTTGCGCGACATGCTCCGCGACAGCCGGCGCCGCCGTCAGCCCAGGCGACTCCATCCCCACCAGATGAATCGCCTGCGGCACATTCGCATCGCGCGTGATGACGAAATCTGCGATTCCTCTTCCGCCGGGCGGAACGAGTTTTGGCCGAAGCCCCGAATAACCAAGTTGCAGGTCGCTCTCCTCAATTTCCGGCAAAAGCGTTTTTGCGCTGTGCGCGAAATCCGCAATCGGCAACCGGTTCTTCTCGTAGTTGTCTTTTCCCTCGACATAAGTCGCCGTCGGCCCCAGCAGAAACGTTCCCCACAACGTTTTCGTGAAGTGCACGCCGAGGCTGAGCCCGTCTGCGTGCGGCAGCGGATACACAAGATTGTTGATCAGCGACGAACGCGGCCCGCGCACTTCGCAATATTCTCCGCGCACCGGATAAATCTTCCACGAATGATTCCCCAGCATCGCCGCAACTTCATCCGCAAAAAGACCAGCTGCATTAATGACGCATCGCGCTTCAATCGTTTCGCTCTGCGCGTCTCCTTCTTCGCCAATGCGCAGCCGCACGCGAACGCTCTTACCGGAAGGCTCCAACGAAATTACCTGCGCCCGCGTAACAATATTCGCTCCCTGATTCGTCGCCAGCCGCGCGTACGCGTGAACCAGTTCCTCCGCGGAGACGATTCCCGTCGAAGGAACATCCAGAGCCGCGACCCCTTTGATGTGCGGCTCACACACACGAATTTCATCCGCGTCAATGAGACGCAATCCCTCGACGCCATTATCCTCGCCGCGCCTCATCAGTGCCGCGAGTTCCAACATTTCATGAGCATCCGCGGCCACCACCAGCTTTCCGCAGTGGCGAAAGGGAACGTTGTGTTTCGCGCAAAATTCGTATGTGAGACGGTTGCCCTCCACGCACAGCCGCGCCTTCAGCGAATTCTTCGGATAATAGATCCCCGAGTGGTTCACGCCGCTGTTGCGCGTGCTGGTAGCCATGCCCAGTTTTGGAAACTGCTCGACCAGAAAAACGTCCTGCCATCGCGAAGAGACCTCGCGCGCGATAGCGCACCCCACCACGCCGCCGCCGATGATCAAAATGTTGGCCTGGTCCATGAAAACAGAATATAGAAAATAGAAAAAGGAAAATAGGCTTGCGAAGGATTCCCGTGCTTATTTCGCTGTGATCTGCTTGGCTACTGATCGCCGCCGACCGCGTCAAAAAACGGCGTGCAAGCCACCAGTCGCGCTTCGCTCCCGTCATGCACGGCGTAGGAAGCGTGTTTGCTTGGTTCATTGCGCCACAGCGAAGCAGCGCCATGCGCTCCATCTTTGTTGATGGCGTAGAAATAAATGTGAAATGTCCGAACCTGCCGCGCCTACCTCATTGTCCACACAGCAGCCCGCGCCAATGATCGGCGAATCTCCCACGCGCCCGGGAATTTTCCACGATAGCCCGGAAGTCGTCGTTGTCGCCGAAATGTCCCCGTTCGAATCCACCGCCATGCATGGAATCGTGCCTGTGGGCGGATGCGCGATCGCGCGCTCCGCATAGGCAATCTGTTTTTCGTCGCCATCGAAAATGGCTGAAACGTGTTCTTTCCACTCCGGCGAGTCGATTCCCGGCCGCCAGTTGAACGAAGTTTTCGCCTTCCACGCCAGCCAGATCTTGCGCGAATGTTCGGTCAGGAGATTCATCTCCTCGAATCCTTCGGCCACGGCAAATCGGCGCGCCCCGTCGCCCACAATCATCACGTGATTGGTCTTCTCCATGACCGTCTTCGCCAGCCGCGAAACATTTTTGATCCGCCGCACGCTGGCCACCGATCCTGCGCGGTGCGTCGGGCCGTGCATCACGCTGGCGTCCAGCTCCACTTCCCCTTCTTCGTTGGGCAATCCGCCGTAGCCCACCGAGTCATCGCTTGGATCATCTTCGACGACAGTGACAGCGGCAACCACAGCGTCCAGCGTGTCGCCGCCCTTCTTCAGGATATCCATGCCTTTATCGAGTGCATGAAGTCCATTGGCGCTGGAAATAATCAGCGGGCGCTTGCCCTGCGCCGCCGGTGGCAGGTTCGCGAGGACCGGCCCTCCGCTGCCATTTGGCGGCGTACCTCCAAAGAGTTTGTTCGCCCCGGCAATAGCGCTGCCGGCCAGCGAAGCGAAAAAGAATTTACGGCGTGACCACAATTCCATGGAGTGACCCTCCTCGGTGTGCGCAGGGCAATATACAACAGTTGCCCCCTGCCGGTTGAACCTCCTCGACTTGTCATCCCGGGCCATCTGAACTTGTCATCCCGGGCCATCTGAACTTGTCATCCCGGGCCATCTGAACTTGTCATCCCGGCCCACTAGATTTGTTGTCCCCAGCCCCTTTGTTGTCATCCCGAGCGCAGCGAGGGATCTGCTTTTTCGAAAATTCGAGAAAAAACACAACATGCGTATTCTCAACTCTTCCACGGAACAATTCCGCGACCAGATGCGTCCCAACATTCAGAACCGAGGACGCAACCATGTCAAATAGAAGTTATCTCATAAATGGTTTTGTGGCAGGAAAGCCACAAACCGGCTGTAATGGAATCAGGCGGAAAGTGATGATTTGGCTGAGTTTCAACGGTTTCATCCTGTAAGTGCCGTCCTTTCCGCGATGTCCGAGCATTATTTATGAGATGGCTTCTAGTCGTTGACGGGCGGAGAAGCGCAGGGGAAAATCGCGCACTCATCATGATCCGCCTTGAAAACGTAACCAAAGAATACGATCTCCCCACCGGACAAGCGGGACAGCTTGTCGCCGCCGACCGTCTGACACTCGAAGTGCCTGCCTGCGAAGTGTTTGGCCTGGTGGGGCCCAACGGCGCGGGGAAAACCACCACGCTGAAAATGATCTGCGGCTTGATGCTGCCTACTGCCGGACGCATCACCGTCAACAATATCGATGTCGAGCGGCAACCGGAGGAAGTTCAGCAATACATCGGCTACCTGGCGGATTTTTTCTCGGTCTACGACGATCTCAAGACTTGGGAATACGTCGAGCACTTTGCGCGCGCCTACAAACTGGAGCCCTCGAAAATCCCGGCGCGAGTCCGCGAGGTCATCGGCGTGCTCGGTCTCGAAACGAAATATGACGCCTTTGTCGGCGGACTTTCGCGCGGAATGAAGCAGCGCCTGGGAATCGCGCGCGCCATCGTTCACGATCCTCCGTTACTCGTGCTGGACGAACCCGCTTCCGGTCTCGATCCCAAAGCTAGGCTCGAGCTGAAAGATCTGCTCCGCCGGCTGAATCGCGACGGGAGGACCATCTTCATCACTTCCCACGTGCTCTCCGACCTGGAAGAAATGTGCACTTCGCTCGCCATCATGGAAAAGGGAAAGCTGCTGCGCGTTGGAAAGATTGGCGACGTGATGCGCGGAGCGGGGATGACCAAGCGCGTGCGCATTCGATTGGCCGCAGCCGGATTCGCGCTGGGAAGCTGGCTTGCCGCGCGTACCGGTGTCAGTGAAGTGAAAGAGGATGGCCTTGAAGCGGAATTTGTTTTTCCCGGAACGGAAACGGAGCTGTCGGGACTCGTGCGTGATGCCGTGATTGCCGGCGCGTCCATCTGTGGCGTGGAAGAAAAAGTCGAGACGCTGGAAGCGCTCTTCTCGCGCCTTTCCAGCGGAGAAGTCATGTGATGGCACCATGGTCCAATCCGGAATTCCTCCGCAACGTTCGTGGACAACTGCGGCCCGGCAAAGTAATCGCTACCGCCTGCATCTGCGCGGCAATCTCGATCGCGGTTGGTTTCGCATTTTCGTCTCAATCTCGGACCGTGGTGGGGCCGTACGGGTGGGGTTTCGCACTCTTTCAGGTCGCCTTCTGGCTGCAGGCGTTGATGGTGGCAGTGGGCGGCGGGATTGCCTGCGTCAATAACATCTACAGGGAAAAAGAGCAGAACACTTTTGATTATCAGCGCGTGACGCGCCTGACGCCGCTCGAACTGACACTCGGCAAATTGTTTGGCGCGCCCGTGTTCACCTATCTCGTTTTCCTCTGCCTGATGCCGCTGGCCATCTTCGCGGCAGTTAAGGGGGGGATGAGGATTTCGATTGTGCTTGCCGCGTACGCCGTTTTGATGATCGGCTCATTGACCGTGCACATGTTAGCCCTGCTCCTTTCGCTGCTCACGATTCGCGGATCGCATACCGGGGCTATTCTGCTGCTGCTCGCACTCATGTGGGGCACCTCTTTCAGTGCGAATAATTTGCAGTTTTTCCAGATCGGCCCTCTGGGGCCTTTTTATTCGGTTCAGTTGTTACAGCAGGAGAACTGGGGTGGTCAAGTTGCTGATGCTTACCGTGTTACGCGGTCGACAGACGTTTTCTTCGGGCATCAAGTCCACCATTTCCCGGTGTTTCTTGCCGTGGACTTGCTCTTCGCAGGCTGGTTCCTGCTGGCCCTCGTGCGCAACATCAAGCGCGATCAAAATGATTACGAGATTTATTCGCCTCTACAGGCGCTGGGATTCGCGTTCTTTTTGAATTTGTTGTTTGTGGCCTTCATGCAGTGGCGCGCGGCCAACGCGATTGATTGCCAGTCCTTCCTCCTCACTCTAAACATTGCCGTTTTCTCCTGTTTAGGTCTGGCGGCGATTCGAAACCGGCAACGCATGCGAAGGATTCTTCGCGCGGGAGAAGGAACGTCGGCTACCTGGCTGGCCACGGTCTGGCCGGCTCCCTTCATAATCGTGGGCACGCTGGCTGCGGGCTTGCTCATTGTATGGGGAATTGCCCAGGGAAGGGATTTGAAGGTGGAATGGAGCGCCAATTTCGCCATCCTGCGGTCCTTGTTCTTTGTAGCGTGGATCACGCGGGACATGCAATTCCTGCAATGGATGGGTCTGCGCCGCGGAAAACATCCGCTGGTGATGGGCGTGCTCTTCTTGGTGATTTTTTACGTATGTGTAATGATCTTGACGATACCCCTGGGAATCTTTGCGAAACCGGAGCGGGCTGCGTTTTCCGCGTTCTTCCTTCCCTCGCCCGTGTTTTTGCTGGACCACTCCGCGTGGGTTCTGCGCCCCGCGATTTGGATCGCCGCTTTTGTCGCGCAGTGGGTCTTGGTCGCGTTGTTCATCGGGCTGCAGAAGCAAACGATCGCGGAACTGAATTCGCCCGGGACGGCGCCTGCAACTGAGGCCATTCCGGTTCATCCCTAGCGTCGCCCCATCTCACTCAAAACCAACTCTTGTAGCTCAGGTCTTCGAACGCTGAGCGGCGTCTAGCCGGAACTGACAGGCTGCGCCGGGAATTCGCCCTCCCACCGCGCAATCACCACGCACGCCACGCAATTTCCCAGAACGGTGACTGCGGTACGCCCCATGTCCATCAGTTGATCGATCGCGAAGAGAAGAAAGAGCGGCTCCATCGGCAGATGAAATGAAGTTGCCGCCCCGAAAACAATCAACAGCGAACCGCGCGCCACGCCGGCAGTTCCTTTGCTGCTGATCATCAGCGTCAGGATCATCAAAACTTGCTGGCCGATGCTGGGGTGCAGTCCCCCGGCCTGCACCACAAAAAAGAGTGCCAATGATTGATAGAGACTCGCGCCGTCCATATTGAAACTGTAACCGGTGGGAAGAACGAAGGCGACGATTTGGCGCGGCACTCCGAAGGATTCCAATTGTTCGATGGCGCGAGGCAGCGTGGCCTCGGAGCTGGCGGTCGCGAATCCGAGTGTGACGGGCTCGGCGACCGCGTTGATGAATCGTTTGAGGGGAATGCGCGCCCACAGCACAATCGGCAGCAGAACGAAGACGATAAAAAAAGTCAGCGCTACGTACATGGTCGCTAGAAGCTTCACCAGCGGGAGGAGAACTCCCAAGCCGAGGTGCCCGACAGTGTACGCGACGGCGCCAAAAACGCCGATCGGCGCGGCGTACATCACCAGATTGGTGAACTTGAACATGGTTTCGGAGAGGCTCTCGGCGAAGGCCAGCATCGGACGGCGTTTCGAATCAGGAACCAGCACCAGCGCCATGGCGAAGAGCACGCTGAACACCACGATTTGCAGCACTTGTCCTTCGGCGACGGACTTGGCGATGTTCTCCGGGAAAATATCGGTGATGAGTTGCGTGGCGGTGTGCGGAGAAACATTCAGCGATTGCGCTGCGGAAGACGGTGGCAGGTGGACGCCTTCTCCGGCGCGGCTGATATGAATCGCCGCGTAGCCGATCAGCATGGCGACAGTCGAAACCAGTTCGAAATAGATGAGTGATTTGACTCCCAGGCGGCCAACTTTTTTCAGGTCGGAGTGCCCGGCAATCCCCATGACAAGAACGCCGAAGAGCAGCGGCGCGATGATCACCTTGATGAGCCGCAGAAATATCGTTCCGAGAAGCTGCAAATTGACCGCGACCGAGGGCCAGTCGTGGCCAAATTCCGCGCCAGCGAGCAAGCCGACGAAAATCCACGTCGTCAGCGAGCGCCGCGAAGTGGCGTACGCCGCGAAGAGCAGAATCGCCAGCCAGCGCAACAGCGTCGCGAAAAGCGCGGGCAGCGCGAGCGTCTGAGCGCTCGGGGAGAGCGCCAGCAGATGGCCGCTGGCGAGCAGCGATGCCGCAATCGCAATCGTTGCGGTTACGATTGCCGCGGCGAGTAATTTGTTTTTCATCGGCGCTAGACGAAAATTTTCATCGGTGCCGAAAGGTATGCTGGTTAGCGGCGCATGTCAATGCCAACCACGCGAAAAACACAAACGCGAATCTACTCGCAACACAGCGGGTGCGAATCCACACAGACAAAACTCGCGCATAATTTTCAGACAACGCCCCGCGCGATACTCCACGCAGCGCGACGACCGTTACTCCACACGCAACGCAATGAGCGGATCGATGCGCGTGGCGCGCCGCGCGGGAAGATAGCAAGCCAGCAGGGCGACGCCCATCAGCAGCAACGTGATGCCGGCGTAGGTCAGCGGATCGGTGGCGCTCACGCCGTAGAGCAGGTTCGCCGCCATGCGGGCAACCGGCAGCGCCACCAAGATTCCCACAGTCGCGCCAATCAGGGCCAGCAGCATGCCCTGCTTAAGCACCAGCCCCAGCACTTGACGCGGTTGGGCACCCAGCGCCATGCGCAACCCGATTTCACTGGTGCGCTGCGCCACGGAATAGGCCAGCACGCCATAAATTCCAATCGAGGCCAGGATGAGCGCCAGCGCTCCGAACAATCCCAACAGCGCCGCGCCCATGCGCGCGGCCCACAAGCCTTGCCCCAAAATTTGTTGCACAGTCTGGCCGTTGGTGAACGCCAAATTCCTGTCAATCTGCTCGACCTGCTTGCGGACGGCCCCGAGCAAAGGTTCAGGATTGCTGGTCGTGCGCACGACGAGCGCAGCCCCGGGAGAATATTGCTGCCGCATGGGGATGTATGCAATTGGTTGGGGATCTTCGCCGATTTGACCAATGACCGCGGTCCCCACAACACCAACAACCTGGAGCAGATTTGGTTCCTGCACGATCGCGAAGCGCTTTCCGAGCGGTTCCTGACCCGGCCAGACCATCTTGGCCATGGCCTCGTTGATGACAGCTACGCGTGTGGTGTTTTCACGGTCGAAGTCCGTGAAGTCGCGGCCGCTCAGCAGCGGGATGCGCATGGTTTCAAAATGGCCGGGGGTTACATCGTCAAAATTCACCAGCGTTCCGCGATTGTTGGGGTCGGTCTGCTCGCCCTCGCGAAAGATGGTACCAAGGATCCCGCCCCCGAACACGCCGTTCGAGGACACCGAAGCGCTCACGACGCCGGGAACGGATTTGGCGTGCTCGATGACGTCACGGAAAAACTGCTGCCCGTGATTGGCGTCGTAACGAAGTGCGCCAAGGTCGAACAATAGTTGAAACAGGTTCTGCGACTCGAAGCCGGGATTGAATTGCTGGGCATTTTGCATGCTGCGAAGAAACAGTCCCGAACCTACGAGCGCCACTAGGGCCAGCGCGATTTCCGAAATCACCAGCAAGCCCCGCAAACGATTGTGCGTCCAGCCCAGCGCGCCGCCACGGCCGCCGGTTTTCAGAATCTCGTTGATATTCGTGCCGGAAGCCTTGATGGCCGGGATGATTCCGAAGAACAAGCCGGTAAACAAGGAGATGAGCAAAGTGAATCCGAGAACGCGGGCATCGAACGAAAGATCAATCGAGCCCTCGAGAAGAAACGGTGGCCGGAAAGACCACAGCACGTTGCGCCCCCAATACGCGACGACAAGTCCAGCCAATCCACCGAGCAGCGATAGCACGGTGCTTTCCGTCAAAAGCTGCCGAACCAATCGAAATCGGCCTGCTCCCATGGCCGCGCGAATGCTCAATTCTTTTTCGCGTTTGGCCGCTTGCGCGAGCAGCAGATTGGCCAGGTTGACGCAAGCAATCAGCAGGACCAAGCCGACCACGCTCATCAGCACGCCGCCGGCAAGCGAAAACTGCCGCCGCTGATTGATTCCCAGCGCCGATTGGTTGAGGGGGAAGAGTTCGACGGTGCGGCCCTTGTTGTCGCGGGGATACTCCTTCTCCAGCCCTGCCGCAATCGTTTTCATCGCGGCCTGAGCCTCCGAAACGCCGACCTGCGGTTTCAAGCGGCCGACGATGGAGAGCCAGCGGAAGCGCCGGTTGTTTTCGAGATCCTTGAGCTGCCCGGTAAGCACATAGTCGCGCATGGTGATGGGAATCCAGAGCACGTCGGGACGGCCCAGGGAGACGATGCCTTTGAAGCTCGGGGGCGCCACGCCCACGACCGTGTAGGCCGTGCCGTTCAGCGTGATGGTCTGGCCGATGAACTTCTCGTTGGCCCCGAATTGGCGGGCCCACATGCTGTAGCCCAGAACCGCTTCCGGGTTGCCGCCGAGCTTTTTGTCTCCGTCGGCGATGAACATGCGCCCACGATAGGCCTTCACGCCCAGCACGTCGAAGAAGTTCCCGCTCACCAGCGAGGCGTTGAGCTGTTGCGGCTCGGTTTGGCCGCCCCAATTCAGGGGAATGGGAAAGGTGACGGTAGCCAGTCCGGAGAAAACAGTATTCTGGTCGCGATAGTCCTCGTAGTTGGGGAGCGACGTGCCGGTGAGCTGGAAGTTCACGTTGGCATCGATCGTCAGCGTGTCGTGGGTGAACATTTCCGCCAGCCGGGCAGGTTCCTCGACCGGCAGCGGGTGCAGGAACACCGCGTTGATAATGGTGAAGATGGCGGTGTTCGCCCCGATGCCCAGCGCCAGGGAAAGCACCGCCACGAACGTGAAGCCGGGGCTCTTCTTCAGCATGCGCAACCCGCCCCGCAAATCTTGTTGGAAGTTTCCAGCCATTACGCCACCCCCGCTCAACGATTAGGACGCCCCACAAGCATAAATGTTTCCGGGTCTTGGCGCTTCTGAAATAGATTCTGGAGGGGTACAGCCAACGGGAATATACGCCCCTTCACGAACAAAAAGCTCAGTAAGGACACGAAAAGAAAAGGGTAGGGGACAAGGAAGGCAAAGACCGTAATTCCAGTTCTAAAGAAGAAAGAGGAGTAACATAGAAGTTGTAAGGAGCGCTACCACTAGCAGTTGCTTCAGACTCGAAATACCATCGGGCCACTCTTCAGGAAGCCACTCTACCGCTAGGGCCATTTCGTTTACCCAGCGCTTCCCGGCAGCAATTTGGGGGTGGTGGGCGCATTCCAGCAGGCCATGGGGCCTGTTCGGCTCTGCATGAGCCGGGCAGGTGAAGTATGCACGGCTACAGCACAGACTCTAATGAAAGGAGGATCGTTCCTCTACTGCTCGGGTTGCTGGCGATTGCCCTGGCTTGGGCCTTCTCGAAATTTCTCACTGCCGCACACCTCTCGGTTCCCTGGTGGGTGGATGCTCCTTCCAGCATGGCTTTCTACGGCGCGCTCTACGCGCTTTTTGACAGGTATCTCTGGCGGAACAGCCTGGTGCATAAATTAGGGTTGGTTCGCATCCCGAACCTCACGGGACGCTGGCGCGGTTACCTCGTCACCTCTTTTGACGGCCATGCCAAGCAGCACAATCTGATGATCCACATCTTCCAGAGTTGGACGCAAATCACCGTGTACCTCGCCACGCCCACGTCCATGTCCTGCAGTAGTACGGCGGTGATTCAAGTGGACGACCCGGAAGGTGCCGTGCTGGTCTACCAGTATCAGAATCAGCCGCTCGCAAACGCCATGAGAACCATGCACATGCACTGCGGCACGGCGATGTTGAGAATCTCGAACGGCGGATGTCTGGCCGGAGACTATTACGCAGGGCGCGACCGGCGTACCTTTGGCCGGATTTGCTGCAAAAGGGAGACTGTGCGAGGGTAGGGAGAAAATGGTTTGGACTTGCCCGAATGGTTGCAGGTTGAGAATCGCCGGGTTTGCGATTCGAGGTCGTGTAAAATGCTACACCGGGGGATGGGCCCAACGATGGACGAGACCACAAAACAGGCGGCGCAGGAATACCTGGCGGCGAAGCTCACGGAAGAAGAGCAGAGATACGAAGACAACCACAATTTGGCGACGGCGATCGCGCGCGCTCCCCGGGTTTGGAAGCATTTTAAGGATGCGATTTTCGCGAAGTGCGCCGAGTGGAATGAGATTACGCAGGAAGAGACGCTGACCTGCAAGGAGACAGCGATTGGAGACCTTCGGATTTGGTGCGCCGCGAGATCGAAACAGATGACGGTGCATTACGATTCCAGGAAACTTTTGGTTACGATGAAGAACGCCGGGCGGCTCGAACATGAAAAAGACGTGATCCTGACCATCGAAGGATACAGGACAGGTTCCGACCGGGAGCAACGGGACGCTCACCTGGTGCGGAACGAGATGGCCGTGAACGTTGATATGTTGATTGTGGGCGAGTTGCGGGTTTTGACCGGAATGAGCCGGCAGAGGAAGTAGTGGGGATAGGGAGTAGAGGCGGAGTTGACCTTCCGCTGACCGGGTTCCAGAAAAGCAAACCTGCGTGTCGCGCCTACGGAGCGCTGGCCGGGCTAAAGCCCGGCCCCCACAAATGTAAGTCCGAAGAGGGGGCGCAGCATGCTGCGCCACTGAAAAGAACACTTCAATCCGCCGAGCCGAGTGGGAGAAAGTATTGCGTTCCCTTCACCGGTTCTTGAAGCCTCTTTAGCAGCAGCTGGAGGTCGTCGCTACGCTCGACGAAATCGATGTCGGAAGTGTTGATGACGAGAAGGTCGCAGGCGGCGTAGCGGAAGAAGAAGTGCTCGTAGGCGCGGGCGACTTCCTCGATGTATTCGGGAGCGATGTGGGATTCGTCGCGGGAGGCTTTTTTGGCGATGCGGGCCCGGAGGACTTCAGGCTTGGCCTGCAGATAGATGACCAGGTCGGGAGCGGGAAGGCCCGCGGTGAGGGCTTCGTAATAGCGTTCGTAGAGCTTAAGTTCGAAGTCATCGAGATTGAGATTGGCGAAGATGCGGTCTTTTTCCATGAGGAAATCGGAGAGGACCGGGCCGGGAGCTTCGACGGCAAGGGCTTCGCGGAGACGTTTTTGGCGCTCGATGAGGAAGTGCATCTGGGCGCGGAGGGCGGAGCCGGGTTTGGCTTTGTAGAAGTCGGCGAGGAAGGGATTGTCTTCGCAATCGTAGATGCGGCGAGCATGAAGGCGTTCCGCGAGGATGCGGGCAAGAGTGGTTTTGCCGACGCGCAAGGGGCCTTCAATAACGATAAAGCGGGGAGGCTGGGGACTGCGCTGCGGAACGCGAGCGCGATTGGCGGCGGAGGAGTCGTTGCCGGGCATCGTTTCGTGTGACCACGGCAGAGCCGGGATCAATAAGCGGATTATAGCAGAGTCGCGGACAGAGTCATCTGGGGTTTGGGCGCGGTGGATGGGGTTACCTGCAGGGGCAAAAAAGTAAGAATGTGACCAATGGGCCAGTGCCACCTGACCTTTTGGCCAGTATATTCCCCTCATTGCGAGTGGGGATGGACTTGCAACACCCACGCACAACACTGAGGTGGCAAATGGTTATTGCAGCGCTTCTTCTGATTTGTTCCATCCCGCAGATGGACGACACGGCGAAAGTGGTGAACGATTCGCCAGCGGTGGTTTCCGACAGCGCGACAAAAGATTCTGTAGCCCTTGCATCCTTGCCATCCGCGCCAGAACCCAAAGTGAAAACCGATGCGGAGCCGATCGCTCCCAGCGCGGCGGGGCTGCCTTTCCAGCCGGTAAAACCGGTGTACACGCGGCCACAGGAAACGCCCCGGCAGAGGAAGATCTGGTACGGGCTGCTGGTGGCGGGACACAGCGGCGCGGCATTTGATGCGTGGTCGACGCACAGGGCGGTGGTGGGCGGGTACGGGCAGGAGGCAAATCCGTTTCTGCGCCCGTTCGCGAATTCGAACGCGATTTATGCGGCGACGCAGATGAGCCCGGCGTTTATGGACTACTTGGGCAAGCGCATGATGGTGAGCGAGCACCGCTGGGTGCGGAAGATGTGGTGGGTGCCGCAGGCAGCGGGTGCGAGTTTCTCGTTCGCCGCAGGCGCACACAACGCCAGCCTGGTGCACTAAGAGTTCCCTCAATCCCCCAACAAAAGGCGGCCCGGTGACCCACTCACCGGGCGCTTTTGTTTTTGGACAAGCGCAGGCTGACGCCGCGCGTCGATTCGATTACTTGCCAACTACAACGACGACGAAGGAGTCGGGCTTCATCTTGCCGCGGCGTTCGCCGGGAGCGGGAGGATCGAAGTCCGCGGCGGGAAGAAAGATGTTGTGTGTTTTCAAGTCGAGGCCCATGGTGCGGGCGCTGCGCTTGGTAGGGACGTTTTCGACCACGGTGAACTTGTCGGGCGAATCTTCGTGAATGACGGTGAGGTTGCCATCGCCGCAGGAGGCGAACGCGTAACCGGTGGAAGGATCGAAGGCGCTGGCATCTGGACCTTCGCAGATGGCGGGCGTGGCCACGACTTTGCCGGTATCGGCATTCACGATGGCCATGACCTTTTCATCACAGACGGAAAAGAGGCGGCGATTGGCAACGTCCATGGCGAGGCCGGAAGGAGATTTGCACGGAGCGAGCGGCCAGTGGTGGAGTTCCTTGAGGCTTTGCGCGTCGAGATGATAGAGGTCGGAAGTATCTTCGTTGTTCACGTAGACGGTGCCTTTGCCGTCAGCGGCGGCGAACTCGGGCTTGCCATTAAGAGGGATCGTGCCGGCTATGGTGCCATCCGCGGCGTTGATGGCAGTGGCATTCTTGCCGCGGCCGTTGAAGGTGAAGACACGCTTGGTGACGGGTTCATAGAGGATGGCGTCGGGATTTGCGTCGGTCTGGACCGTGCTGATGGCCTTCAGAGTTTTGAGATCGAAAATCGTGACGGTGTTGGCGCGGCCGTTGCTGGTGAAGCCGCGGCCAAGGTCGGAAGCGATGGCGATGCCATGGACGCCCTGGGTGTCGGGGATGTCACCAACGACGGCGTAGGAGTCGGCATCAAGCACAACGACGTGGGTACCGCGCGAGACGTAGACGCGGCGGGCAGCACTGTCCACATAGACGTAATCCCAACCGCCCTCGCCGCCGACTGGGACGGTCTTGATGACATGGTAGCCAGAGCCGGCAGGCGCCGGAGTAGCCGGGCGTGAGAATGCTACGGCACAAAAAATTATCGCCATTGCGAATGAAGTGAAAATTGTGAAAAGGGTGACGGGTTTGCGCATGATGTTTTTTCTCTCTCTGTGCTTTTCTGTTTCTTGTCGGAGACCGGGAGCACCATCTATATAGCGACAAAGATAAACGCAACATAAATGCGGGTGTTGGTCTACTCCTTTGATTTGTGCTGTTCGAACCAGCCTGCAATATAGAGCATTTTGGCGATGTGGTGGCTTGGGCGGCGGGCGATGCCGTGGGGCTCTTCGGGAACACGGACGAGAACGGTTTCCAAGTTGAGGAGTTTCAGCGCTTCAAATTCAGCGCCGCGTGGATTCACGAATTGCATATTGTTTCAAGGCGCTGCTTGCCTAGCATGCGGAATCTTAGCCATGTATGAAATCTTCCGTTTTGATGAAGAAAGCGATTTGTTGGCTCCTGCAAGTGTTCCTGGAAGACTTTTTTTCACACCCTTAACATAAGGAAATCAAACGAGTTAGCGGGGCTGGGCCGTTGGCGTGTACGGTAACGATAAAGAATTTGCTTGACAGGAGTCGTGCATCTAGTATTTAAATACTATCCATTGCAGGGTGTCCGTTCAGAATATCGTTATTCAGCAAAGGGGTGGAGCCGTGAGAAAGCGCCTAATTTCACTTTTGGTTGTGTTGTGCGTGACCCTTAAGAACGCTGCTTCTGGAGACGTTCGAAGAAGCGTCACGAATTCCGACGGCTACTATTCATTCTCTTCCGTGCCGACGGGTGCGTATAGCCTGATTGTTGAGGCTACCGGTTTTCAGAAGGCAATAACGGAAGGAATCGAAGTTACCGGCGCGGCAAGCCTGGGTTTCCCGATCAAGCTGACCATCGGCAGCGCCACCACGGAGGTCAAGGTCGAAGGCATCGCCGATCAGATTATTCCTACGGACTCGGGAGAAAAGTCCATCACGCTTACGCAGAAACAGTTGCAGGACTTCAGCGTAGTGAGCCGCAACGCCGCCGAGTTCATCAAGATCCTGCCAGGCTTTGCTCCGCGCAACAATGGTGACGGGCTCAAGAGTGGCAGCGACTATTCGGGCGAAGTCATCGGGATCAACGGCAACGGGGATGGCGGCAGCCAGAGCCCGTTGAACGGCGCCTATGTGGCCAACGGAGCCGGCGTCAACAACATAGACATTACTGCTGACGGCGCCCACGTCTCCGACCCCGGGTGCAACTGCGCGACTCCGGTCAACCCGAACACGGACATGATCCAGGAGTTCAAGGTGCTGACCTCGAACTTCAGCGCGGAGAACTCGAAAGGTCCCATCGTCATTAATACGATTGCCAAAGCGGGCGGGCAGGAGTTCCATGGGGAAGCCTACCTGTACGCGCGGCACCACTCATTGAACGCGAATCGCTGGATTAACGATGAATTGGGTTTGCCTCTTCCGGCAAACAAGTATTTCTTTCCCGGCGGCAACATCGGCGGTCCCGTTCTCCTTCCCAAGTCCGGTTTTAACCGGAACCGCCAAAAGATGTTTTTCTTTAGCGGCTTCGAGTATTACTACCAGACCCTCGATACCGGCTTGCTGGGTGCAACTGTGCCGACGGCGAACATGCTGGGGGGTAATTTTAGCCCGACTGAGTTGGCAAACTTAGGAACCAAGACGGCTGGCGGCGGAGCGCCCACCCAGCTGAGTCCGTGCCTTACGGTCAGCCCAACTCCCACAACGCAAGATAACAACGGGAATTACATCTGCGGTAACGGTAAGACCATCACCAGCACACACAGTTTTTGGGGCGACGAGATAGTGACTACTCCCGGAAGCCCCACCACAATGGTCAATGGGGTGTCGCAACCTGGCGCGGCATTTCCGGGCGGGATAATCCCAACCAGCCTTATCGACCAGAGCGGCCAGAACTTGCTGGGTGTTCTACCAATTCCAAACGCCAATTCGGACTTGACCGGCGGATACAATTACATCAAGGAAATCGCCTTCGATCAGAACGGCTGGCAGTGGCTTTCCCGCGTGGATTACAGCATCAGCGACAACACGAAGCTGTACGTTCGCTACAACCTGCAGAAAGAGGTGCAGAAGTTCCCGATTGGCCTATGGTGGAGGAACTCACAGCAGGTGCCATACCCCACGCCAATTCTCGGAAAGAACAGGTCGGATTCTGTTTCGGCGAGCTTAACGCACGTCTTCAGCCCAAGCCTTTCCAATGAATTTGTGTTTGGCTACACATACATCGACTTCCCGAATGTGTTCCAGGATAAGAGTAAGGTCAGCCGGAAAGCACTCAACATTCCATTCACCGGGCTCTTCCACAACGGGGTCGACCAGATTCCGTCCATTTCGGGTTGGGGGGGCGAATTCCCCACGATGTTTAACCCTGGCGGCTTTGAGGCCGGCGGCAGCGCGGGCCTGTTTGCCAAGAAGGACCTTCCGTCAGTGAGTGACACTGTTTCCAAGGTGTGGGGCACGCACACGGCAAAGTTCGGCGCCTATTACGAGTTCGTGATCAACAACCAGCCAAATAATACTTTTTCGAACGGCTTTGTGGCGGAAGCCAATTGGGCCGGTGGCAGCAGTGGCGAACCATTTGCGGACTTGCTGGGCGGCTTCTCCGGCCAGTATCAAGAGACGAACTTTAGCAACCTGCACAACGAAGGATATAACACAATCGAGTTCTTCGGTATGGACAGCTGGAGGATGACGAAGCGGCTGACCGTGGACTATGGCCTTCGTGCGTCGCATCTAGGTCCTTGGTATGACCGTCAGGGGAATGGCTTCGCCATATGGAATCCTGCCCTTTACACCGGCACGGTAGGCAGTGGCTTTGATTTCCACAAGCAGACTTCTAGTGTGCCGCTGTCCGGATTCCCGAGCCGCGCACTCTTCTATGCGCCTCGGTTTGGCTTGGCCTACGACGTCTTCGGCACGGGTAAGACCGTACTGCGGGGCGGCTGGGGACAATTCTACTATCACAACGCACAGTTCACGCAGGGCCTCGACCAGCCAGTTGGCGTTGAGACGACCACCGTAAATAGCTTGAATTTTGGGGAGGTTCAGACGGCCAATTGCACCGGCTGCCTTTCGCTACCCTTCAGTACTGGCGCGGTTAGCCGAAACGATGACCATAGCCCGCTTACCACAAGCTACAGCTTCACCATCGCGCAGCGGCTGCCGGTTTTTTCTTCGTTGTTGGAAGTATCCTACGTGGGTAACCAGAGCAAGTATGGGCTGAACCAGAACGGCCTCGGGACTAACGCCAACGTAATCCCCTTCGGTACGTTATTCAATATTGGCAAGGACCCGAACGTTGGAGCTGGCGAGTATCTGTACGGGAATTACCCCATCTACCAAGGGATCAGCGTTGCCAACCACAATCTGTCATCCAACTACAATGCTCTGCAGGTAAGCTGGGTGCGCCAGAAGGGCAATTTTGACATCGCCGTGAACTACACCTACAGCAAGTCGCTGGGAACCGTGGGTGGAGATCAATTGAACCTGCATAATGATTACGGGGCAGAGCCTTTTGACCGGCGTCACCTCTTCAACGCGGCGTACTCGATCGAGCTGCCAAAACCCGTCCACGAGAACAAGGCGTTGGAAGAGATCGTCAACGGCTGGCAGATTTCGGGTATCACCTCGGTGCAAAGCGGGGTCAACGTGACGGCCAACTCCAACGGAGGGGCGGGGGACTTCAACGTCGCCGGGATAGCCGGTAATTTGGCGAGCGGGTTCCATGTTTCGGCCCAATCCATCAACGGGACCGACCAGATAGCGTTGATGCCAATCCTGACCTGTGATCCGAGGAAGAACCTGGGGCCGCACCAATTCCTGAACGGGAGCTGCTTCGCTGCTCCCTCGGTGCAGGGCCAGAACGGGCCAACCGTACTGCCTGAATTCTTCGGACCATGGAACTGGACCAGCGATCTTTCGGTCTTCAAGAACTTCCAGATGAACGAACGCAAGAAGTTGCAGTTCCGCTTCTCCGCGTACAACTTCATGAACCATTCACTCTGGACGTTTTCTGGGAGCGGGGTTGGTTCGAACAGTTTGTATCTTGCCAACTCAAGCTTCGGGATTACACCCTTCAAACAGGGTAATCGCGTCCTACAGCTTGCACTGAAGTACTACTTCTAGCCTCTTCGGCGGAGCGCGCGGCTATATTTGAGCCGCGCGCTCCGCTATACTGTTGTAGGGCCAGTCAAGTCATGGGAAGCCGTTCAGCTTCGCAGGTACTCGCTTGTGTGATGGTGCGATTGCTGTACGGCTTTGTTTTTTTTGCGCTGTTTGCGCGCATCTCGACCGCTCAAACGCAGCGCCCCCCCGGAGAAATCTTAAAGGAAGCGGCTTCACTGCACCGGGCCGGCCAGCTAGAGCAGGCGATTGCAGACTACCGCCTTTTCCTCGAAAAATACCCCGATGTCGCGCCAGTTCGGTCGGATCTGGGAGCCGCATTAGCGGGCGCAGGGCGCTACGAAGAGGCCATCGCCGAATATAAGCGCTCGCTGCAACTGAAACCCCTCCCACAGGTCCGGCTGAACCTTGCGCTGGCCTATTACAAGACCACGAAGCTTTCTTTGGCTGTTATCGAGCTGAAAAAGGTGCGCGAGGAAATGCCAGGGGACTCGCGGCCAGCGTTGCTTGAGGCGGATTGCGACTTGCGGCTGGGAGAAAACAAGAAAGTGATCGAACTATTGACCCCGTTGCAGCAGACAAACGGAGACGACTTGGCGATTGTCTACATGCTGGGGACGGCGCTGGTTCGCGATGAACAGACGGACAAGGGGCAGGTACTGATCGAGAAGATCCTCAAGAACGGCGATTCGGCCGAGGCACGTCTTCTGCTAGGAACGACGAAGCTGATGGTGAACGACTTCTCTGGAGCGCTGGTTGACCTGCAAAAGGCGGTGGAGCTGAATCCCAGCCTTCCGGAAGTGTACGCTTACTACGGCACTGCGCTGCTCTCGACGGGGGACCAAGCTGGCGCGCAGGAGGCTTTCGAACATGCCCTGCGAGACGACGCCAACAACTTCGATGCAAATTTGCGAATGGGGATGCTGCTGCGCAAGGACGAAAAATTCGACGAGGCGCTGAAGTATATCCGGCATGCGCTGGAGATACGGCCCGGTGATGTAGGAGTCCGTTACCAGATAGCCTCGATTGAACTGTCTGTCGGGCAGGTGGAAGCAGCGTGCGGTCACCTGGAGTCGCTGGTTGCGGAAGCTCCAAATTTTACGGAGGCGCACGTGTCGCTGGCAACGGCCTACTATCGGGAGAAGCGAAAGGCCGACGGTGATCGCGAACGCGCCATCGTCGAGAAACTGAATGCCGAGAAGCAGGCTAACGAAAAAGGGGTTAAGGTCACGCCATGAAGCCGCTAAGGTTGGGCCTTCTCATCGCTGCCCTTCTTCCACCTTGTGTTGCGGCGGCGCAAACGAAGGGCACTGCGGCGGCGAGGAAATCAGCGGACGCAGGGAACGCTTTGAGCTTCGAAGCACTGGTTAAGAAAGCGGACGCTGCCCGGGAAGCGGATCAAGCCGACGAAGCCACGCGCCTATATAAGCAAGCTGTTCGCATGAAGCCAGCGTACGTAGAAGGCTGGTGGTATCTGGGGATGCTTTTTTATGAAGCGGATCAGTATGCAGACGGCCGGGCAGCCTTCCGTCACGTAACGGGCTTGAAGCCCGAAATGGCTTTGGGATGGGCGATGCTGGGCTTGTGCGAATTTGAGACCAGGGACTTTGATAGTGCGCTGACCCATCTGGAGCGGGCCGATCATCGAATCCGCAGTACAAGTTATCTTTGAGTTCGCGAGGCAACGCAAGGATTCCCCGCAGTTCACCGAAGCGATGGGGCTCGCAGCGCTTCGCAAGCCGCTGCTTCCCAACGAACTCCCGCCGCTCGAACGTGAGCTGGTTTTGGACGTGGGACATGCTCTGTGCGACTCTGCCGCAAGGCGCGCGGCAGAAGCGGAGCGGGACCGGCTTGAGTTGCTGCGCAAATATCCGAACACGCCGCAAATCCATTACGTGGCCGGCACAATGGTGCTGTCCAGCGACTCCGACCAGGCATTGCAGGAATGGAACGCCGAACTGGCCCTTTCGCCGGAACACCCGCAAGCCCTGGTGAGTATTGCAGCGGAGTACCTGAAGCGTGGCGAACATCAGATGGCTCTGCCCTACGCCAAAAGAGCAGTCGAGGCGAACCCCAGCTACTTTGCGGCTCACGCGATCCTTGGGCAAGTACTAGCGGAAGGGGACTTGGATGTCTCCCGCGGAACGCATGAGCTTGAGACCGCGGTCCGTCTGGCTCCCTGGCAGCCGCAGGTGCATTTCGCTTTGGGGACCGCCTATGCAAAAGCCGGCCGGAAAGCGGATGCCGCGAAAGAGCGGGAGGAATTCCTGCGGCTAAGAGGCCAGAACGAAGTTGCTGTTTCCAAACCGTGATGAGATGGCGCTGGCAACTTCTGTGCTTGGTTCTTCCTGCAGCGGCAGCGGCGCAAACTGATTCGCGCGGTGTTTCCGCTTGCGCGCCCTGTCACGCACAGGCGAGGTTTCAGCCGGCTACTTCCATGGCGCATGCACTCGAAACAGTTGAGGAGTGCAGAATTCTCATCGATCATCCCGTACTGACTGCCAAAGTGGGCAGATACTCGTACCGGATCGAGCGCAAAAGCGGCCAGAGCAACTATACGGTTTCGGATGGCGCCAAGACGGTGACCATGCCAATCCGGTGGGCGATGGGAGCGAGTTCCGCGATCGGCCAAACTTATGTTCTGGAAAAAGACGGCGAGTTTTATGAAAGCCGCGTGAGTTATTTCAGCGAGCTGAATGGTCTCGCACCCACTCTGGGCTCCGAAGGTTCTGCGCCGGCAGACATCGTCGACGCTGCGGGGCGCCTGATGGGCCGCGACGATAAGCTGCGATGCTTCGGGTGCCACGCAACGAATGCGACCCTGGGAAGACAACTCACGTTGGACAAGATGACTCCGGGAGTGCAGTGCGGACGCTGTCATGAATCCACCGAGGGACACCTTGCGGCGACGCTGCTGAATAGCTTCGAACTGGGCGCGACAAAGGGTTTATCCAAGCTACACGGACTGTCCGCGGAGCAAGTGTCAAACTTCTGCGGGCAGTGTCACCGCACATGGGAAGAGATTGCGCTGCAGGGTAATCTGAGCATAGCGAACATTCGCTTTCAGCCCTATCGGCTGACGGGCAGCAAATGCTACGATGCGGACGACGCGCGAATCGGCTGTCTGGCGTGTCATGACCCGCACCACGAAGTGAGCAGTAAACCGATAGATTACGACGCAAAATGCCAGGCCTGCCACGGCGGAGGAAAGCCTGGCGCCAAGGCGTGCCCGGTGTCCACGGACAAATGCGTAACCTGCCATATGCCAAAACTCGAGCTGCCCGGGGCACACCACAAGTTTTCGGATCATCGAATTCGAATCGTGAGACCGAATGAAAAGTATCCGGGTTAGTCCGCTTTAAGGAAGGAAACGAACAATGAAAAACTCTTGCAAAATCGTGTGCTTCTGTCTCGAAGCCATGGCGTTGTCTCTCGCACCGGCCGGGCGCGCCCAGCAAAACCCAGCTGCCCCGCAGCAAGGAACCGCGGTGCGGACAACCAGCGAAAGTGTTGTTGGATGTGGTGGTCCGCGACAAGAAGGGCCATCCTGTCATTAACCTAAAACCTGAGGATTTCCAAGTATTTGACAATGGTGAGCAGAAAAAAATCATAGCGTTTCGCCTCGTCCAAGGCGGCGAAGCCGTGGCCGAGGGCGGTACGCGCACGCAGCTCGATCCGCTCCGCCAGATTCGCCTGGTCACGATGATTTTTCAATGTGGGAGCAACGACGCTCGACGGCTGGCCCATGATGCGGCCGTGGGTCTCGTGAAGGGTGAGCTTGGGCAAAACGTTTACATGGCAGTCATGACCATCGACCGCAAGCTCGAAGTGATTCAGTCATTCACCAACGATCCAGCGCTGCTGCGCAAAGGGATCGACCGAGCCACTCGAAGTGAGAATACCGATTTCTCCGCGGATACCGCCATGGTTCAAAAACAACTGCAGCAAATAGTAGGTCCGGACACGAACGGCGCGCAATCCGTCCAAGGACAAATCGACAATCAGAATGCCAGCATTGCCGGTCAAGCTCAAGGACGGGCCCCGGACGGCGCGGGTATGGCCAACATGGCGATGGCCCAGATGGTGCTGCAGATGCTTGTAAGCGAACAGAGCAACGCAGGGAAGGATACCGGGCGGGTCAACATATATGCTTTACTCGATGTGGTGAAAGAGCAATATCGCCTGCCGGGCCGGAAGACCATACTTTATTTTAGAGAAGGTGGTTTCGTAATACCGCAGGGGATGGAAGAGCCGTTCAAGAGCGTTATCAGCGTCGCTAACCGCTCTAACGTCAGTTTTTACGCGGTCGACGCTCGTGGTTTGACGACGGGGAACGCAGTCTTTGACACCGCAATCGAAAGTACACGAGCGAACACCCAAAATACACTGGCGAATCTTGCAGAATCCACTGGAGGAATGCTGATTGCCAACACCAATGATTTGGGGTCACCTCTTCATAAGCTCGCCGAGGACATCCAAACCTACTACGAGATCGGGTATGCCCCGGAGATCAGGAGCTATGACGGATCATTCCGCAAAATCGCAATAAAGATGAGCTCGAGTGATTTGCGCGTGCAATCGCGATCTGGTTATGTCGCCCTGCCTCCCGGACTTGCTTCTCAAGGGAGCGTGCTGAAGGCCTACGAAGTTCCTCTACTGACAGTTCTAAGTTCAGCGGAGCTGCCCAAGACTTTTGCCTATCAGTCCATGCCCATGCATTTTCGGGGCGTGCAGAATCAATCCGTGTGCGATTTGGTGCTGGATGTGCCGCTTGCCAATTTGACTTTTCAGAAGAAGGGTACCGATCAAACAGAAGGCCGGCTGTCCTACGTTGCTTTGGTGAAAAATGGGAGCGGCGAGGTGATTAAGAAGTTTGGGAACGATATCCCCATGCATGTACCAAATGCGGAGCGAGATGCGCTTGCATCGGGACACTTCATTTATACGGAACACTTCGATTTGGCGCCGGGACGTTATACGCTCGAAACCGCGGTGTTCGACGGAGAGGGTAACCGAGTAAGTGCCAGGAAAAACAGCCTAATAATGCCCGCACCCTCCTCGGCGCTATCCATCAGCAGCGTCAGTGTCGTCCGAAACATGAAGGACAAGGATGCCTCAACGGACCAGGCTGATCCGTTGCTGATTGGGAGCCGCGTAGTCTCTCCTACACTCAATCCGATCATCAGCAAAGCAGGCAATCCCAACATATCGTTTTATCTCGTTATTTACCTTAACAAGAGCGCCTCGCAGCCTCCCCGCTTGTCAATGGAATTCAGCAGGAATGGGCAGGTCCTGGGGAGCGGCTCGCCTGAGCTTGGCCAGCCAGATAAAGACGGGCGAATCCAGTATGTGGCCACCGCCCCGCTCTCGTCACTTGAGCCCGGTGAATATGCAATACGTTTCAGCGTCACGCAAGGCGCCGAGACAACCGAGGAACTAACGACGTTCATCCTGCAATAGGACCACTGAATGAATTTTTCCCGACGCGGGTTTTTGCGACTTGGCATGGCCGTTGGCGCTGCAAAGGCGCTTCGCATTCCCGTTCAGGCTCCGGAGACGGCGGGAGCACCGCTGTTTCACGAAGTTGCACCATCATCAAGCGGCATCAACTGGGTCCATGAGAATGCGATGTCCGACAATCGCTACCTTCCTGAGACCCTGGGACCCGGTTGTGCTTTCCTCGACTACGATAACGATGGCTGGATGGATATCTACCTGGTGAATAGCGGACCGTGCGATTTCTGGACCCCCACCAAGCCGGTCCGCAATGCGCTTTACAAGAACAATCGCGACGGCACTTTCACCGACGTCACCGAAAAAGCTGGCGTTGGAGGCGGGACCTTTGGAATGGGCGTTGCGGTCGGCGACTACGACAACGACGGATGGCCGGACATCTTCATCACCTCGTACGGACGCTGCATTCTCTACAAAAACAATCGTGACGGCACATTTGCCGACGTGACGGATAAAGCTGGTCTGGCTGCCCCGGGCTGGACCACCAGCGCGGTTTGGTTCGACTTTGACAATGATGGGCTTCTTGACCTCTTCATCTGCAGCTTCGTTGATTATGGGGCGAAGCAGAAGCTCGCCTGCGGCGATAATCAGCTCGGAAACCACTACTACTGCATTCCCAGGGTTTTTCGTGGCACGCCGAGCTTTCTGTACCACAACAACGGGAATGGCACGTTTTCTGAAGTGAGCAAAGGCACGGATATAGCGCGGGCCTTGGGCAAGGCGCTTGGAGTCGTGGCGACGGACATCAACAACGACGGACGCATGGACCTGTTCGTCGCTAACGATACTGTCCAGAATTTTGTGTTCGTCAACCGCGGTCCGGACGCATCCGGAAAAACTCGCTGGGAAGAAATTGCGCTGCAGGCCGAGGTCGCCTTTAGCGATAACGGACAGCCCCGCTCCGGCATGGGAGTTGACGCCGGCGATCTGGACAACGATGGCTGGCAGGATCTTTTTGTGGCCAACGTCGACCAGGAAATGTTTTCAGTTTACAGAAACAACAAAAACGAAACCTTTACCGACGTCGCGCACTTGCACGGAGTCGCGCAGGCCACCAGGCTCCTGAGTGGCTGGGGGTTAAAGTACTTCGACTATGACAACGACGGAGCGATCGATCTGATCCTGGCGAACGGTCATCCGGACGACATGATCGGCCGGTACTCGCGGCAAGTTCGGTACCAAGAGCCACTCCTACTTTTTCATCAAGGCCCAGATGGGAAGCTGAAAAATGTAAGCACCGAGGGCGGAACAGCGTTTGAAAAAACCTTCTCTGCTCGAGGCTTGGCCGTGGGCGACTACGACAACGATGGTGCGATCGACGTGCTCATTGCAACAAATGCGGGACCTCCGGTGTTGTTGAAAAACAACGCGGCCAAGGGTAACAATTGGTTGGGTCTCAAGCTGGAAGGCGCGGCTTGTAACCGTGACGCCATCGGCGCGCGCATTCTTTGGAAAGCAGGCGGCAAACTACGCCAACGCCTTAAGAATAATGGCGGCAGCTATCTCTCTTCGCATGATCTCAGGGAAGTCCTAGGCATCGGCGCCGCCGCACAGATTGACGAGCTTGAGATTCACTGGCCCGCGCCGAGTAAACGTATCGAAAAGCTGACAAATCTCGCTCCAAACCGATATATCCACATTATCGAAGGGAAGGGGATAGCGTGAAGGCCCGAGGAAACACACAAAGGGCCATGTGCGCGCCGGCCTTTTTTTCTTGTGTGATTCCAGGGGTGCTGTTCAACCCGCGTGAGACGGCGGGCTATAGCTTGACGGTCTTCCCAGTTTTTGCAGCTAAGTAGACGGCCATCATTATATTCAGGTCGCGCAGTCCTTCTTCGCCCGGCGTGAGCGGTTCCTTGTTTTGCATGACGCATTCAGACATGTGGTCCATTTCCAGAGCGAAGTGGTCGAGCACCGGCAGACTCTTTTCCTCGGTCACGCCGTCATGATGAACTCTCATTCGCAATCCCCGGTAGATGCTGGCGGGCTCCATCTCTAGCCAGCCCTTTGTGCCTATCACGCGGTAGTGACTCTGCGCATCGTAGCCATAACTGGAAGTGCAGTTGGCAAGAATTCCGCTCGGAAAGCGCAATTGAAAATTGATGTTCTCTTCGACTTCTTTGAAGCGCGGGTCGTTCGGCGTGGTATATATCAGCGCGTTTACATCCGTGGGTTCCTCTCCGGACAAATAGCGGGCGGCTTGCAACGCGTAAATACCGATGTCCATCATGGAGCCACCGCCGGCAAGGTCTTTCTTCAAGCGCCACTGATCGGGATCAGTGACCCTCCACCCATTGTTTGCGAGAATCACCTGAGTCGGTCCGAGTTCGCCGGAACGCGCGATGCGGATGGCTTCTTTGTTGTAGGGTTCGTAGCGGCAGCGGTATGCGACCATCAACTTTCGGCCGGCTTTGCGCCCGGCATCGATCATCTTCTGGCAATCGGCTGGCGTATTGGCCATGGGCTTTTCCGTCAGGACGTGCTTGCCTGCTTGAAATCCGCGAATCGTGTATTCAGCGTGCATGCCGTTTGGCAAAACGATGTAAATGATTTCGACTTCGGGGTTGTCCTTAATCGAATCGTAGTTCTGATAGTTGTAAATGTTTTTCGGATTCACTCCATATTGCTGGGCCAGCCGGTTGGCTTTGTCCGGGTGGCCGCTCACCAGAGCCGTCACCTTGGATTTTTCGCATTTTGCGAAAGCGGGAAGGATTTCATGTATGGAGAGATTGCCCAGCCCGACGATGGCCCATCCTAATTTCTTGTCCGGAGAATCTGGAACTGCTGTTTCCTTTGCCGCGGCTTCTTTCAAAAAACTTCCTGCCACATTAGCCGCGACAAAGCTTTGGCCGACCTTTGCAATAAACCCGCGACGCGAGATCTCTTTTACACAGGAATCTTTCATGATTTTCCTCCTCTACTTGGGACTGCGCTGTTTCCGAATTTCTTCCAGGCGCTTCTTCAAATACTCTTTATACTCCTGCTGCAGCGCTGGATCAGCAGGGGTGGAATATATTTCACGCGACTTGTACTTCATTTCGTCAAATTTCTTCTTCGTCCATTCATCATGAATGTGTATTTCATCCGCGCGATCGAGAACGTCCTTCACCAGCTGTGGCGGAACGAAGTACACACCCTCGCGGTCACCGACAACCAGATCACCCGGCATCACGGTCACGCCACCGATGCGCACCGGAATATTGATGCCTGTGAGCATCACGTTTCCAATGGGGGTTGGGTCGACGGCCTTAAAATAGGCGGGCATAGCAATTT
>WNFC01000358.1_pt1 | contig 58791 bp, 73 predicted proteins | sample 5400541 | NCBI WGS metagenome assembly WNFC01 (sample SAMN13153342, study PRJNA577476) | soil metagenome | isolation source: 120 cm saprolite under Douglas fir tree site 2 hole 2 replicate 1 | place: USA:California | collected 2015-04-18
GGCCGAGCAGGAGCGGGCGGCCCGCGAGCTGCTCGGCCGCTTCGGGATTGACATCGACCTGCACCGCCCGCTGGCCGAGGCCACGCCGGTCGAGCGGGTCGTGGTGGCGATCGTCGCCGCGCTGCAGGGCTGGGACGGCGGCCGGGGCGTCCTCGTGCTGGACGAGCCGACCGCCGTGCTGCCACCGCACGAAGTCGCACAGCTCTTCGAGCTGATCGGTGAGGTCCGCCGCGCCGGTGCGAGCGTGCTTTACGTCTCGCACCGCATCGACGAGATCTTCCAGCTGGCCGACCGGGTGACGGTGCTGCGCGGCGGTCGGGTCGTGGCGACCCGGGCGATCGCGGACCTGACCCCTCGCGAGCTGGCCTCCCTCATGGTGGGCGAGGAGGTCGACCCGGACTTCCGCGCGAAGGTTCCGGCCGCCTCCGGCGCGCCCGCCCTGCTCGAGGCGAGGGACCTGCGCGCGCGCTACCTGAACGGCGTCAGCTTCACCCTGCGGAAGGGCGAGGTGCTCGGCGTGGCCGGGCTGGCGGGCTCGGGCAGCGAGCAGCTGCCCTACGTGGTCGCGGGCGCCCTGGGCCGCGAGGCCAGCGGTCGGCTGCGGCTGCCGGACCGCGGCGGGCGATGGGCCGACATTGGACCGAACGGGCTGACGGGTCTCGCCCTGGTGCCGGCCGATCGCGCGCGGGAAGGGGTGATCGCCGAGTTCGGCGTCGCGGAGAACCTGACGCTGCCGATCCTCGACCGTCTCCGGCACGGGGTTGCCCAAAGCAAGTCCCGCGAGGCCGCGCTGGTCCGCGACTGGGTCCAGCGGCTGCAGATACGCACCGCCGGCCAGGACGCCCCGATCTCCACGCTCAGCGGGGGCAACCAGCAGAAGGTCGTGATGGCCCGGTGCCTTGCGCTCGAGCCGTCCGTGCTGCTGCTCTGCGAGCCCACCGCGGGGGTGGACATCGCCACCCGGATCGCGCTCTACGAACTGATCGCGCAGCAGGCTGAGCGAGGGCTTGGCGTGATCGTGTCCTCCACCGACATCGGCGACCTGCTGGCGATGTGTACCCGCATCCTCGTGCTGCGGGACGGGGTCGTCGCTCGCCAGCTGGACGGCAATGAGGTGACGCAGGCGATCCTGCACCACGCGATCGAAGGAACGGACGAGGAATGAACCCCACAGTGAGCTCTCCAGAGAACGCCCCCGCCATCGGCGCGGTCGGCCCAGGCGTGGCCGTCCCAGGTGCAGCCCGCCCGAGCGCGGCCGGCCCGGGAGTGCCCGGCCCGGGCGCGGCCGCCAGCGAACCCCGCCAGCGCGCCATCGCGCGGGTGCGACTGCCCGGCGCGCTCTCGTTCCGCAACATCGGGGCCGTCTATGTGTGGCTCGCGATCGCCGTCGTCTTCACGGTCTGGGCTCACTCGACGTTCCCGACCTGGACGACCGCGCGGCAGATCCTGGATGAGAACGCGGCCACCGGGCTGATGGCGCTGAGCGTGGTGATCCCGCTCTGCACGAGGACGTTCGACCTGTCGGTCGGCTTCATCGCCTCATTGAGCGCGGTGACCGCGTCGTACATGATCGCCCAGGGCGTCCCGGTGGCCGCGGCGGTGGCGATCGCGATGGGCGGCGCGCTGCTGGTTGGCCTGATCAATGCCGGCGTCGTGGTCGTGATGGGCGTGGACTCGTTCATCGCCACCCTCGCGACCGGCTCGCTGATCCAGGCGTTCATCACGCTGATGACCAACGACATCGCGATCACCAGCCCCAAGCTGGCCGGCCCGTTTGCGAAGATCGGCCAGGCCAGCATCGGCGGGATCACGCTGCCGGTGGTCTACACGCTAATCGTCGCCCTGGTGATCTGGTTCGTACTCGAGCACACCGCGACCGGGCGGCGGCTCTACGCCACCGGCTTCAACCCCGAGAGCGCCCGGCTGGCCGGCGTCAGGACCGCCCGGCTGCGCTTCGCCTCCCTGATCGTCTCGGCGTTGCTGGCCGGCGCCGCGGGTGTGGTCCTGGCGTCCACGCTGGGCTCGGGTGACCCGCAGGCCGGGGTGCCCTACCTGCTCTCGGCGTACGCGGCGGCGTTCCTCGGCGCGAGCCAGCTGCGCCCGGGCCGCTTCAATGCCTGGGGCACGCTGATCGCGGTGCTGCTGCTGGGCACCGGCGTCGTCGGCCTCGGCCTGGTCTCCGCACCCAACTGGGCGCCCGCGATGTTCACCGGCGTGGTCCTGATCGCGGCGCTGGGCATCACCGGCGCCAAGCGCCGCGCCCTGCGCAGGGGCCTACGCGGGGGCCTGGGCCAGCGCTTCCGGCGCCGTCGCGAACCGACGGGGTCGCCCTCACGCACCTGACCATCCACCACGAGAACACATTCAGATCCGGCCCGACCCGCCAAACCCGGCGGGCACTGCACAGGTGAAGGAAAAGCAGATGAAAGTGGTTCGAAGACGAGGCCCGCGACGCCACCGGCGGATCACAGGTGCGGTGCTCACCGCCGTGCTCGGCCTGGTGATCGCCGCCTGCAGCAGTAGCGCGGGCACAAGCACCGCGGGCAGCAGCGCGAGCGCTGGCAGCGGCGCCGGGGTCACCAGCGGCTCAACGTCGGCAGGCGTGCAAGCGGCCGAGGCTGAACTCAAGGTGGCCGAGGCCCGGCCCGCCTCGATCGGCCTGCCCGCGTTCAGCAAAGCCATCCCGCCAGGCAAGACGGTCAGCTTCGTGCACGTCAACCTGCCGACCTTCGTCATCCTCCAGCCGGTCATGGAAGGATTCGACAGCTACTACAAGCAGTGGTGCCCGAACTGCAAGCTGTCCACGATGTCCGTGCCGCTGACCTCGATCGGCACCACCGCACCCAGCCTTATCGTCTCCTACCTGCGGGCGCACCCGGACATCAACCGGATCGCCGTGGGCTACGACGGCGTCGACGTCGGCCTGCCCGCGGCCCTGGCGTCGGCGGGCCTGTCCGGCAAGGTGAAGTTCATCGGGGAGGCGCCGACTGCTACCAACCTGGCCTACGTCCAGGCCGGGACCGAGGCCGCCACGGTGGCGCAGGGGTACTACGAGATCTGGGGCATGTACCTGGACGCGGCCGCGCGGGCGCTGACTGGCCAGTCGCTGGCGCCGGACAACGCGTGGAAGGTGCCGTGGATCCTAGTGACCCAGAGCAACTACTCCCAAGGCACCGGATACGCGCCGATTGTCCCCAACCTGGACAGCCAGCTGAAGCAGCTCTGGAAGAAGTAACTCACATGGAGGTTCAACCATGGCACTCTCGCCCGGCCGCTTGGCCGACCTCGAGGACATCCGCGCACTCTCCGCGCGATACGCCCGCGGTCTCGACAGCTTCTCGATGGACCAGCTGCTCGAGCCCTTCGCCGACGACGCCGTCCTCGATGCCAGCCCCATGGGCCTCGACCAGTACAAGGGGACGGACGCGCTCCGCGAGTTCTTCGGCCACAACCAGGAGGTCATGGCCGACCAGATGCACCTGTTCAGCAACTTCGTGATCGATTTCGACGGTCCCGACGAGGCCCACGGAACCAACTACCTGTTGCAGGACGGCCACAACAAGGAGGGAGCCACGGTGAAGTGCTTCTGCCTGAACGAGGACACCTACCGGCGGATCTCGGGTGAGTGGCTCATCGCCACCCGGCGGATCAGCCCGCTCATGCCGCCTCAGCTCGAGTCCTACTGACGCGCGCTGGTGGCGCCCCCCAGCTGCAGGCGAGCTTGCGTACCAGGCGCCAACGTTATATGATATGAATTCAATTCAGGAAATAACTGGTTCCGTGACGGTGGTGTGTCGCACAATTCCGACGGGACGACGGGAAGGCGGAACGATGAGCGTGGACCTGCAGCCAGACCCGGTGCGAACCGAGCTTGAGTTCGTGCAGTACGAGGTGGCCGACCGGGTCGCGACCATCTGGCTGAACCGCCCGGAGGTGAAGAACTGCGTCAACTGGGCGCTGCTGCAGCAGTTCGGCGAGGCGCTGGAGCGGGCCGAACGCGACCCGGACGTGCGAGTGGTGCTGATCCGCGGTCGCGGTCACACCTTCTGCGCCGGCGCCGACCTGAAGATGCTCGACGAAGAGTTCCTCGGCACGACCAACAGTTCCGTGGAGATCGCGCAGGTGTCGGCGCGGATCTGGGGCCGCGCCTTCAGTCTGGCCAAGCCGACCGTCGCGGTCGTCGAGGGTCACGCGGTGGCCGGCGGGTTCGAGCTGATGATCTCCTGCGACTTCGCGGTCGTCGCCGATGACGCCAAGATCGGCGACTACCACATCCGGCGGGCCCTGTTCGGCGGCGCCGGCCCGATCTACCGGCTGCCGCGCTACATCGGGCTGCGCCGTACCAAGGAACTGCTGCTCACCGGTAAGCTGCTGTCCGGCCGCCAGTGCGCCGACTGGGGGCTGGCGAATGTCTCGGCCCCGGCGGACGATCTGGACAGCGCGGTCGCCGAGTTTATCGCGCCGATGAAGGACAAGAGCGCGTTCACCATGCGGATCACCAAGCTGGCCGCCAACCGCGGCCTCGACGGTGACACCGAGACCCTGATCGCGCTCGAGTCGATGACCTGCAACGTCGCCCATCAGTCCAACGACGCCCGGGAAGGCGTCCAGGCCTTCCTGCAGAAGCGCGACCCGGTATGGACCGACAGCTAAACCGAATTCAATTTTGAACGTGAGGCGCGCCGGTCAGAAAGGTACCGCCGGCGTGCGGGCCGCCTGCCGCTCCAGATCCAGCAGGAACCTCTTGCGCGTCAGGCCCCTGCATAACCGGTGAGGCGCCCGGTGGCACGCAGATCATGAAAGGCCCGGGCCCTAAAGCAGCGCGGAGTCAGCCGCCCTGCGCAAGATCTCGATCTCAGACGGGCTCCATGACGCCTCCACCAGCTCGCCGAACAGTCCGCCTACCTGCCCGGCATCAAGCTGCGCGCACAACTTGCCATCACCGCACCGTGCTCCAGCCTGGATGACGCTCTGATAATCACGGAAACCAGGCACCTGACCTCTCCTCCCGCTTTTGGCCCGGGCATCACCTAGAAGACGCGCCGCACTGGCCGAATGTGAGGTCCGCCTGTGCTGATTTCCTTCTAGCCATCGACGGTGGTCCGCTGTCCGAATCCCGCCGACAAGACCACGCGGGTCGCCGGGACGTCTTCTTGAATTCCGCGTCGTTTCTGAGCTCTAGCCACCGATCCCGGGTCGTTCGGGTCCTGCCGCCCCGTAGTCAGGCGGCGGCGTGCACGGCGCCGTCGTTATCGTGGCGCATCCAGCTCAGCGCGGCAGTGCAGCCGAACATCTGCGCGGTGACACGCTGATCGCTGGCCCATCCTCCACGTGGCACCGCGCCGCGTCCGCCGGGCACCTGTCCGGCGGGCGCCGGCGTTTCCGCGGAAACGCCGGCGCCAACGCAACGCGGCGACTCTACGCCGGCTCGGTCATTCGGCGGCCGCACTTCGGGCAGAAGAACAGGGCGCCGGCATGGTCGCACTGGGCACGCCACAGGTGATCACGGATCGTCCGCACGATGAACGCGAGGTGCTCTTCGGCGGTTGTGCCGAGTTGGGTGTCGATGCCTTCCGCGATCACTTCCCCTTCCATGACCGGAACGGGTTCGGTGATCAGGCCGCCGTCCTCCGATACCCGCACCAACCGTCGCGCGAGGCGGCCGGTTTCCCGCAGGTCCAGTTCGAGCCGCCAACAGCCGCCGCGCTCGCGGAAATAGAACGTGTGCTCGTCGACGCTGCCCTCCCATTGCTCAGGCGCCATGGAACTGGTCCGGCGCGCGTCGACGTCCGGCTGCCCGGCCAGCCAGGCCGCGATCGCCTCCTCTTCGCGCTGGTCTGCCGCCCGAAGTTCGGCGGCTTCCTCGCTGTCCCAGAACCTTTCCCAGCTCGTGGCGGCCTCAGCACGGCGGGCCTCGTCCCACGTGCAGCGGCAGTCGAAGCCGTCACCGTGCTCGGACGACAGCCTGGGATGGCAGCCGCACTCGCACCGGCGGCCCTCCGTGTCGTGGTGGTCGAACAGCACGGCAACGACCCGCCGGGCCACCGGCTCGTCGATACCGGCGCGTTCGACGAGGTGCTGGACGTAACACTTGTGCAGACGGCTGCGCTCGGCGTCCCGGTCCGCCTCGCGGCGAGCGCGCTCGTCATCATCACCGCCGAAATCGACGATATACAGGTCGGCCATTCTCGACAAGCTACGCCAGCCGCCACGGCGAAGCATCTCGATTTTCCTTCCGCCTCCCCGCGCGGAATTGTCCGGAAGGGCTCTGACAGGCGTCGTTCAGTTCAACCCTGCGATCTCGCGTCAGCCGGATGCCTGCTGTGACAGCCTTATGGGCATCACCTGGAGGCCGTCGATCCCTTTGAAGTCGGCGGTATTGCAGGTGTAGACGGGAAGGCCGTGAGCGATGGCGGTGGCCGCGATCAGCGCGTCATAGGCGCGGGCACCGGTCTTTCTGCCGGACCGCCGCAATGACGCAGCCACCTGGCCGAAAGCACGTGCCGACGCCTGATCGAAGGGCAGTGGGTCGAAGTCAGCCTCGGCCTGCTGCAAGTGCGCCTGCCTGGCAGCGCGTTCCTGCTCATCGCGGGCCACCAGAGGGCCGGCCGACAACTCGGCCAATGTCACCGTGGTAATGAACGGTTCAGACGGCAGTTCCGACGGGTCGGTGATCTGACGCAGGGCGATGACCGCGGAGGTATCCAAGATCCCCTGGGTGGGGCTTTCACCGGAGTCGGTCACAGCGCGGGGTCCACGACCTCGTCGAGTTCGGCTCGCATGGCGCGATAGTCCACTGGCGGCAGCCGATGCCACCGGGCGAGCAACGTCTCGGCCGTCAGCGGCCGTCGGCTGACCGGCCGGAGCTCGGCGACTGGCCTGCCGGCCCGGGTGACGGTTATCTGCTCGCCCTGGGCTACCCGGTCGACCACCTCGCCGCCGTGGTTCCGCAGTTCGCGGATCGTGATCTCGGCCATGCAAGAAATGGTATCACGCGTGAGACAGAACGAGGTGCTGCCGGCGCGTGCCGTCCGCCAGCGCGGCGACTGGCCGCCACCGGTCCGCCCGGCCGCGGTGTCGCTCGATCAGGCCGCAGCCCTCCAGAAACGAACCAGCGTGCATCGCGTCTCAGGGAGCGGGCTCCCTGGGCAGGAGGCCGTTCATGACGTGCGTCACCAGGAGCTCGGCGACCTGTTCCGGCTCCAGCTTGCCGTCGGGGCTGTACCAGCTGTAAATCCAGTTGAGCGCGCCGAACACCGCCAAGGTCGCCAGGTGCGGGTCGGCGGCCGCGAGCGACCCGGTGCGCACGCCCTCTTCGATCGTCTTGACCACCGCCTGCGTCATCGCGCGGCGCCGCTTGTCGAACTGAGGGCGGGACTTCGCTGTCAGCTCGTCGAAGCTGCTGATCAGAACCGAGAGCGCGCGCTGCTGGGTAAGCGCCATGACGTACTCGACCAGTGCGCTGCGCAGCCGCTCGGCCGCGTCGCCAGGCCCCTCGACACCGGAGTAGATCGCCTGCTCACCCGCTGACATCGCGAGGTCGCAGATGGCGTCGAGAATCTCGGCCTTGCTGCTGAAGTAGTGGTACATGGTCGCCTTGGTCAGGTCCACCTCGGCCGCGATGTCATCCAGCGTGGTGCCCCGGTAGCCCTTGCGATGGAAGATTTCGGCTGCTGCCTCGACGATCGCTTCCCGCCGGTTCGTGCCATCCGAGCGGGGCACCGGCTGCCTGCCTGGCTCGGTGACGAGCTTGAGCGCCCACGCCACTTCGGTGCGCGTCAGCTCCCCCCGGACCGCCGCCTCGTTCAGCACGCGGGCTAGGGCCTCCGACGCGCTACGGCTGGGCATGCACATGACCTCCGTCCGGCTGCTGGCATCTTATCCGCGGCCGGGCGAGTCCGCGGCCGGGCGAGTCCGCGGCCGGGCAGTGGCATCAGAGCAACCGCTCCGAACTGCCCGCGTCGACTGGCAGCCGGGCGCCGGTGATGTAGCGGCCCTCGTCGGAGGCGAGGAACAGCACCGCGTTGGAGATGTCGCGCGGGTCGACCCAAGGGATGGGCAGCATGTTGAGCGCCTGCATCGGGCCCGCCACCCCGTCGCGGTTCCGCTCGGCTGGCTCGGGGATGAACAGGTCATAAGTGGCCTTGTTGTGCATCATGTCCGTGTCGACCGCGGTGGGGTGCACCGTGTTGACCCGGATGTTGTGCGGGGCGAGCTCGCCGGCCATCGTGCGCATGAGCCCCACCAGCCCGGTTTTCGCGGCCGAGTAGTGTGCCAGGTTCGCTATCCCGCGCAGCCCGGCGGTGGAGCTGGTGATGATGATCGCGCCGCCGCGGCCGCCTTCGATCAGGTGCGGAATCGCGGCTTTGCAGGTGTGCCAGACGCCCTTGAGATTGGTGTCCACGACCGCGTCCCATGCTTCCTCCGGGAGCTTCCAGGAAGGGTAGTAACTCGTCACGCCGGCGTTGGCCGCGACGATGTCCAGCCGGCCCAAGGTGGCCACGCCCTGATCCACGGCTGCTTTGAGCCGGCCGTAGTCTCGGACATCCGCGACGGCGGTGACGACGCGCCGGTCGCAGTCTTCGACGAGCTTGGCGGTCTGGGCCAGGTCCTCCGGCGTGGCCATGCTGTAGCGGATTCCCGCGACGTCAGCGCAGATGTCCACGGCGATGATGTCGGCGCCCTCCTCGGCCAGCCGGACGGCGTGTGACCTGCCCTGTCCCCGCCCCGCTCCGGTTACCAGGGCGACCTTTCCCTGAACTCGTCCCATCGTCGGGCCTCCCTCGATATCGACTGACCAGACGGTTGGGACGAGCATAGGTCTGCGCAGCGGCGGTAGTCAAGGTCTCGTTAGCCGATTACTCGTCCGGGCTGGTCCGATCACCGGCTGGCCGAAAAGCAACGTGAGCGGCCCGCTAGCATTTTCGCCGCAGTTCCGTCAAACTAACGACCGACTAGACGGTCGGGATGCCGAGGTCATGATCACTTGGAGGTCGCCGATGAAACCGGCGCCGTTCGCCTACTACGCCCCGTCGAGCGTCGCGGATGCGCTTGACGCCATCTCGCGCGCCGATGATCCCGAGGACCTGAAGGTCCTAGCGGGCGGCCAGAGCCTGGTGCCCATGCTCAACCTGCGCCTGGCGCAGCCGGGCACCTTGCTGGACATCAACAAGCTGGGGCGGGAATGGGGGAACATCGAGCTCGATCCGGCCGCGGTCCGTGTGGGCGCGCTCGTCCGGCAGCGCGCCGCCGAGCGCTCAGCCGTCGTGACCGAGTGGTGCCCGCTGCTCGCCGAGGCGCTGCCCCACGTGGCCCACGTGCAGATCCGCACCAGGGGCACCATCGGCGGGAGCATCGCGCACGCCGACCCGGCCGCTGAGTTGCCCGTCGTCGCCCTGGCGCTGGATGCGCAGCTGCATATAACCGGGCTCCGCGGCGAGCGCAGCGTGCCGGCCGCCGGCTTCTTCCAGGGGTTCTTCACCACTGCCCTCGCGCCGGACGAACTGCTCAGCCGCATCGACTTCCCCCGGCTGCCCGCCGGGTCCGGGACCAGCTTCGCCGAGGTCAGCCGCCGGCGGGGCGACTTCGCCCTCGTCGCCGCGGCCGCGGTCGTCACCGTGCGGGAGGGCCGGATCGCGGACGCCCGGCTGGCTTTCGCCGGGGTGGCGCCCTGCCCGGTCAGATCGGTGGCGGCGGAGAGCGCGCTCCGCGGTGCCGAGCCCGCGCCGGAGGCGGCCGGGACGTCACCGGGCTGCCCCAGCACCGGATCGCCCTGCTCGGAGTCGGCCGGATGTACCAGGACCTGCGGCTGTTCGGCTCGCTGAGCGTCCGCGACAACGTGGCGGTGTACGGCCAGGCCGAGAGTTCCCTCAGCCTGGCCCGCGCCCTGCTCAGGCCGCTCAGCCAGTTGCGCGCCGAACGCGCGGTGGCCGGCCAGGTGGCCGAGGTGCTCGACCGGTTCGGGCTGGGCGCGCTGGCCGCGGCAAGAGCCGACCAGATCAGCTACGCCCAGCGGAAGCTGGTCGCCCTGGCCCGCCTGTTCGCCTCGCGTTCCCGGCTGCTGCTGCTCGACGAGCCAGCCTCCGGCCTGGATGAAAGCGAGCAGGCCATGATCGTGGCGGCCATCCGCGGCCTGGCCGCCGACGGCCTGACCGTGTGCATCGTGGAGCACAACATGAGCCTGGTGCGGGCCCTGGCCGACCGGGTGTGCTTCCTCGCCCAGGGCAAGACGCTCGCCGACGGCCCGCCGGACGAGGTGTTCGAGGCGTCGCACCTGGCGGAAATCTACTTCGGGGCAGGATGAGGAGATGACGGCAGCTCTGCTTGAGGCGCGTGACCTGCGGGTCGGCTACGGGTCCATGCCGGTCCCGCAGGGCCTGGACATGCACCTGGCCGCGGGGGAGATCGTGGGCATGTTCGGTCACAACGGCGCGGGCAAGTCCACGCTGCTGCGCACGCTGGCCGGACTCAAGCGCCCGGCCGCGGGACGGATCAGCTTCACCGGCGACGACATCACCGGCAGCACCGCCGCGACGCGGGCCCGCCGGGGAATGGCGCTGGTACCGGACAGCGCCCAGGGGGTGTTCCCGAACCTCACCGTGGCGCAGAACCTCGCCCTGGCCGGCCTGGCCTACTCCGGTGACCTGGCCGAAAACATCGCCGTGCTCGCCGGGCTGTTCCCCTCCGTCCTGGCGGGCAAGCCGAAGGTCCTGGCCGGGCAGCTCAGCGGAGGGGAGCGGCAGATGGTCGCCATCTCGATCGCGCTGGCCCGCCGGCCCAGGGTCCTGCTGCTCGACGAGCCCTCACTCGGGCTGGCACCAAAAGTGGTCGAGTCGCTGATGTCCGCGATCGCGACCGTGGCCCGGCAGTTCGGGGCCTCGGTGCTGATCGTGGAGCAGAACATACCGGCCGCCCTCGTCGTGGCGGACCGCATCGTCATCCTCAAGCACGGCAAGCTGGTCGCCGACATGCGCGCCGCCGACTGCCCGCCCGCGGCCCAGCTGTGGGACTACTTCTGACCAGGAGGACACGTGCAGCTGACGGATACCCAAAAAAACCCCGTCGACCTGCTGGTCGTCGGCGGCGGGATGGCGGGCCTGACGGCCGCCGCGTCCGCCGCCACCCACGGCGCACGGGTCGTCCTCATGGAGCAGGGGGAGCAGGTCGGGGGGTCGGCGATCTACGCCGGCTTCGCGTGGACCGCGCCATCCCCCGAGGTCATGGCCGAGGTGAACCTGCACGGTTACCCGGATCTGGCGGACGTGCTGCTCGGCGGCTTCGACCGCGGCGTGGAGTGGATCCGTTCCCTGGGCGTGGACTGCCGGCCGCCCGTGACCGTGCTGCGTTACGGCCGTGGCCACCAGTTCGACACCACGCACTACCTGTCGGCCTGCGAGCAGCGGATCAAGGAACACGGGGGAGACGTGCTGACCCGGGTTAGGGCAGAATCGCTGCTGATGGATGAGGGGACAGTGCACGGTGCCCGGTGCCGGATGCCGGACGGCTCGCTGCGGCCGGTCGATGCCCGGTGGACGTTGCTGGCCACGGGAGGCTTCCAGGGCGACCCCGTGCTGCGGGCGCAGCTGATCCACCCGCAGGCGCGGGATCTGCAGCTCCGGGCCAACCCGCACAGCGACGGCGATGGCCTGCGCCTCGGGTTGTCCGCCGGAGCCGCGGTCGGGAAGCCGGGCGCGGGGTTCTACGGTCACCTGATCCCGGCCGGCGTTCCGCTCAGCGATCCGTCGATGTTCGTCGATCTCGCGTTGTACTACAGCGAGCACGCGCTGCTGTTCAACCTCGACGGCGAGCGTTTCGTCGATGAGACGATCGGCGATCACATCACGACCATGGCCCTGCTGGCGCAGCCCGGCGCCCGGGGCCTGCTGGTGGCCGACGCGGCGGTGTACCGGGAGTGGATCGTGGGCTCCTACGTCGAGGGCATCCCGGGGATCGACAAGTTCGCCCTGGCCAGCCGCCGCGGCACGCGCTGCGCGGTGGCCGACAGCAGCGAGGACTTCGATCTCCTCCCCGCCGACTGGGGCTACCCGGGGCCGAAGATCCGTGCCGCCATCGAGGCTCTTAACCGCGACCTGTCCGCGGGCGAGAAGCCCCGCCCCGGCCGGGCACACGACCGGCGGGTGATCGCGGAGCCGCCCTTCTACGTCATCGAGGCCGCCCCCGCGATCACCTTCACCTTCACCGGGCTTCTGGTCGACCGGCAGATGCGCGTCCGGTCGGGGGCCGACGGTCTCGTTCCGGGCCTGCTGGCGGCGGGCGCGGACGTCGGCGGCTTGTATGACCGCGCCTACGCCGGGGGCCTCGCACCAGCCCTCGTCTTCGGCCTCACGGCGGCAAACACCGCGGCAAGCACCGCGGCGAGCACCGCGGCACGGGCCGCGCGGACCCGCTGATGGGATATACCGACCTGCGCTACGACGTCACGGCCGGGGTGGCGACGATCACCATCAGCCGGCCAGAACGCCGGAACGCCCTGCGGATCGAGACGTACACCGAACTCGCCGCTGCCCTCGAGGAAGCCGGCGCGGACGACCAGGTCGGCGTGGTGGTCATCACCGGCGCCGGCGACCGCGCCTTCTCGGCGGGCGGCGACCTGGAGATGGCGCGGGAGGCGCTTACCACGGTCCCGGCCGTCCGGACGCACAGCTTCCAGCGGATGATGCGGGTCTCCACGCTGATGACGACGATCAGCGCGCCGGTGGTGTGCGCCGTCAACGGATCCTGCGTCGGCGGCGGGGCGGAGCTGGTCTGCTTCGCCGATCTGGTGATCGCCGCGGACAGCGCCACGTTCTGTTACAACGGCACCAAGGTCGGCGGCTGCAGCTGGTGGGGCGCGCCGCAGTTGCTCCCGGTGATCGTCGGGCTGCGCCGGGCCGAGGAGATCCTGTACCTGAGCGCCACCCTCACCGCGGCGCAGGCGCTGGAGTATGGCCTGGTGAACCGCGTCGTCCCGGCCGGCCAGCTGCGCGAGGCCACCGCGCAGCTGGCCGATCAGCTGCTCGGCCTGTCGGCCGAGGGACTGCGGCAGACCAAGGCCGCGCTGCGCCCGGTGCGCGAGCTCATGCTGCTGAGCATGAGCTCGGCGGCGGAGCAGAATGCCTCGGCGGTCGCCGGCCCGGATATCCAGCGGGCCTTCCAGGCCTTCCTGGACAAGGAAATCATCGATTGGCGCCGCACCCGGCCCGGGCTGGGCGGAAGGGGACCACAATGACTGCCGGACCGCTCGCTGGCATCCGTGTCGTGGAGCTGGCGCACTATCACATGGGGCCCGGGGCCGGCATGCTCCTCGCCGACATGGGCGCCGAGGTGATCCACGTCGAGCAACGGGGAACGGGCGACCTGATGCGGAAGTTCTCCACGCTGTGGGGAGTCGACTTCACCCTGCCGGGCGGACGCAACGCCTTCACCGAAGACCTGCTGCGCAACAAGAAGAGCCTCACGCTTGACCTGGCCAAGGAGGAGGGACGCAGCGTACTCCATCAGCTCGTGGCCCGCAGCGACGTGTTCCTGACCAATCTGCGCCAGGCGGCGCTGGACAAGCAGAAAATGGATTACCCGACGCTGTCCGCGATCGCCCCCGCGCTGATCTACTGTCATGGTTCGGGCTACGGCGCCCGCGGCCCGCTCAAAGACAGCCCGGGGAACGAGATGATGGGCCTGGCCCGGAGCGGGGTGATGATGGGTTCGGCTCATCCGGACGGGGAACCGGTCTACCCCAGCGTCGGGATCAACGACCGGCTCGGCTCGATCGGCATGGCCATGGGCATCCTGGCTGCCCTGGTGGCCAGGGAGCGCACCGGCACCGGCCAGCTGATCGAGACCTCGCTGCTGGGCTAGATGATCTATCTGCAGGCCGTGGGCGCGCAGATCGCCGCCAACACCGGCCAGAATCCCCGGCCGCCGCACCGGGAGGACGCCAATGACCCGCTGTACAACTACTACCGGTGCCGCGATGGCGTCTGGGTCGCCCTGGGCATGGTCATCCACAAGGAGATGTACTGGCCCAAGGTATGCGCGGCGCTGGGCGATCCCCGGCTGGCTGGCGACCCGCGCTTCGCCACGGTGGAGAAGCGGGAGGAGAACTGCCGGGAACTCGTGCGGATCCTGGACGGATTGTTCGCGGAACTCGACTTCGCGGAGTGGGAGAAGCGGGCCGCCGAGCAGGACTTCATCTCTACCCGGGTGAATGAACTGACCGACCTGGCCGACGACCCGCAGATCCAGGCCAACGGGTACTTCGAGCGGCGTCCCCACCCCGTGCTCGGGGAATGGGCCTACGTCGCCACGCCACTCGACTTCGCGCGGACTCCGGTCAGCATCCGCGGCTGCGCCCCGCAGCCGGGTGAGAACAACGATGAGGTGCTGTCCGAGTGGCTGGGCCTTTCCGCTGAGGACATCGCGCAGCTCTATGCCGGCGAAGTGATCTGACCCCGGAGAACGGGCCGTGACCCGGTGAGATCCGCCGCACGGGCCCGGCGCCGTAGTCCGGGCACCGGCTCGTAATCCCGTTTATTATCCCGAACGGACCTGGTGTCCCGCCCCGGTCGCCGCGTTTGCGCGCTCCTAGCCGATGGGATGGCCGCGGTACCACTGCACCGCCGGCGGGTTGCCCGTCATGTCCATCGCGGTGGTCAGCTGGATCCGCCCGGCGGCGGCGCCGTCAACCAAGGCGGCGGCCGCGGCCTGGATGTCGGTCGAGCGCTTCCAAGTCAGCTACGTGGGCGGCGCATATCCGCTCTGGCGCTGGCCTGGCGGGTCCAGGTCTGGGCGCCGGCCTGGATCGCGTCCCAGGGACTGCCCAGTGGCGGGGTGTAGGACAGGTCCAGGTCGCTGATGGCCTCGACGGTCATGGCGTGGAAGATCGCGGTGGCGGCGATGTCGATCCGTTTGGCGATCTCGGCGTGGCGGTGCCCGAACAGCTGCACGCCGAGCAGCCGGCCGGTGCGGCGGTCGCCGGTGAACCGCATGTGGATGCGGTGGCTGCCCGGATAGTAGGCCTTGTGATCATCTGCCTCGGAGGCGACGGAGACCGGGTCGTATCCGGCCGCCCGGGCTTCGTGGTCGCGCAGGCCGGTCCGGGCGGCGGCCTGGTCGAAGATCTTCACGACCTGGGTGCCCAGGCTCCCGGCGAACTCCCGGTTCCCGCCGGCTGCGTTCTCCCCGGCGACCCGGCCCTGCTTGTGGGCGGTGGTCCCCAGCGGCAGGTAGGTCTCGCCGAGCAGCCGGTGATGGGTGATGACGCAGTCCCCCGCCGCGTACACCTCTGGCAGCCCGGTCCGCATCTGGCGGTCGACGGCGATGGCGCCCCGCGCGCCCAGGCCCGCCCCGGCGCCGGCGGCCAGGCTGACCTCGGGCCGGACGCCGACCACGACCAGCACCAGGTCCGCGAGCCGGGTGACCGGCTCCCCGGCGGCGGTGACCGCCTCGACGCGCAGCCGCCCGGGTCCGCCGGGCGGGGCCGTGCTGATGGCCCGGACGGCGGTACCGGTCAGCACCTCGACCCCGCGCCCGGCCAGTTCGGCGTGCACCAGGGCGCCGAGTTCGGGGTCGACCGTCGGCAGCACCTCGGGCAGCTGTTCCATCTGGGTGACCGTCAGCCCCCGGATGGTCAGCGCGTCGGCCATCTCCAGTCCGATGTACCCGGCCCCGACGATGACCGCGCGGCCCGGGGAGGTCTCGGCCAGGGTGCGCATCAGCGCGAAGGTGTCGCCCATCGAGTGCAGCAGGTGCACCCCGTCAGCGGCGCCGAGCGCGCCGGGGCCGGCCAGCCCCGCGATCGGCGGCCGGACCGGGACGGCGCCGGTGCCGATCACCAGCTGATCGTAGGCCAGCAGCTCCTCCCGGCCATCAGCGCCGGTCACCAGCAGCTTGCGGCCAGCCACGTCGATGCGGCGCGCGGTGGCGTCCAGCCGCAGCGCCATCCCGGCGGCTTCCAGGTCCGCGATCGTCCGGTGGGCCAGATTGCGCCAATGCGGCACCTCGCCGGAAACGTAGTAGGGGATGCCGCAGATCGAGAAGTTCGGGTAGGCGTCGGCCAGGACGACCGTGACCTCGCAGCCAGGGTCCCATTCCCGCGCCCGCAGCGCCGCGCTGATGCCGGCGTCGCTGCCGCCGATCGCCACCAGATGCATGACTGCCTCCCGTTCGGTGTTACCGGCCGGCCTGGCCCGGGGTGACGCCGGGATACAGCACCTTGATGATGAGCGTCCCGGCCAGGCCGCCGACGATCTGGGCGGCGATGAACGCCGGGACCGAGGACGGGGCGATCCCCGCGAACGTGGCCGAGAACATCCGGCCGATAGTGATCGCGGGGTTGGCGAAGCTGGTCGAGGAGGTGAAGAAGTACGCCGCGCCGATGTAGGCGCCCACCGCGGCCGGGGCGGTGCGGGACCGGCCGGAGCGGGCCAGCGCGAAGATCACCAGGATCAGCCCCGCGGTCCCGATGACCTCGGACAGGAAATGCGCGCCCGACGCCCGCCCTCTGGCCGAGATGGAGACCGCGGCGCGGGCGAACATCAAGTTAGCGGCCACCGCCCCGGTGATGCACCCGGCCACCTGGGCGGGCAGGTAGGCCGCCGCGTCCCGCCAGCGCAGCCCCCCGAACGCCGCGTCGGCCAGCGACACCACCGGGTTGAAATGCGCGCCGGAGACCGGGCCGAACATCACGATGATCGCGAACAGCCCGGCCGCGGTCGCCGCCGCGTTCTCCAGCAGCTCCAGCCCGGTAGCACCCGGCGACAGCCGCTGCGCGGCGATCCCCGAGCCGATCACCACCGCGGCCAGCAAGGCACTGCCGAGGAACTCGGCCGCCAGCCGCCGCCACAGCGCCACGCCGCTCACCGCGCGGCCCGCCCGTCACCAGGCAGGAAAGCGGAGTAGTGCGGCATCACGGCCATCCAGTAAAATCGACAGGGATCGATGCGACCAGTATCTAGAGTCGGATCGACGGCTGTCAATGGGAGGTGTGATGGCTGCCGCCCGCAGCACCCGGACGATCCCGCTCCTCACCGCCGACGACGACCTGTGCGGCCCGCCGCTGACCGACGTCCCGTTGTCCGAGACCGACGCCGCTGCCCTGGCCGCGGTCCTGGCCGCCCTGGCCGACCCGGTCCGGCTGCGGCTGATCTCGCTGGTCGCCTCCCAGGGCGAGGTGTGCAGCTGCCACCTTGAAGAGCCGCTCGGCAAGAGCCAGCCCACCATCTCCCACCACACCCGCGTCCTGGCCGAGGCCGGGCTGATCGAGGGCGACAAGCGCGGCAAGTGGACCTGGTGGCGCATCGTCCCCGGCCGGCTCGCCGCCGTCCGCCAGGCACTCGGCGGCACCTAGCCGCGCCGCATCGCCACCACAGGCTGGCCGCGCGGCGGCCCGGCGTGGTCACACGGCCCGGCTCCGGCGTTCGATGAGCACGACGTCGCGCCAGCGGCCGTGGTGCTGGCCGATGCGTTCCCTGGTTCCCACCACGCGGAACCCGGCGGCCCGGTGCAGGGCCATGCTGGCGGCGTTCTCCGGGAAGATCCCGGACTGGATGGTCCAGATGCCAGCGGTCTCGGTGGACGCGATCAAGGCACTCAGCAGCAGGTGCCCGACACCCATGCCTCTGGCGGAGCGGTCCACGTAGACCGAGTGCTCGACCACTCCGGCGTAAACGGGCCGGCTCGAGGTGGCCGAGGCGGCCACCCAGCCGACGACGTTGCCGGCGTCGACTGCCACGTACCGGTGGCGGGCAAGCCTGGCGGCGGTGAAGGCCTGCCAGTCGGGCGCGCGGGTCTCGAAGGTAGCGTTGCCCTCATCGATTCCGGCCTGGTAGATCGCGAGCACGGCAGCGGCGTGCGCGCCAGTCATCGCCTCGATGCGCACGTCCGTAGCTCGGCTCGGCATTGTTCCGGGCGGGGGGATTATGGCTTGACCGCGCGGATGATGGCGGAGTGCATGCCCGCAGCGACCTGGTGGGTCGGGCTGATGCTGATGGCGGTGAAGCCCGCTCCGGTGAGGCCGGCGTGGTACTCGGCGAAGGACAGGGCGCCGGCGATGCATCCGACGGGGCCGCCGCGTTCGGCTCGCTCGGCCGGCGTGAGGTGGTCCTCGGCCAGGATGTCGGAGACGCCGAGGCGGCCTCCGGGCCGCAGCACACGGAAGCTCTCGGCGAAGACGGCGGGCTTGTCGCCGGACAGGTTGATCACGCAGTTGGAGATGATCACGTCGACGGAGCCGCCGGGCAGCGGGATTGCCTCGATATGGCCGTGCAGGAACTCGACGTTAGCCGCCCCGGCCCGGGCGGCGCTGGCGCGCGCGAGGCTGAGCATTTCCTCGGTCATGTCCAGGCCGAAGGCCCGGCCGGCCGGGCCGACCCTGCGGGCCGACAACAGCACATCGATGCCGCCGCCTGAGCCCAGGTCGAGCACGGTCTCGCCGTCGCGGAGGTCCGCGACGGCGAGCGGGTTGCCGCAACCCAGGCTGGCCGTCACGGCGTCCCGGGGGACTTCGGCCTGCTCGCTGGCGGAGTACAGCCCCGCGCCGGTGCCGGGCTCGCCGGTGCCGGGCTGGCCGGTGCCGGCGCACGTGTCGGCGCAGCTGGGGACGCCGCCGGCGGCGACGGTACCGGCGGCCTGGGCGTACCGGGCGCGGACCCGTTCGCGGACTTGGTCGAGCTCTGCCGGGGTGGTCATAGCCTGCTGCCTTCCGGGTGACGGGTCTGGTTCACGGCGGGGTGCAGCCGATCAGGGCGGCGATGGCGGCCAGGGCCTGGACGCGGGCCCGGTAATACACCCACACGCCGCGCTTGTCCCGGTCGACCAGCCCGGCCTCGTGCAGCACCTTCATGTGGTGGCTGATAGTCGGCTGGGACAGGTCGAACGCGTCGTTCAGGTCGCACACGCACGCCTCGCCGCCCTCGTGCGAGGCGACCAGGGACATCAGCCGCAGCCGGACCGGGTCGGCCAGGGCCTTCAGCAGCGGCGCCACCTGCTCGGCCTGCTCCATCGTCAGCGGCTGCGCGGACAGCGGGGAGCAGCAGGCCGCGGACTCGGCCGGGGTCAGCACCGCCAGGGAAATCGACATACGTCTATATTGACAGACGCCAATGTCATGTGGCAAGCTCAGGAGCACAAGACATAGACAGATATCAATATCTAGCTCCCGGGAGGCCGTCATGTCACGCGTCCAGCTCGCCCTCAACGTCGATGACCTGGCCGAGTCGATCGCGTTCTACACCAAGCTGTTCGGCACCGAGCCCGCCAAGCGGCGGCCCGGCTACGCGAACTTCGCCATCGCCGAGCCGCCGCTCAAGCTCGTGCTGCTGGAGAACCCCGGCCAGGGCGGCACCCTGAACCACCTCGGCGTGGAGGTCGCGGACACCGGCGCCGTCGACGCCGAGCAGGCCCGCCTAGCCGAGGCGGGCCTGGCCGCTGTCGATGAGCGAGACACGACCTGCTGCTACGCCCGGCAGGACAAGTTCTGGGTCAAGGGCGCCCCCAGCGGCGAGCGGTGGGAGGTCTACACGGTCCTGCACGACAGCCCGACCTTCTGGGGCCAAGACGGCGGGCAGGGCTGGGACGCCGTGCAGGCCGCGCTGGACACCGCCCCCGGCGCTCCGGCTACCGCGCAACCAGCCGGCCAGGCACCGCAGTGCTGCGGGTCTGCCTGATATTGGCCGGGTGACCGCGTCGCCATCATCTGTGCCCAGAACCTCCTCGGCTGGCCGGGTGCGCCGGCGTGACGACATCCTCGAGGCGGCTGCTGGCGTGTTCGCGGCGGATGGGTACACGAACACGTCCATGCGCGAGGTGGCCGCGGCGTCAGGAATCCTGGCTGGCAGCCTCTATCACCACTTCGACTCCAAGGAAGCCATCGCGGTCGCGCTCGTCGAGAACTATCACGCTGATCTCGCCCGGGCCGTGCGTGAGTTCGATCCCGGCCGGGCGCATCCGGTGGCGGCCCTGAAAGCGTTTGCCCGGGAGATCGCCGGGGTCTCGTTTGATTCGCGCCGACGTCAGTGTTACGTTCCCGATAACAAATATTAGGTATCACATCGGTACTGGGCTTTTAGCCCTGGGTGTCCTTGGTACGCAGTTCGGTCTCGAGCAGGTCCATGGCCTTGAGGAAGGCGGCCTGCTCGCTGGGGGCGAGCTTGTCGAGGACCCGGGCCAGCGGCCCGGCCGCGCCGTCCAGCCACTGTCCGACCAGGGCACTTTGGGCCGGGATGATCTGGACGATCGTCCGCCGCCGGTCGGCGGGGTCCGCGTGCCTGTCCACCAGCCCGGCCCGGTCCAGGTCGGCGAGGAGGCCGCTGACGGTGGGCAGGGTCAGGTCCAGCCGGGAGGCGAGCTCGCTGACGGTGATCGGGCCGCCGCGTAGCTGCTCGAGCGCGGCGACGTGCCGCGGGCCCAGCGGCGCAGGCGTCTGCGGTGCCCCGCGGTCCTGCCAGCGTCGCATCCCCCGCGACACGCGCGGGAACAGCTGCATCAGCCGCAGGCACAGCGCGGAGTGTGCTGAGCCGCCCGCTTCGTCGGTCACGATCCTCCCTTGACAAGCCTCCCAGCCAGTATATATGGTTCCGACATCAAAACTATTTGGTCAAAGAAACAAATATGATAACCGGAGGACGGCATGGCACCGTCGGGACAGATGACCGCATCGGCGCTGCAGTCGATGCTGAAAGACGCGACACTGGCCGGGTCGTGGACCCTGGATGCGTCCAGGTCCACCATCGGGCTGCGGAGCAAGAGCATGTGGGGCCTGGCCCCGGTCAAGGGCGTCTTCCGCCAGGTCAGCGGGAACGGCAGCGTCTCCCCGGCCGGCGAGGTGAGCGGCACCATCACCGCGGCCGCCGCCTCGGTCGACACGAAGAACAAAAAGCGCGACACGCACCTGCGCTCGGCCGACTTCTTCGACAGCGACACCTACCCCCAGATCACCTTCCGCGTTGACCGGCTCACGCCCTCTAGCCAGGGCGTCACCGTGGCCGGCGCCCTCACCGTCCGCGACCGCACCAGGCCCGTCTCCTTCGACGCCAGGGCTTCCGTCGTGGACGGCGAGGTGTGGCTCGACGCCGAGCTCCAGGTCGACCGGTCCGACTTCGGCCTGACCTGGAACCAGATGGGCATGGCGTCGATGCACAACACCATCACCGTCCACGCCGTGTTCACCAAGAACTGACAAACCGCCGACGTCAGCCAGGTCCTGCCGCTGGAGCGGGCCGGCGAGGGCCCCTGGCGTGTTACCGGCGGCCTGCCGCACCCCCACCGCCCAGGACCCGGCCGCGACGGGCTAATGCCCTCTTTCATGCCGAACGGGCCGTGGATTCCGCCGTTGTGCCCCAGCCGGGACCGTTCCTGGTGCCGCGAAATGTCAGACCCGGCTACGCCCGCGCGCACCGGCAGGTCAGCCACGCTGATGACACCGCGGCCCGGGTCCGCCGCCGGCTGGCCTGGCGGCTGGAGGACGACGGGTCGCTGGCGGGCACGTTCCGGCTGCCGCCATTGCAGGGCGCGGTGCTGTTGCCGGCGCTGCGCGCGGCGGCCGGAGACCTGGACCACCCTCATCCCGGCGAGGACGGAAGCGTTTCCGCGGAAACGCCCGCATCGGACAAGCCGGGCGTGGCGACATCCTCCAGCCTGGCCGACGCGCTGCTGGTGATCGCTGAGGCGTTCCTGGCCGGCCAGGTCGCCGCCGCTGATAATCCCGAGGTGTACCAGGTGATCGTGCACGTCGGCACCGATGCCGTCGCCCAGGTCGATACAGATGCTATCGCTCACGCCAGCGAGGATGCCGTCGCCGCAGGCGATCCGGCCGACGTAGTAATAGAACGAAAGTGACCTGTGGTGCGATCGTTAGTCCGTAATCCGGGATCGTGGGCGGTTACTGCCCGCCCGCGGGCAGTAACCGCCCACGATGATGATCCGGGTTGCGGGTCGCCCGGATTGCCGGTTACAGGACTGCATCGCAGGGTCAGGAGGGTCTGGTGCGACGAGTGATGCGCTCAGGCACCCGCGCCGTCGGCCTCCCCGCCAGTGCCCGGTCACCCGGCGGACCCGGCCCGGTGCCACGTGGAAGACGGCCCCGCGATCAGCGTCAGCACCGCCCAGATGATCACCTGCACCGCCGCGTTGAGCTGGATGCTGCACGACCGCGACGGCACCCTCCTGGATGTGGGACGGCGGCGGCGCCGCCCGTCCGCCGCGCTGCGCCGCCCGCGAACGCGATCGCTGCCGGCGCCGGTACCCCGGCTGTGAGTCCCGCCGCATCGACCTGCACCACATCCAGTACTGGAGCCACGGCGGCCGGACCAGCCTGAAGAACATGATCTGCCTGTGCCGGCACCACCACATGCTCGTCCACGACCGCGGGTACCTCATCGCCTCAGCGCCGGGCGGCGCCTTCACCTTCTACGACCCCGGCGGAACCGTCATCCCGCCCAGCCCGCCCCTGCCGCCCCCCCGAGGGCACGATCGGCGGCTGCCACGACGCGGACATCACCCCGGACACGATCATCCCGCCCTGGTACGGCGAGCGCCTGGACCTGGACCACGCCATCTACGTCTGCCTGGCCAACGCCAGGAACCAGCACGAACGCCAGGACCAGCCGGACCAGGCCGACGAGCCCGGCCAGCCGGACGAGCCCGAGCCGTTCCGGCCCCGGGCCTGGGTGGTCGATGTGTGGAGACTGGCTCCGGCAGCAATCCGATGAGCACGCCGCCGCCTGACCGAAGGCAGCCACGACTCAAGCGGCTGGCTATGGACGCTCATCTCCCGGCGCCGCCGCGGTGGTGGCCTACCCGGTGGACGCCTTCCTGTAGCGGCGAGCCAGTCCCGCCATCCCGTTACCGGTGGGATACCCGGACTGTGGCAGGACGCCCGCCGCGGCGTCCCCCTTGGGGCCTTTGGACGTCGGGGGCGGAGAGACCGACTGGACGCTGGCGGCGCTGCAGACTGCGGCGGCGTCGTTGGCAGGCCCCGGCACCTGGCTGCTGGTCGGGATGGCGCTCTCGGGGACGGGGTGCCGGACCTTATGACGCAGGACCTGGCGCAGGTCCATGGCATTGGCGTCCCGCGCGGTGAGCGACCGCAGCCCGAAGGTGGACTCGATCATCTTCAGCGTCGAGGTGTGCTCGAACGGGCCATCGTGGGCGACCCTGTGCCTGGCCAGGTTGGACACCACGATGGTCGGCACCCGGAACCCGAGTTGGGAGTAGTTGGGCACTAGCTGGCCGTCGGTGGGCGTCGTGCTGTTCCCGGTATGGTCGACGTTGGCGGCAGTGGTGTCGTCGATCACCTGCGGCGGCGGTACGTGGTCGAAGAACCCGCCCCACTCGTCGAAGGTGATGACGAGCACCGTGTTATCCAGGCAGCCCGCCCCAGCGAGGGCGTGGTAGACGTCGGCGATGAACCGTTCGCCGCGCCTGATGTCGGCCAGGGGATGGTCGTCAGCCCCGGTTCCGTTGTCGGTGAGAGCGAATTCCGGGTCGACGAAGCTGACGTTGGGCAGCAGTCCCTGGGCCACGGTGTCGATGAACGAAGGGGGTGGTGACCGGGATCCCGAGGACGTCGGTGTCGCCAGCGGCGAACAGATGCCAGAACGGGTAGTACTTCAGGCCCCATAGCGCCAGGAAGGGCAGATCCCTGAAGAAGTACCCGCCGGTGGGGATCCCCTGGTTTGTTGGGGATGGGTGAGAGCTGGTCCCAGATGGCCGGCAGCTTAGAGATGGTGGTCGTGTTGTGGTCCCGGTCGGTTCGGGCGGCGTGCTGGTAGAGACGGTTCGGAAAGGTCTCGCCGGCGAACGAGCAGAAGTAGTGGTCAAGGACCTTGTGGCCACCGTTCACGGCGTGTCCAGTGACCAATCAGGAGGCGGTGGGACTACGGTCCTGCCGTGGCCTACGCGGTTGGCGAGAACCGGAGCGTCGTCGGTGGGTGGCGGGTTCACCAGGTGCGTGAGGCGCTGCCGTCTCTGCCCGGGGCCCCCGCGGCATTGGCGGCTTTGGAGGGCAGCTGGCAGGGGTGGGCTGGTTCGGCTGGCATCCCGGTTGGGACGCCGTACCTGATCTCACCGAGCCTGGAGTACGACGTTGAGCTGAACAGGTTCTTCTGTTCAGCGGACATGCTCGGCTGGGCCCGGCGCACCAGCTCCTCGGCGACCTTCTCCTCCGTGGAGGCTCGGCTTGTCCTTCTTCTTCGTCACGTCGTCTAGTGTCGCGGTCATCACGGCACCTCTCCCGCCGGGCCAGCAAGCCCGGCGTGATCGGGGCCGGAAACACCGTTAGATCCAAAGTCCCACATCCACCGCTCGGAAGCTGGCTATCGGCTCGGGAGCGATCGCGGTAGCCCGAACCATGGGAGCACGCTGTTGTCGAAGCGGGTCATGGCGCAGATCCGGTCGCCGGTGAGGGTGAGGACGTAGAGGCCGGTCCCGTGGCGGATGTCGGTAGGCGCGCGCAGGTAGGCCCCGAACGCCGGCTGACCGTTGGCTCGCGTCGGCACGAGGTCGAACCTGCGGCCCGCGCCGAACAGGCTGGCGCAGAAGCGGGCCACGACGTCCCGGCCCTCGTATCCGAGGGGCATCGGCGGCATCGAGATGAAGACGTCGTCGGTCAGCAGGGCCACCAGCGCACCGAGATCGGCGGACTCCCATGCGCGGACGAACTTCGCCACGAGCGCATCCTCGGCGGGTGAGCCGGCGGCGGGAGGCGGTTCGCGGCCGGCGGCCGGCGGCTGCTGGCGCTGCAGGCTGGCGCGGGCCCGTTTGAGGGCGCTGTTGACCGATTCGACGGTCGAGTCGAGCATGTCGGCCACCTCGCTGGCGTGGAATCCGAGGACGTCGCGCAAGATGAGGACGGCGAGCTGGCGAGGCGGCAGGACCTGCAGGGCGGTCACGAAGGCCAGCGAGATGGATTCGGTCTGCTCGTAGCGGGCCTCCGGGCCGAGCGGCATGCCGATCGCACCCTCGAGGAGGGCGTCGGGAAACGGCTGCAGCCATACGACCTCGCCGAGCCGGGTCGGCTCGGGCGGTTCAACCCCAGGCACGTCCCACTCCTTGGCCGGGCGCCGGCTGGCCGCGCGGCGCGCGTCGAGGCACCGGTTGGTGGCGATCCGGTACAGCCAGGTGCGCAGCGAGGCGCCCCCCTCGAACCCGCCAAGGCTTTGCCAGGCGGTCAGCAGCGTGTTTTGGAGGGCGTCCTCGGCATCCTGGCAGGATCCGAGCATCCGGTAGCAGTGCACCTGTAGCTCGCGGCGGTGCGGCTCGGTCAGCTCCCGGAATGCGTCACCGTCCCCGGCCCGCGCCCTTGCGATCAGGTCGGCTGCCGCCACCCTCGCGTCACCTTCTTCCCGCACCTTGCCGCACTTCCATCGTGTATAGACGCCGGCCGAGCGGCGAACTGGGCGGTCGGCGGGCGCCCACTTTCCCGGCGCCGCGGCGCCTGCATCATCGACGGCTCGGACGATCCGAGCGTCGGCACTTATTCGGTTGGAGGGTGCATGACAATCGCGGAGACAGCAGGTCTGGTGACCGGGCCTCGTCGAGCAGGCAGAGCTCGAGTTGAGTGCCGGGCCGGGCCGTGCCGGCGCTTGAGGCGCGGCTCGATGATCCCGCTGGCACGACTCCCCTATCCCGCCTCCGCAGCGTGGGCCCCGGCCCACTCGTCCTCGTCGCCGCCGCGCGAGCGCGGTCGAGCGCGACCGATGAGTTTCGGCGCGACGCCGGACCGTACGGCGACGACTGAAAACGACTTCGGAGGTTGATGATGGAATCGCCCGCACCGGTCGCGCGCCTGGCGCCCGCCGGTCTCGATCCGCGCCGCTGGTGGGCGCTCGCCCTTCTCTGCGGCGCCTTCTTCATGGTGCTCCTCGACGGCACGATCACGATCGTGGCGCTGCCCTCGATCGGAGCCGATCTCGGCTTCTCGAAGCAAGACCTGCTGTGGGTGCTGAGCGCCTACGCCCTCACCTTCGGCGGCCTGCTCTTGCTCGGAGGACGCGCGGCCGACCTGCTCGGACGCCGTCGCGTGTTCATGGCCGGTGTCCTGGTCTTCACGGCCGCGTCGCTGCTCTGCGGGCTGGCCTGGTCGCCGGCGGCGCTCCTTGCGGCCCGCGTGGTCCAGGGCGCCGGCGCCGCGATCATGACCCCGACCGCCCTCTCGATCATCTCCACGACCTTCCCGGAGGGCTCCGAGCGGAACAAGGCGCTCGGGATCTGGGGCGGGCTCGGCGGCATCGGCGCCACCGCGGGGTGGCTGATCGGCGGGCCGCTCGTCGACGGCCCCGGCTGGCAGTGGATCTTCTTCATCAACATCCCCGTCGGCCTGGCCGCGCTCGCGCTGTCGCCGCTGCTCCTCCGCGAGAGCCGGGCCGCGCTGACGCGGCGGAGCTACGACCCCGCCGGGGCGCTCACTATCACCGGTGCGCTCGTTCTGCTCGTCTACGCGGTCGTCAAGGCGCCGGCCGTCGACTGGGGCGACGTGCGGACGATCCTCCCGCTCGCCGGCTCGGCCCTGCTCCTTGCCGCCTTCGCGCTGATCGAGTCGCGCCACCACGCGCCGCTCGTGCCGCTCCGCATCCTCCGCTCGCGAACGCTCGTCGGCGCGAACGCCGTGACGGTGCTTATCGGCACCGTCGCGGTGGGCATGCCGTTCGTCCTCACGCTCTACGCGCAGCGGGTGCTCGGCTACTCGGCCCTCAGGTTCGGGGTCAGCTCGGTCGTGCTCGCGGTTGCGGTCACGGTCGGCGCGATCGCCGGTCAGGCCGCGGTCCTCAAGGTCGGCTTCCGCTCGGTCGCCGCGACAGGCATGGCGCTCATGGGCGCGGGGTCGCTCGTGCTCACACAGGTCTCCGTACACGGCAGCTACTTCCCAGACATCTTCTTCGGGCTGCTCCTCTGCGGTCTCGGGATCGGCCTCGCCTTCGTGACCGCCACGGTCGCGGCGCTCGCGGGCGTCGCCGGGCACGAGTCCGGGCTCGCCTCGGGCCTCAGCAACACCGCCTTGCAGATCGGCACAGCGCTAGGCGTCGCCATCGTCTCGACCGTTGCCGTCTCCCGCTCCGCCGACTACCTGGCAGCGAACAAAGGCGCGAACCCGCTCGTCGTGCTGACCGAGGGCTACCAGTCCGCCTTCGTGGCCTGCGCCGTGCTGGCCGGGATCGGCCTAGCGCTGGCACTCCTGCTCCTCGGCCGGCCGCGGAAAGCAGCGCACGAGTTGCCGGAGCCGGTCCTGGCGACCAGCGCCAGGGACTGAGGAGAGAAGTTTTGACACCCATTTATGAGCACGCACCAGGCTCTCATTAGGAACCACAGATGATGCTGCAAGACAAAGTCGCGGTGATCTACGGAGCCGGAGGCGTGATCGGCGGCGCTGTCGCACGCGCCTTCGCATCTGAGGGGGCCAAGGTTTTCTCACCGGCGCCACCTGGCCTCGTTCTAACCAAATGGACAGCAATGCAACACCGCACAGCTGAGCAGTCGGCTGAGATGCCGCGGAAGGGGGCCCCATTGCACGGGAGAGCCGAGAGCACTCGGACGACCACGGAGCCCGAGGAGCTGTCGTGATCGTCCGCTGGGGCCTCGCCGAGCTGCCCGGCGTCCTCCGCGAGCTGTCGGTCTCGCGCCCGCTGCTGATTAGCACCGAACGCTGGCGCCACGTTCAGCTACCCGTTCACGATCGCTTCCACGGCGTGCGCGCGCATGCCGAGATCGCGGGCGTGAAAGCCGCGCGCGAGGCGGCCAGTGGTGCGGACGGACTGATCGCGCTCGGTGGCGGCTCGGCGATCGACACCGCGAAGGCCGTCTCGGGCGAGACCGGTCTGCCGGTCGTCTCGATCCCCGCCACCTACTCAGGCGCCGAGTGGACGAGCGGCTACGGGCTGCGCGATCTTTCGCAACGCAGGAAGTTCGGAGGCGGGGGCGCGCGGACGGCCGCGATCGTCTATGAACCGGAGCTGATGCTCGACCTGCCCGCGCGCGAGAGCGCGGGCACGGCGATGAACGCGCTCGCGCACTGCGCCGAGGCGCTGTACACGGCCGACCGCGGTGAGGAGACGGACGCGGAAGCGCTGGCGGGCGCGCCGCTGATCTCGCGCTGGCTGCCGGTGGTGGTCGACAGCGGCCACGACCTCCAGGCGCGGCGAGGTCTGCTCGAGGGGGCGATGCACGCCGGCGCGGCGCTCCGTGCCGGGGCGGCCCTCGGCCATGCGATCGCGCAGGCGCTCGGCGGCCGCTACGGGCTCCCGCACGGGACGATGAACGCGGTCAGCCTGCCGGCGGCGCTGCGCTTCAACTCGATCGCAGCGGCCGGTGAGCTGGCGCGGTTTGGCGAAGCGATCGGCCGCGGAGACCCGGTCGCCCGGGTCAGCGAGCTCGCGGCGCTGGCGGGTCCCTCGAGGCTGCGCGACTACGAGGTGCCCAGGGAGGACCTGCCCGAGCTGGCGCAGGCGATCGTCGAGCTCTCGGCGGCGAAGGCGAACCCGCGCCCGGCGCCGCCGGACGTAGTGCTCGAGCTGCTGGAGGAGACGTGGTGACCGGGCCACAGCGAGATGAGCAAGAGCACACGGACTCTTATTAGGAGAACCGAGATGGGAAAGATCATCATCAGCGAGAACGTCTCGCTCGACGGAGTCGTCCAGGACCCGACCGGTGAGGAGGGCTTCCGGCTCGGCGGCTGGGTCGGCGTCGGCCAGATCAAGGGCGAGGTCGCCAAGGTCCTGCTCGACGAGGCGCTGGGCACCGAGGCCATGCTGCTGGGTCGGCGCAGCTACGAGTTCTTCGCCGCGCGGTGGCCATCCCGGACTGGCGCCCTGGCGGACAGGCTGAACAGCAAGCCCAAGTACGTCGTGTCCTCGACCCTCCAAGATCCCGCGTGGAACAACTCGACGGTACTCAAAGGCGACGCGGTGAGCGAGGTCTCGAAGCTGAAGCAGCAGCTAGCCGGGGACATCGTCGCCGCCAGCGCCCAGCTCGTACACACGCTGATCGAGCACGACCTCGCCGACGAGCTGCGGCTGACGATCTACCCGGTCGTGCTCGGGGCCGGCGAACGCCTCTTCGGCGAGACCAGCGACAAGAAACCCATGCGCCTCATCAACACCCGGACCGTCGGTGGCAGCCTCGCCTACCTCACCTACAAGCTCGTCCGAGACGCCTAGCGGGCGTCGGACGGCGCCAGCGTTCCGAACAAGCCCGGATGCCCAGCACACGGACTCTCACAACCTACGCCGCCCGCGGCGGTGTAGCTGACAACACCAACCAAAAGGAGAACCAAAAATGGGAAAGATCGTGATCAGCACGAACGTCTCGCTCGACGGAGTCGTCCAGGACCCGGACGGTGAGGAGGGCTTCAGGCTGGGCGGCTGGTTCGGCCAGTTTGGGGGCAAGGACCTCGAAGAGTGGGCCAAGGTCGAGCTTGAGGAGGCGCTGGGCACCGAGGCCCTGCTGCTGGGCCGGCGCAGCGACGAGTGGTTCGCCACGCGGTGGGCATCCCGGACTGGCGAGTGGGCGGACAGGTTGAACAGCCTGCCCAAGTACGTCGTGTCCTCGACCCTCCAAGAGCCCAAGTGGAACAACTCGACGGTCCTCCCGCGGTGTCACCCTGGCCTGCCTGGCCGCCTGCCACGTCCACCAGGCCCGGGTAATCGGCCGGTGCGAGCCGCCCACCGGGGATCAGGCCGTATATCCCGGCTGCGGAGCGACACCGGCTTTCAGCCCCGCGCACGGCCTCGACCGTGGCCTGCGCGCGTACCTGGCCTGGCTGCGTGACGGGCGCCCGTTACGCAGCCAGGCCCGCGCCGCGCGGCTATGAACTCTGTCCCACGAGCCACGGCACAGTGTGGACCGCGAGGCTGAACGCCCTGCCGCCGGCGGACACTTGCGAGACGGCGGTCAGGCCGGTGACCTGCACCGGGCCGGCGACGGGGACCGTGCTGCCGATGCCGAGCTGGCCGCCCGTGTTGCTGCCCCAGGCCAGGACGGTGCCGTCCGACCTCAGCGCGAGCATGTGACCCCAGCCGGCGGAGAGCTGGGTGATCCTGCTGCCGGCTGCGATCGTGTTCACCGGCCGGGTCACCGGGGAGCTGGCTGGCGCATTGCCCAGCTGGCCGGCGGTGTCGTTGCCCCAGCTCCAGACCGAGCCGTCGGTCCCCAGGACTGCGGCGGTCCAAAGACCGGCGGTGACGCCGGCGAAGTACACGTTGTTGATCCCGGCCACGCGCTCGGGGGTGGAGTGGCCGGTGAGCGTCCCGTCGCCGAGTTGCCCGGAGCTGTTGCCGCCCCACGTCCACACCGACGAGATCGCGGAGATGCCGTTGGTCTGGGTCGCCACGGCCGCGTCGTAGCCCGCCGCGATGCCGGTGGCGTAGGACAAGCCCGCGACCTTGACCGGGACCGAGCTGGAGACGGTGGTGCCGTTGCCGAGCTCGCCGTACCGGTTATCGCCCCAGGCCCACACCGTGCCGTTCGAGCGCAGCGCCAGGCTGAAACCGGCACCGGCCGAGATCTTGGTGACGCCGGTCAGCCCGGTCACCTGGACCGGCGCGAGCTCGTGATCGCTGGTCGTCCCGTGGCCCAGCTGGCCGATCCCGTTGCCGCCCCAGGCCCACACGGTGCCGTCGGACCGCAGGGCCAGGCTGAAGGCCCCGCCGGCCGCCACCTGAGTGACGCCGGTCAGCCCCGTCACCCGGACCGGCGTGCTCCGGCTGGTCGTGGTGCCGTCGCCCAGCTGGCCCGACCCGTTGCTCCCCCAGGCCCAGACGGTACCGTCGCCCCGCAGGGCCAGGCCAAAGTAATACCCGGCCGAAACCTGCACCATGTCATTGCCCAGTGCGCTGATGTCGCCGTACCGTGACCTGTCGGTCGTGGTCCCGTCGCCCAGGTCACCGTCCGAGTTGAAGCCCCAGCTCGCCACGACATGCGACTGGAATAGAATCCCGGTGACCCGGGCCTGGGCCGGCGCCGATGCCGCCGCCGTGCCTGCCATGCCGAGTGTCAGCGCGGTGCAGCCGGCCAGCCGGGCCAGCCACCGCGATCGCCGCAGAACCTTCATCGCTCTTCCCTCCGAACTGCCCGGCCGTCACCTGATCCAGTTGCCCGGCGCCGCCCGCAGATCCACCAGGACAGAGCCGCGGCCGCCCCGCCTGATACATCCCGGCGGCCGCCGGCTTTCCAGGCAACCTCCGCACGCCACCACCCGGCGGCGTTCCCCGGCCGGCGGGCGGGCAGCGTGGCCGCTGGTGATCACGCGCTAAGACGCGCTGGCCCGGCGGCAGTACCGTGAAACTACGGTATTGTCGCGGCCGGCCCTACGGGGTTCCCGTGACCGCGGGCCAGGGTTGGATGGCTGATGTGCTGATCGGGCGCGAAGGTTTCCTGGCGTCGCTGCGGGCGCTGCCCGGTGAGGCGCTTGACGGCAGCGGCCGGAGGGCACCATGCCCCTGGAACACGATCAGGCACTGGCCGGAGCGTGCTGGGTCTTGGCGTAAGTCAGAGCCGTATCGTCGCCTCGATGGTGAGCCGGCGGACCCGGCGGACATTTTCGGATTTGGGCCCCTCCCCTATGGCACCCGAAACTGCAGACAAAGCGGTACTGGCGGACGTCCCGGGCCTGCGTACGAGATTCAGCGTGCGATGACGAGCTTGGTGGCCGGCTGGAGCCAGGCGCCGGCAGCTTCGCCCCACGGGCGGATCGTCGTCGGGATGGCCAGGGGGTTGAAGGCGGTGGTGGTCAGGAGGTTGAGGACGTCGGGGAGGTAGCGCAGGGAGTCGGCCCGGGAGGTGTGGAAGGTGATGCCGCGGGTGTACATCTCTAGCAGCGGCATCGGCGTGGTGGCGTTGAAGTCGATGGCCAGGCTGGTGCAGCGCCCGGAACGCCCGGGCCATCCGGCGGCTCCAGCGTGCCGGGCTGGCCGATCCCATCCTCGATGCGGACCTGGCCTCCCTGGCCTTGTCGACCATGATCAGCCGTAGCGCGTATGCCGCCTTCGCCGTCGGCCGCGGCGATATCGACGTTCACCAGCTCGCCGCCACGATCACCCGGCTGTGGGTGAACGGCTTGCGCATCCCGGCCAGCGCGGACCGCAGCGAGGGCTAGGTCCCCGCCCGCTCCGGCGCCCGCCAGCCTGGTGCGTTACCGTCGAAGCCAGGCATGCAGAGGAAGGCCGCCGAGATCACCGAGCAGATGAGCGTCACCGGCTCCGAGGGGAGCGTTAACGGCTCCGAGGGGACCGACGAAGGCGTGAGCGAAGCCGCGGCGGAGGATACAGACGCCACCGACGTGGTCGAAGCAGCCGGCCATTTCCGCGTCTACCTGGGCGCGGCCGCAGGCGTCGGCAAGACCTACGCCATGCTCAGCGAGGGCCAGCGCCGGGGGAGCCGGCGTGCCGACGTCGTCGTGGGGTTCGTCGAGTGCCACGGGCGGCCGAACACCGAGGACCTGATCGGCAGCCTCGAGGTCATCCCCCGCAAGGTGGTCGACTACCGGGGAAGCCGCCTCGAGGATATGGACCTCGACGCGATCCTGCGCCGACGGCCCAAGATCGCCCTCGTCGACGAGCTGGCCCACACCAACGTGCCGGGGTCCGGGCGGAACGAGAAACGCTGGCAGGACGTCCTGGAGATCCTCGGCGCGGGCATCAACGTCATCACCACCGTCAACATCCAGCACCTCGAGAGCATTGCCGATGAGGTCGAGCACATGACCGGGGCGAAGGTCCGCGAACGGGTACCGGACTGGGTCGTGCGCAAGGCCGACCAGATCGAGCTGGTCGACTCCTCACCGGAGCAGCTGCGCCGCCGAATGATCCACGGCAACATCTACCCGAAGGAACGGGTCCCCCAGGCCCTCACTCACTTCTTCCGCACCGACAACCTCATCGCCTTGCGGGAGCTGGCGCTGCGGTTCCTGGCCGACCAGACGGACGAAGAACTCCTGGCGTATCTCCGGCAGCATAATTCCCAGGTCCTGTGGGCGACGAACGAGCGCATCATGGTGGCCGTCACCGCCGAACCGGGCACCGACGCGCTGCTGCGACGGGCGGCCCGGATGGCATCCAGGCTCAAGGGGGAACTCGTCGCGGTCCACGTCACCGCCAGCGACGCCAGCCGCCGGGAGGACAGCCGGACGATCGACCGGCTGCGAGGGCTGGCCGCCGACCTCGGCGCCCGCTGGCACCAGATAGAAGATGACGATCCGGCCCGGGCCATCGCCCGCTTCGCGCGGGAGCACCAGGTAACCCAGCTCGTGATCGGCGCCAGCCAGCGCAGCTGGTGGCAGCATCTCACCGGCGGCGGGTCCAACGTACAGCGGGTTATCCGGGAGGCGGGCGCGTTCGGCATCGACGTCCACGTCATTGCCGCCGTGCCTGATAGACACAAGGCATCTGTAGCCAAGCATCAGGAGCCCCCGTGACCGAACCCCGCGCAGACCTGTCCGGGCAGCGTCGGCGCCGCCATGACCAGCAGGCCGGAGCCGCCGGCGAGGCTCCTGGCCAGCAAGGAAATCAGCGCGGAAACAAGTGGTGGACGCTGGTCGCGGTGTGTCTCGGCACGTTCATGCTGCTGCTGGACATCACGATCGTGAACGTCGCCCTGCCGGATATCCAGCGAGTGCTGCACTCGAGTTTCTCGGACCTGCAGTGGGTCGTCGACGCGTACGCGCTGACCCTGGCGGCGTTCCTGCTGACCGCGGGCAGCCTGGCGGATATGTACGGCCGCCGCCTGCTGTACCTGGTCGGCCTGGCAGTGTTCACCGGCGCGTCGGTGCTGTGCGGCTTTGCCGCCACCACGCTGATGCTCCAGCTGTCCCGCGGCTTGCAGGGAGTCGGCGGGGCGATCATGTTCGCGGTATCCCTGGCGTTGCTGGCTGATGCCTTCCGCGGCCGGGACCGCGGCGTCGCGTTCGGGGTCTGGGGCACGGTGACCGGCCTGGCGGTCGCCATCGGCCCGCTGCTCGGCGGCGTGCTGACCTCGGGTCTGTCCTGGCGGTACATCTTCTTCGTGAACGTGCCGATCGGGATCGCCGCCGTCGCCATCACGATAACGAGGGTCGCAGAATCGCGCGCGCCGCAGGCCAGCAGGCCCGACTGGCCAGGCTTTTTGATCTTCACGGTGGCGCTGTCGAGCCTGGTCTACGGGCTGATCGAGTCGAACCAGCGGTCCTTCACCGACGGCCTGGTCCTCGGCTGCCTCGCCGTCGCGGCCGCGCTGCTCGCCGTCTTCGTCGTGGTGGAGCGGCGCAGCGCGCACCCGATGTTCGACCTGAAGCTGTTCCTGCTGCCGACCTTCAGCGGCGGCCTGACCGCGGCGTTCGGGCTCAGTGCCTCGATCTTCGCGATGCTGCTCTACCTCGTGCTGTACCTGCAGGACATCCTGGGCTACTCGCCGCTGGGCACCGGCGTGCGGCTGATGGTGATCTCCGGCGCCGTCCTGGTGGTCGGCATGGTGGCCGGCCGGCTTTCCTCTCGGGTGCCGGTCCGGCTCCTCATCGGGCCCGGCCTGATCATCATCGGCGTTGGCCTGCTGCTGATGCGCGGGCTCAACGCCGGCTCATCCTGGACCCATCTCATCCCCGGAATGATCACGGGCGGCGTCGGCATCGGCCTGGTGAACCCGCCGCTGGCCTCCACGGCGGTCGGCGTGGTGGCGCCGCAGCGGGCCGGCATGGCCTCGGGCATCAATTCCACCTTCCGCCAGATCGGGATCGCCACCGGCATCGCCTTGCTGGGGACGCTGTTCTCCAACAAGGTGAAGGATGAGGTGCTGGCCCTGGCGTCCGCGGTGCCCGGGCTGTCCAGCAAGGGCCCGCAGATCGCCTCGGCCGTGCAGTCCGGGCAGATCAGGCAGCTGATCGGCACGCTACCCGCGTCGGCCCGGCCGTCCGTGGTCATGCTCACCCGGACGGCCTTCACCACGGGCCTGAACCTCATACTTCTGGTTGCCGCGATCATCGCGCTGGTGTCAGGCGTGGTGTCCCTGGCCGCGATCCGCAGCAGGGACTTCGCGCAGCAGCAGGGGCCCGGTTAAAGATCAAAAACATTGGGCCGAACGGGCCGTGGTGCGAGCCCACCCCAGACGACTAAGCCGCCAGCCCGAGACGACGAGGCCGTCAGCGCCTGCCGCAGCGTAGCCGCGTCGTAGCCCCCGCGGTGTACGACGCCGTCGATGAACAGGGTGGGGGTGCCCAGGACCTGACGGGTGGCGATGCCGCTGTCCACGTCCCGGCGCACCCGCGCCCGCACGCTGGCGCCGGCCCGGTCGCGGTCGAAGCGCGCGACGTCGAGCCCGAGCCCGGCGGCGTACCCGCGCAGGTCGTCGTCCCCGAGCGCCCTCTGGTGGTGGAACAGTTGCGCGTGCATGTCCCAGAACCGGTCCTGGCGGGCGGCGGCCTCGGCGGCGGCCGCGGCGGCCAGGGCGTGCGGGTGGATCCCGGTTAGCGGGAAATACCGGAACGCGAACCGGACGCCATCCCCCAGTTCTTCCTCCACCCGTTCGATCGCCCGGAACGCCTGCCGGGAGTACGGGCACTCATAATCGCCGTACTCCAGGATCAGCCGGCCGGCCGCCGCGCCGCGGACGTGATCGACCGCCTCGTCCACCGGCTCCAGGCCCGGATGGCGCTGGTCCGGCGTAGTGCTGCGGGTCATCGCAGGTTCCTCCGTGCCCTCAGAACCCGACCGGCTGCCGGATCAGCACGAGGTGGATGCGGCCGGGCAGCTCCTGGTGGATCTCCAGGATCTTGCCGACCGAGCTGTGCTGCCCGTAGGCGGCCTGCGCGCGGGCGTCCTCCAGCGGCAGGCTGTGCTGGTAGATCCGCTGGTGCGCCGCCGCCAAGGTGGGCACGAGCTTCTGCGCCCCGGCGACGAAGATGACGTTGGCGGCGCCCCAGGCGTAGGAGGCGAGCTGGCTGCCCGAGGCCGAGGCGATGACCAGCGTCCCGTCGGCGGTGATGGCGTGCACGCTGCCCAGCGCGTAGTCGGGCTGCCCGCCGATCGCCTTCATCTGCTGCGCCTGGGTCGCGAAGTCCAGCGCGAGCATCGTGTTCCGCGCCGACTCATACGGCCCGCCGTCGTTGATGGCCGCGGCGATCCCGGTCTGGTCCAACGTCACCGAGGTGTTGGTCATCACCGAGGAACCGGCCGGGATGCGGGCCAGCACGGCGGCGCGAGCGGCGTCGAGGTCATCGGCCACCTCCACGCTGAAGCCGTGCTCTTCCAGCGCGACCACGGTCGCCGCGAGCGTCTGGTCATCGGGCAGCGCGGTGAAGCGGTCAGATACGTCGGTCGTGCTCATCGTTGATCCTCCTTGGCGGGAGAGGCGTCGCCGGCCCGCGGGCCGTCCTCTGCGCTTGACTTGAACGTTCAAGGCCAATCTAGGCGACATGACTTGAACGATCAAATGATGGCCCTTCTCGCGCCTGGAGCTGCTCGCGCACGCGCGGGGCTACCTCGGTGCCGAAGAGCCGGATGGCCTGCATGAGGGTGGCGTGGGGCATCGGGCCCATGCCGTACTTGAGGTCGAAGCGGCTGGCGCCGAGTGCGGTCATCGTCTTGACGATCCGCCGGGCCACGGTCTGGGGCGAGCCGACGTAGAGGGAGCCATACCCGACCTCGTGCTCGAAGTACTCGCGGGTGATCTCGGGGAAGCCTCGCTGCCTGCGGACGTCGAGCAGGAAGGTCTGGTAGGTGGGCCAGTACTCTTCCTTGGCCTGTTCGTCGGTGGGCGCGACGTGTCCGGGCGAGTGCACCCCGATGGGCCGCGGAGCGAAGCCCGATTGCGCCGTGGCCAAGCGGAAGAGCTCGGACAGGCGGGCGAAGCGCGCTGGGTTGCCGCCGATGATCGCGAGCATGAGTGAGAACCCGTACCGTGCGGCGCGCACGACCGATGCGGGGCTGCCTCCGACGCCCACCCAGGTCGGCAGCGCTCCGCTGGCGGTGCGCGGATAGACCTGCAGTCCGGGTAGGGCGGCCCGCGTGGTTCCCGACCACGTGACCGGTTGCTCGTGGCGAAGGCGGGCAAACAAGTCGAGTTTCTCATCGAACAGGCGGTCGTAGTCCGCCAGGTCGAAACCGAACAGCGGGAACGACTCGGTGCTGGACCCGCGCCCGAGGATCACCTCGGCACGCCCGGAGGAGAGCGCATCCAGGGTGGCGTAGCGCTGAAAAACTCGCACCGGATCGTCCGAGCTGAGCACGGTCACCGCGGATCCCAGGTGGATGCGCGACGTCCGGGCCGCGATGGCGGCCAGCACGAGGTCGGGCGCGGAGAGCGGGATCTCCTCGATGTGGTGCTCGCCCAGACCGAAGAAGTCCAGGCCCGACTCCTCCGCCAGGACCCCCTCGGCGACGAGTGCGCGGATGTTCTGCGGCTGGCTGAGCAGGTGGCCGTCCTCGCCGACCGTCATTTCGCCGAAGCTCTCGACGCCGACCACGATCGGGTGCTCTGCGCTTGCGCCTGCCATCGCCATCTCGCCGTCACAAGTGATTGACATATCAATATTGACACGTCAATCATATGAGATATGCTGGACGTGTCAATAAGAAGGCGGGTGATTCTGATGGCTGGCGACGCGGCGGCCGGCCCGGTGGCCGACACGGTAGCGCGGCGGCGGATGACGTCCCGGGAGCTGGCGATCTGGCGCTCGCTCATCGATACGACGGCCGAGCTGCGGGCAATCCTCGGTGCGCAGCTGCAGGAGTCGGGTTGCTCACCTGCCGACTATCAGGTGCTGCTGGCGCTGAAAGAAGCAGACGGCAGGAGGCTGCGGTCGTCGGAGCTGGCGGCGAGCATCGACTGGGAGCGAAGCCGGCTGTCGCATCACCTGGCCCGGATGGAGCGACGCGGCCTGATCCGCCGCAGCGACTGCGCCACCGACAGCCGCGGCGCTGAGGTCTCGCTCACCGAAGACGGAGCGCGGCTGTTCCGGAGCGCCAGCGCGCCCCATCTGCGGGCGATCAAGAAGTATTTCGCTGACGCCCTGACGCCCGGGCAGTTCGAGGAGCTGGCCGGCATCCTGCAGGCGCTGCAGGATCACCTGCACCGCGGTGGTCCCTCATGACCGGCGGTCCGCCGTCGTCCGCGCAGTTGCCGCGGCTGGCTGTGCTCGGTGCGGGGCACACCGGCCCGGTGATCGCGCGGGTGGCGCTGGCGGCTGGCTACCAGGTGTCGATCGCGGCCTCGGGCGACCCGGAGAACATCGAGCTGATCGCGCAGGTGCTGGCCCCGGGCGCCAAGCCGCGATGGGCAGCCGATGCTATCGCGGAGGCCGACCTCGTGGTGGTGGCGATCCCGCTGCACAAGTTCGCGACCCTGGACCCGGCCCTGCTGGCCGGCCAGCTCGTCGTCGACACGATGAACTACTGGCCGGAGGTCGACGGCGTCCAGCAGATATTCGAAGATCGCCAGTACGGCAGCAGCGAGATCGTTCAGCACTGGCTGGCCCGGTCGACCGTCGTCAAGACCCTCAACCACATCGGCTACCACGAACTCGAAGATGACCGCCGGCCCGAGCGCGCGCCGGACCGCCGCGCGCTTGGCGTCGCCGGCGACGACCCCGGCGCGGTCGACGTCGTGGCCGAACTCATCGAGCGCATCGGTTACGACGCCGTCCGGCTCGGCCGCCTGACCGCGGGCCGCGCCTTCGAACCAGGCGGCCCGGTCTTCGGCGTCCCGCTGCGCCGAGCCGATTTCGAGCGGGCCGTATTCACCGAAGCCGCCCAACTCACACCGCAGAGAAAGATCTGACGTGACCACAGCACCTTCCGATGCCACCGGAGCCTCCGCAGCTGAACGGGCGCAGTTCCCGCTCGTCCTGGGCCTGGACACGTTCGGCGATGTCACCCACGACTCCGGCGACCGGCCGCTGTCCCATGCCCAGACAATCCGCAACGTCGTCGAGCAGGGCGTGCTGGCCGACCAGGTGGGCGCGGACTTCTTCGGGATCGGCGAGCACCATACCGATGACTTTCCGATGCCGGCCGCCGACGTAGTACTCGGCGCGATCGCCGCTCGCACGGCCCGCATCCGCCTCGGGTCGGCGGTCACGGTGCTGAGCTCCGATGACCCGGTCCGGGTGTTCCAGCGCTACTCCACCCTCAACGCCGTCTCCGGCGGCCGGGCCGAAGTCGTCCTGGGCCGGGGCTCGAGCATCGACTCGTTCCCGCTATTCGGTTACGACCTGGCCGACTACGAGGACCTGTTCGAAGAGAAAGCCGGCTTGTTCGCCGAGCTGCTCAAGGGCGGGCCGGTCACCTGGCAGGGCAAGACCCGCGCCTCGCTGCACCACCAAGATGTGGTGCCGCACACCGAATCCGGACCGTTCCCGGCCTGGATCGGTGTCGGCGGCAGCCCGCAGTCGGTCATCCGCGCCGCGCACTACGGATTCTCCCTGATGCTCGCGATCATCGGCGGAAACCCGGCGCGGTTCGCGCCCTTCTCCCAGCTCTTCCAGCAGGCCCTGGAGCGCTTCGGACGGGCGCCCCTGCCGGTCGGCGTGCACTCCCCGGGCCATGTCGCCGTGACCGACGAGCAGGCCCGGGAGGAGTTCTGGCCGCGCTACCTGGAGGTCATCCGCCACTACAGCAAGATCCGCGGGTTCGCCGTCCCGACCAAGGAGTCTTTCCTCTATGAGATCGGGCCGCACGGAGCGCTCTACGTCGGATCGCCAGAAACCGTCGCCCAGAAGATCGCGGCGAACCTCACCGCCCTCGGCGCGAACCGCTTCGACCTCAAATACGGCATGGGCGGCCTCAGCCATCAGGCCCTGATGACCAACATCGAGCTCTACGGCACCCAGGTCATCCCGCGCGTCCGCGAACTGCTGGCGTAGCCGGAGCGCAAGGCTATTCGTCGCTGGCTTCGATGCGGTCCAGGATCCGTTGCGACGCGGTGCGCAGCTGGCGCAGCTGGTCCGGGGCGAGGGCGTCGATGACCAGCTCGCGGACCTTCGCCACGTGGGCGGGCGCGCTAGCGGTAAGCAGGCACAGCCCAGTGGGGGTGAGGATCGCGTTGGTGTACCGGCCATCGGTGCGGTCGGGCTCGCGCCGGACGAGACCGCGCAGCTCCAACCGCTTGATCAGATGCGACAGCCGGGAGAGCGAGGCGTGGGTGACCTCGGCGAGTTCGCTCATCCGCATCGTGTTGCCGGGATTCTCCGACAGCCGGGCCAGGGCATGGTACTCGGTGAAGCTGAGCCCGGCGTCGTGCTGCAGCTGATCCTCCAGCGCCCAGCGCAGCTTGACGGTTGCCTCGTTGAACGCCCGCCAGCAGTCCTGCTGCTCGTCGTCCAGCCAGCGCGGAGGTTCCGCGGCCGGCCTGGGCTTCCGGGTGGACATACGGGTCACCTATCACACGCTGCAATCTGGCTGCAACTGCCATCGGCCATGGTGGACAGGAGGATGAAAAGAGGAGGGTTCCCATGGCGAGGGTGCGGGTCGCGGCGGTGCAGGCGAGCTATGTGCTGATGGACCAGCAGGCGACGCTGGACCGGGTGGCGGAGCTAACCGCGAAGGCCGCCGCGCAGGGGGCTCAGCTGGTGGTATTCCCCGAGGTGTTTGTCCCTGGTACTCCTATCTGGATCGATACCCAGCCGATCTGGGACGGTGACGACGACTGGTTCCGGCTGCTGGCCGAAAACGCCGTCGTGGTGCCGGGACCGGCAACGGAACGCCTCGCGGGCCTGGCCCGTGACCACGGGCTCTGGCTGGTGATCGGCGTCGAAGAGCGGTGGATCTGTGGCTGGCGCCCACCTTGGCGCCGGGGGACGGGTGGATTGCCACCATGCGCCACATCGCGCGGGAGAACCGGATGTTCGTGATCGGCGTCAACCCCGTCCTGCACGCCGACCAGATCCCGGCGGACTTCCCGCACCGTGACCGGCTCGTCCCCGATCAGTACCGCGAACAGAATGGCGACTGGCTCGAGGAAGGCAACACGGTCATCGTCGCGCCTAGCGGTGAGATCCTCGCCGGGCCGGTGCGGCAGCGCGAGGAAACCCTCATCGCCAACCTGGACCTCGGCGACGTCTTGTCCGCCCGCCGCCTGCTGGACCCGGTTGGCCACTACCACCGTCCCGATATCTTCCGCCTGCACGTCGACACCTCCCCGCGCCCGCCGGTCGTCGAAGGCGATGTAGCCACTGGCGGTTCCCAGGCAGGCGGCAGCGTTACCGGGGCCGCGGCGCGCTGATTCGGTCGAGCCATTCCCGCAGCAGGCTGGCCTCGCTGGCGCTGAACCGGTCCTCGGCCTGGTGCAGCACCGCCTTGAGCGCGACGGCGCGGCTGGCCGCAGACGGGCCGCCGTCGCCACCTGCGGGCTCATGGCTGTCGGGGGTGAGGATGGCGGCGAACACCGCGTCGCGGACATCGTGCGACAGCGTGGCGTGGGCGGGCAGCTGACCGTCGAACTGGGCGGCGATGAGCCCGAGGGTGGCGCCGACGCCGGCGGTGTGGACCATCGAGGCGGCCGCTTCGACGCTGACCCGGAGCCGGCCTGCGGCGGCGATCCGCTTGACTATGCCGGTCAGGAAGTCGTGGGCTTCCCCGCTGACGGCTGTGGGTGCGCCGGGGCGCGGGTCGCCTCGATGCGCGACCCGGAGGGCCGCAACGCCGGCCATGCGCAGGCTCTCAAGGACACCACCACGGACGCGGCCGGCTCGTTGTCGGTCATCGAGCTCGACGTGCTGTCCGGCCCGTCACCGGTCGACGCGGTCGCCCGCATCGAGGAGGAGGCCGGCGGCCTGGACGTGGTGGTGCACAACGCCGCGCACCTGCTCGTCGGCATCACCGAGGCCTTCACCGCCAAGGAGGTCATCCACGCCTTCGACGTCAACGCCGTCGGTGCGCTGCGCGTCAACCGGGCGGTGCTGCCGGTGATGCGTCGGCAGCAGTCCGGCCTGCTGCTGTGGATCGGCTCGGGCACGACTCGCGCGATCCCCCCGTTCCTGGGCCCGTACTCCGCCGCCAAGGCAGCGTTCGACGCGTTCGCCGAGTCCACCGCGTGGGACATCGCCGCCTACGGCATCGAGACGACCGTGCTGATGCCGGGCGTGTTCACGCACGGCACCGCCCACTTCGCCAACGCGCAGTTCCCCGCCGATACCGCCCGCACCGCCGAGTACGGCAAGATCGCTCCGTTCCTGGCCTCGATGGGACAAGACACCGAACGCCTCATGGTCAACGGCGTCCCGGCCGACCCGCAGATCGTCGCCGACGAGATCGTCCGCGTCATCGACCTGCCCGCCGGCCAGCGGCCCCGGCGCACCGTCGCCGACGGCTCCGACTACGGCGCCGAGATCGTCAACGGCGCAGCCGAGCAGCTGCGGCTACGGCTGGCCAAGCGCATGGGCGTCACCGGCCTGCTCTACCAGGGCGGCAACGCCTAGGAAACGCTCGCGCCGATCAGGTGACCGATGCCGAAGGTCACCAGGGCGGCCGCGCCGCCGAGCAGCAGCTGCCGCAGTCCCGACCGGATGGCCGAGCGCCCGTTCAGCACCCCGATTCCAACCCCAACCCCCAGCAGGGCAGCTGCGGCGAGAATAATCGCCGCGACCAGCGCCGCCGTGCCGCCGCCGAAGAAGTAAGGCAGGATCACGACGAGCGCCCCCACCGCGAATGTCAGCAGGCTAGAGATCGCGGCGGACAGCGGTGATCCGAGCTCGGCCGGATCCAGGCCGAGCTCCTCGCGGGTCAGCGTGTCAAGCGCGACCTGCCGGTCGGTCATGATCTGGTCGGCCAGCCGCTCCGCGTCGCCGCGGGGAAGGCCCTTGGCCCGGTAGAGCAGGACAAGCTCATCACGCTCTTCCTGCGGGTTCTCCTGAAGTTCCTGGGCCTCCAGGGAGATTTCGCGCTCGTACATCTCGCGCTGGCTGGCCATGGACACATACTCACCGGCCGCCATCGAGAACGAGCCGGACAGCAGTCCTGCCGTCCCGGCGAGCATGATCACCGTGTGCGAGGCGCCCGAGCCCGCGACACCCGTGACCAGCGCGGTGTTGGACACCAGCCCGTCGCTTACGCCGAAGACGCCGGCCCGCAGCGCGCCGGAACGGTCGCCGCGGTGCCACGGCTCCCTTCGGGCGATCTGCACCCGAGGACTAGGGCGGCCGCCCTCGATCAGCTTGGCGATCGTGCGGGCATGACCGTGCTCGTCGGCCGCCATTCCCGGCGCCGCGTCGGGGTCATCGTCATACACGCCCGCATCGGCCCGTTCGGCGCGCTCGATCAGCGGCAGCACCGCGTCCGGTGACAGCCTGCTCGCCGCGGCCGCAAGCAGCCGGGTGCGCACGCTCGGCCGTCCCGGCGGTGGCACGGCCTCGCCGGCACCGCGAATCTTGTCTTCCCAGTGCGCCGCGTGCCGCCGCTCGACCCCCGCGAGCTCCTCGAAGATACTCCGCCTCTCACCAGTCTCAGCCGCCGCGATCCGGGTATACAACGCCGCGGCGTCACGCTCGCTGGCCAGCAGTTCCCGCCAGCGCCTGACACGCCCGGCGGCGTCATCGTGGATCATCTCTGTTCACCCCTAGATCAGCCCTGCGAATGGCCGCCAGACCACCCAGCACGTCAACCATCGCACGCCAGCCGTGAAGCCGTCATCGCTGCCTGCGGCCATACACTGCCCCTGCTAGCCGGACTGGCCAGATTCCTGCTAGCTGCAACCATGCTGGTGACCTAGCCTTTCCGCGCGGGGTCAGGGCGCGGTGGCGATATGGATGAGGGCGTCCGCCAGTTCGGCCGGCCAGGTGAACATGGACTCGTGGCTGCCGGGCACCGACACGGAAGCGGCCTTGATCCGCTCGGCGAAGCGGTCCCACCCGTACTCACCTGGCGGCAGCGCGACGTCGTCTACGGACAGCACGTAATGCAGGGGGATGCCCAGGTTGCGGTAGGCCTCGCCGTCGGCCGGCGGGTCGGTGAACGTCCGGTAGGGCTGCGGGCGCAGCAGTGAGTGCACGACTGCGGCCGTGGCGGGGTCGGCGTCACCCATGAAAGCGCCCTGGAATACCTCCAGCGGCAGGGCGACGGTGTTGTCCGCGGACGCCCCCGCCAGCTGGGCGAACAACTCCTGGTAACTCGGCGGTACCTCGTCATAGAGCGAGCGGCCGTCCTCGGGGACGAAGGCGCTCCAGAACACCAGCCCCTTCAGGCGGGACGCGGACTCGCGGCGGGCGCCTGCATGGTGGCCGTCGGCGATGGCACCAGGCTGACCCGGCGGCTGGTCTGCGAGGCCGCCCGGCTGGGGCGGGGCGCGGTGACCATGCTGGTCGAAGAGGACGAGGGATCCCCACCCGCGCTCAGCGCCGAGGACGCTGCCTGTACCGCCGTGCTGTCCGGCGGGGCTGACCTCGTCGGCGTACCTGCGCGGCCCGGGAGGGCATCTCCATGAGCCGGCTGGCACCGCTGTTCGCGCCCACCGGCGTCGCGGTCGTTGGCGCGTCCCGCGACCCGGGCAAGCTGGGTGCGGTGATGATGCGATCGCTGCGGTCGTTCGGCGGCCCGGTGGCCGGCATCAATCCCCGCGACGCCGATCCCGCCGCCAGCCGGTACGCCTCGGTCGCGGCGGCGGTCGACGCCACCGGGACGCGGCTGGACCTCGCGATGCTGTGCGTGCCCGCGGCGGCGTCCGCTCAGGCTCTTTCCGACGCGGCGCGCGGCGGTGCCCGCGCCGCGCTGGTGTGCTCCGGTGGCTACGCCGAGGCGGGCGGCGCCGGCGTCGCTTTCCAGCGGGACCTGGCCGCGGCGGCGGCGGACGCCGGGGTCGCTCTGCTCGGCCCGAACACCTCCGGCTTCCTGGTGCCCGCCCTGCGGCTGAGCGCGTCGTTCGTGCCCGGGGCCGCCAGCATCCCGGCCGGCCCGGTCGCGGTCGTCGCGGCCAGCGGCGGCGTCAACCGCGCCCTCGCCTTCCTGCTCGCGGAGTCCGGGCTGGGTGTCTCGCTCGCGGTCGGGCTGGGCAACGCGATCGACGTCACCGCACCGGACGTGCTGCTGCACCTGGCCGCCGACGACCAGACCCGTGCCGTCGCGATGCACGTGGAATCCGTCGCCGACGGCCCGGCGCTCATCGCCGCCGTCCGGCACCTGGCGGCCCGCAAGTCGGTGGCCGCGCTGGTCGTCGGGCGGTCCGACGTCGCGGACTTCGCGCAGTCGCACACCGGTGCCCTGGCCACCTCCTGGCGGACCACCCGGGCCGCGCTCCGCCAGGCCGGGGCGGTCGTTGTGGACGACGAGCGGGAACTGGCCGACGCCGTGACCGCGCTGTCGGCGGTCCGCCTGCCGCCCGCGGCTACTCCGGCTGTGGGTGTCGTCACCGCGCAGGCCGGGCCCGGCCTGCTGCACGTCGACGGGCTACGGGCCCGGGGCGTGGCGGTCCCGCCGCTGACCGGGCCGACCCGGCAGCGGCTGGCCTCCCTGCTGCCGCCGCTGACCTACCAGGCCAACCCGGTGGACACCGGGCGGCCCGGGCCGGCCTTCGGTGACGTGCTCGCGGCGGTCGCCGCCGACCCGGGCATCGACCTGGTCAGCGTCTACGCCCTCACCGAACCGGACGCGCTTGACCTGCCCGCGGCCGTGGCCCGGACGAATGGCCGCCCTCTCGTCGCCGCGCTGGAAGCCGCCGGGCACCACCGGTTCCTGGTGGAAGCCATGGCGCCGCCCGGCGTGGACCTCCTGGCGGGCGCCTCCCGCGACCCGGTGTTCGGCCCGGTCGTGCTGCTCGGCCTCGGCGGCGTGGTGGCCGAGGCCCTCGCCGACGTGGCCGTGGCCCTGGCCCCGCTGACCGCGGCCCAGGCGGCCGGGCTGGCTGACCAGCTCGAAGGGCGCGCCCTGCTGGACGGGTTCCGCGGTGGCCCCGCCGCGGACCGGGCCGCCCTGGGCACGGTGCTGACCCGGCTGGGCGAGCTGCTCGCCGCCCACCCGGACATCGAGGAAGTCGAGATCAACCCGCTGCGAATCACCCGCGACGGCCTGGTGGCGCTGGACGCCGTACTACGGACGCGCAAGAACGCGCAAGGAGGCGCGCGATGATCACACCGATCGCTGACGGGACCGTGCCCTGGCCCGAGGACCTCGCCCGGAAATACATGGCCGCCGGATGGTGGCGCGGGCAGGCCCTCGGGGCCGAGATCGCCGCCATCGCCGACGCCAGGAAGACAGCGACGGCCTGGTCGACGGCGCGACCCGGATCAGCTACGCATCCCTGGCCGCCAGGGCGGATGCGCTGGCCAGCCGGCTCACCGACGGGCTCGGGCTGGAGCGCGGCGACCGGATCGTCGTCCAGCTGCCGAACTGCTGGCAGTTCGTCGTGCTCACGCTCGGCTGCCTGCGCGCCGGGATCGTCCCGGTCATGGCCCTGCCCGCGCACCGCCAGCACGAGCTGGCCTACCTGTGCGAGCACAGCGAGGCCCGGGGCCTGGCCGTTCCCGATGTGCTGCGCGACTTCGACCACCAGGACATGGCGGAGCGGCTGCGGGCCGGCTCGGCGACCCTGCGGCACATCCTGGTGGCGCCAGGACGGACACCAAGGCCAGGACGGGCACCCCGGCCAGGACGGGCACCCCGGCCACACCGACCTGACCGCGCTGTGCGCGGAGCCCCACCACGAGGCCGACCCCGCCGCGGACAGGGCGCGATGGGACGCCGAACAGCCCGGCGCCCGCGACGTCGCAGTGTTCCTGCTCTCCGGCGGGACCACCGGGCTGCCGAAGCTGATCGCCCGCACGCACAACGACTACGCCTACAACGCGCGCGCCTCCGCGGAGCTGTGCGGCCTGGACGAGAGCACGGTCTACCTCGCCACCTTGCCCGCCTCGCACAACTTCCCGCTCGCCTGCCCCGGCATCCTCGGCACCCTGCTGACCGGCGGGCGGGTGGTCATGCTCGCCGCGCCGCAGCCGCAGAGCGTCTTCGCTGCGATCGAGCAGGAAGGCGTCACGATCACTGCCGTCGTGCCCGCGGTGGCCCGGCGGTGGCTGGCCCACGCCGAGGAGCACGGGTCCGCCGCGCTGCGCACGCTGCGGGTCCTGCAGGTAGGCGGCGCCCGGCTCGCCGACGAGCTGGCCCGGGGGATACAGCCCGTCCTCGGCGCGACGCTCCAGCAGGTCTTCGGCATGGCCGAGGGGCTGCTGAACTACACCCGGCTGGATGATCCTGACGAGGTGATCTGCAGCACGCAAGGTCGGCCGCTGAGCCCGGGCGACGAGGTGCGCATCGTGGACGCCGCCGGGAACGACCTGCCCGACGGCGTGCCCGGCGCGCTGCTGACCCGCGGGCCGTACACGCCGCGCGGCTACTACCGGGCGGCAGAGCAGAACGCGCGCGCCTTCACCCCGGACGGCTGGTACGCGAGCGGCGACGTGGTGCGCTGCCGGCCGGACGGCAACCTCGTGGTCGAGGGCCGGGACAAGGACATGATCAACCGGGGCGGGGAGAAGATTTCGGCCGAGGAGGTGGAGAACCTCCTCTACCGGATGCCGGGCATCGCCCAGGTCGCCGCCGTCGCCGCGCCCGATGCCGAACTCGGCGAACGGATATGCGTCTTCGTGGTGCCACAACCCGGGGCCGGGGCGCACCTCACCCTGGACGCCATCCGGAATGGCATGGCGGAAGCCGGGGTAGCCAGGTTCAAATGGCCAGAACGGCTCGAGGTCGTCGCCGAGTTGCCCGTCACCCAAGGTGGGCAAGCTGGACAAGAAGGCCCTGCGCGACGTGCTCGCCCGCACACCGCAAGGAGTCTGACATGACTGACACCGACGCGCGTTCCGCGACCGGCCCAAAGAGCGCCGGTTTCGGCAGTCCCGGGCACCAGGCCAGGCTGGCCGAACTGTACCGCGGCTTCGAAGCCGCCGGGATGACCCCGCTGTGGCTGACCCGCGAGGGCCTGATGCCCTTCCATCCTCAGCCCAGGGCCGTGCCGCACCTGTGGCGCTGGGCGGACCTGCTGCCGCTGGCCGCCCGCAGCGCGGAACTCGTCCCGGTGGGCCGAGGCGGCGAGCGCCGGGCGATCAGCCTCGGTAACCCGGGGCTGCCCGGCGACCCGTACACAACGCCCACGCTGTGGGCGGCGATCCAGTACCTGGCCCCCCGCGAGGACGCCCCGGAACACCGGCACAGCCAGTCGGCGTTCCGGTTCGTCCTGCAGGGCGAGGGGGTGTGGACGGTCGTCGACGGGGACCCGGTCGCGATGCGCCGGGGCGACCTGCTGCTGACGCCCGGCTGGCAGTTCCACGGCCACCAGAACGTCTCCGACACGCCGATGGCCTGGCTTGACGGCCTCGACATCCCGCTGGTCGCCGAGACCGACCAGGGATTCTTCGAGTTCGGCCCGGATCAGGTGCGGACCCGGGCCACGCCGGAGCGGAGCAACTCCGAACGGCTGTGGGGGGCGCCCGGCCTCACTCCGGTCGCGCTCGCCGGGACCCGGCCGGCCTCGCCGCTGGTCGCCTACCGCTGGGCGCACACCGACGCCGCCCTGTCGGCCCAGCTGGAACTGGAAAAAGAAGGCGTCGCCGGGGTGCTCGAGCCGGGCCACGCCGCCATCCGGTACACCAACCCGACCAGCGGCGGTGACGCGCTGACCACCATGCGCACGGAGTTTCACCGGCTCCGCGCGGGCGCGGCCACCCGTCCGTCGCGCACCTCCGCGTCCTCGGTCTGGCAGGTCTTCGACGGCGCCGGCTCGGTACGCCTCGATGACGCCGAGCGCCCGCTGGCACGCGGGGACATCATCGCGGTCCCGTCCTGGACCGAGTTCTCGCTGCGGGCCGCCAGCCAGCTGGACCTGTTCACCTTCTCCGACGCCCCCGTGTTCGAGAAACTGAACCTGCTCCGCACCGGGCCGTAGCTCCCCGCACCGCCGCGCCCAGTGATTTTTCGGCCGAACGGCCGCGGTAACACGCCCTGGCCACCGCTCATCGCGTGCGTCCGTCGGCGCCCATCCCTGCTGTCAGCGGCTCGGGCAGTGATCCGGCGAGTCCGAACCGCGGGTAAAGCTCGTCCAGGTGGAAACGGGTGATGGCGTGGATCTGCTGCCCTGCCATGGTGAGGACGAACAGTCCGGCCGGTACGGGTCAGTGAGCTCCCGGAACGCCCGCTCATCGCCGGCGCGGGCGCGCTCCATCGTCGCCTGCTCCACCGGTCCAGCATGCCATTTCCGGCCGACTTTGCACGGCAGCGTTCCGTTCCCGGTGGCCGCGGTGTATACACAGGCAGGACGACCGCGAAGGAGACATGAGACCATGACCGAGGCCACCAGCAACGCGCTGCGCACCGCGCTGGCCTACTACCAGGCCTGGACCAGTCACGACGTAGACAAGGCCATGAGCTACATCGCCGACGACATCGTCTGCGACGCACCAGCCGGCCGCCTAGAGGGCGCAGCTGCCTACCGGGCCTTCATGGGCCCGTTCGTGCAGATCCTCACCGGCTCCAAGCTGATCGCCGGCGGTGACGATACGACCGCGCTGATCATGTACGACACCGAAACCGTGCCCGTCAAAAGCGCGCCGGGCGCCGAGTGCGTCACGGTCACCGACAGCAAGATCACCTACAGCAGGTTCATCTTTGACCGGGCCCCGTTCGACGCCGCACGGCAGACCGCGACCTGAACCGCGCGGGCCTTGACCGGGGCTGAGGCCGGTGCGGGTCGCCGGCGCTGGCCCGCATGGCGGGGATGGTCTCGCTGGTGACGAGCCCACGTTCGCCGGTGAGTTCGTCGATGACCGAAAACGCCGTGGAAATGCGCTCCGGGGTGTCGACGACGATCGTGACGACGGGAACGTGGCGGCCCAGTTGCAGCAGGCGGTCGCCGTGCGGTGGGTGGTCGCCGTGGAAGCCCCAGATGCCGCGCTGGGTGGTGGCGCCGCTGATTCCGGCCGAGCGGAGCCGGCGGATGATGGCGCGGTGGATCGGCTGGCCATGATGCTGCACCGCTTCGGAGGTGTAGACCATGAGCTTCTGCCACAGGGCCATGCCGTGCTCATCGGTGCCGGACAGGGCAGGGGGAGTCGCGTAGAGCTGGCCGTCCCGTTTGCAGATGCGGACGCGTTCCAGGGTGAGCAACGGGCGGTGCAGCAGAGCGCCGAGCTCGGGCAGGACCCTGCCGATCCGTTCCCCGGAGCCGACGGCGATGACCATCATCGGGACCTCGGCGTTCCGGCTGAAGAATGCGGCCCGTTCGCGACGGCCGTGCGCGGTGCCGTCGACGCCGAGCAGCGCAGTGGCGCCGTCGATGCCGCGGCGGTGCAGCAGGTCACAGACCGCGATGAAGGCGGGCACGCGATCGACCCGTTCCTGGCGGCCCAGGTAGACGGTCAGCTTGGTCGCCTCATGCAGGTCCCCGGGCAGCCGGACGGCGCCGGTGACGCTGGTCAGCAGCCGCGCTCGCTCCAGGGTGACCAGCCCCGTGCGGTTGAACCGAAGGGTCTGGCTGAGAACCGTCTCGATGCGGGGACGGGTGTCCACCGCCACCGCGATCAGCGGCAGGTCCTCCGACAGGGTCAGGTAGCGGTCGGTGCGCAGATGATGCTTGAGCCCGAACCCCTCGATGCCGCGCAGCAGGATGCTGGCCGCGATCTCGTGCTGCCCGTACAGTTCGATCAGGGCGTCCGCGACGAAGGTGCCCCCGTATCGGTGGCGTTCGCCGAAGTAGCTGGTTAGCTTGAGGCAGTCGGCATTCACAGCTGCGCTCCGATCAGACGGCCGAGCGCGGCGGCGGCGATGCCGAGCACGAGGCTGCCGATCACGTTGACCGCTGCCTTGCGATGCTGGCGCTCCTCGGCCAGCCGCTGGGTTTCGAGCATCCACGTCGAGAACGTCGTGTAGGAGCCGACAGCGGCGGTGCCGGCCAGCAGCGCCTGGTCGTGGCCGAGGGCCAGTCCCGCGATCACGCCGAGGATCACCGCGCCGGAAACGTTGACGGCCAGGGTGCCGAGGGGAAAGTCACGGCCTGCGGCGGAGGCCACCACGCCGTCGGCCAGGAAACGGAGGATCGAGCCCGCCCCCCCGATCAGCATGACACAAACCCAGACCAGCACGTTCATGCCTCCCCGTCGCCTCCGGCTCGCCTGGGCCGCACCCGGACGCGCCGGACCATCGCGGTGGCCAGGTGGATCGCCGCATAGCCGGCGGCCACGCTGGCCGCCGCGTAGCCGACCGCCAGGCCCCAGGCGTGGGCGTCGAGCATCTTGAGGATCTCCACCTGCATCGTGGAGAACGTGGACAGCCCTCCGCACAGGCCGGTGCCAAGCAGTGGCCTTCGGTAGCTGGACAGCGGCAGGCGTTCCTGCAGACGGGTGACGAAGTAGCCGAGCAGGAACGCAGCCGCGATATTGACGGCGAACGTGGGCCACGGCCAGGCCGTCGCCGGGCCCGGAAACGCTTCTGCCAGCGCGGCGCGCAGCAACGTGCCGAGCGCGCCGCCCGCGAAGATCGCGGCGATTTCCCGCCGGTCGACACGGGGCAGCACCCGCCGGGCCCCCGGCCCGGACAACCAAGCCCGGGCGCCCGCGACGGCAAGGTCAGCAGATGGCTTCTGCACGCTGAAGACTCCGTTCACGTCAGGGTCTGAGGCAGAAGCCATCAGCCGCGGCAGGCGGCGGTTCGGGAAGCATAGCCTCCACGCCAGGGCATCATCTGGCGACCGCGAGTTTATTCGATGGGCATTCTCCCTGCGCGCCGCCCGGGCCATCGCTCATCGCCGCGGCCACCAGACAGCCGGCCGCTACTTACTGATAGATCTCGTGGTAGCCGATGGCGAGCCAAGTGAGCAGCGGTTCGCCGTCGGTGCCGGGGCCGATGGCGAACAGTGCCCTGCCGTCAGCGCCTGAGAAACTCCAGGTCAGGGAGTAGACCTCGCCGATCTTGTGAATGCGGAGACGTTTCGGCCAAGGCACATCACCGCGATGGGCCCCACCAGCCAGCGCGGGGATCAGGTAACCGCGGACAGCGACAATGAACAATTGCCGGTGTTCCCGCGGGAGCTTGGCGAGCGCACTGTCAAACCCTGCCGTGGTTTGATATCTCACCCGCCTGCCTCGTCATCAAGAGCCTCCAGATGCGCGAGGAATTCGTCGTCACTGCCAAACTGCCGCACGCGCCGCTCAGCCACATCCGCCTCCGCCTCGCGGAGTTTTTCCTGCCAGGCTGGGCTGTAGATCCAGGCATCTTCCTCGGGAACAATGCGGGCGAGCCGGCGGCCATCCCGGACGAGGACCGTGGTGACATGCCCGTATGCGGCCATATTCACGAGATCCGGGAGGTGCTTCCGCGCCTCGGTCGTGGTCATCTCCTGGACTTCGTACGGCAGTGGCAGTGCGTCCTCAATCATGATCCTAGTGTACATTAAGTACGTAGCGTCACGTTCCGGGGCTTCGGGGTAGGCATTGAGAGTGGACCCGGCGGAAGCGACTATGCGCACCATTGTGGTGTCATAGCGGTATGGCTATGACACTTCGTTTGCCGCCTGAGGTGGAGGATCAGCTTAAGCAGGTAGCTGAGATCGAGCATCGCAGCCTGCAGCAGACGGTTCTGGTCGCGATCGAAGAGTACCTTTCGATGCGCGAGACCGCCGAGATTCTCGCTGACCCGGCCGCGCTCAGAGGCTTGGCAGAAGCCCGCGAGTCCGAGCAGGCTGGCGACGTGGTCTACGGAGCCGAAGCCGCGCGCGCACTGCTAGCTCAGCGCAAGCGGTGAGCGCCGAGCCCTATGAGCTCGGACTGGCCCGCCCGGCCCGGCGTCCAATCTCCGAGGTGCTTCCGGAGGACGTGGCCGCCGCCGCCGTCGAATTCGTCACCGGCCCGCTCCTGGAGGCGCCCTACCGGGTCGGCAAGCCGCTGCGGGACAAGCTGGCCGGCTTCCATAGCGCACGGCTCGGTACCCAGTGGCGCGTCCTGTACAGGATCGACGAATCAAAGCGCGTTGTGGTTGTGCAGGACAACCAGCATCGCTCCAATGCCTACCGCCGGCGGTAGGGATCAAGGTCAGGCGCGGCGTGGCCGCGCCCGCGTTACGACGTCTTAACGCCGGGGCCGGCCGCCCGCAATGGCTGCGGTATTAGCTGCCCAGCATGGCTGGTCTAGCTTCTGCCCAGACAGCGGTCCGGGATGCGGCCTCCGCACGTCCGGGTGGGCGGCCTCGAAACGCAAGCGCCTGGGCACCTGGTCCGGCGGGTACTCGGGCATTCCGTTCAGTACGGCTTCCACTATAGCTAGCTATGGCTAGCTATGGCTAGCCCTGAGTTATCCCAGGTCACCAGTGGTGGTTACTGTCCTGGTGTGACTGTGGATCATGAGGGCGACGAGTATGTGTACGTGCAGCTCGCCTCGATCCTGCGCGACCGCATCCGGTCCGGCGACCTGCCGCCCGGCCGCGCGCTGCCCTCGGCCCGCCTGCTCTCCCAGCAGTACGACGTGGCGGTAGGCACCGTCAAGAAGGCCCTTGAGGTGCTGCGCGCCGAGGGCCTCGTCCGCACCGTCATCGGACGCGGCATCTTCGTGACACGGCCGGACGAGCGCAAGCGAGAGGCCCCCGCCTAGGCTGCTGGCGGGGGCCTCGCGCCAAGCAAGGTCTATGCGGCGACCACCGTGAAGGGCACTGACACCCCGGTACCGTAGCTGCAAGGCCAAGCGCAGGGTGACTACAACGCCCTCGTCATAAAAACGCTGTGCGGATCCAGCCGGTAGTCCGCGAAGGGGCTGCAGTATTCGAATCCGAATTTCTCATAGAGCCGCCGGGCAGGCAGAAATGGCTCGGAAGCGCCGGTCTCGAGGCTCAGCCGGGAGAACCCCATCTCCTTGGCCGCTGCGAGGATATGCTCGAGCAGCAGGGACGCGACGCCATTTCGCGTGCGATCGGCGGCCGTACGCATGGATTTGACCTCTGCGTGGCTGTCGTCCAATCTCTTGATCGCACCGCAGCCCACCAGCGTGTCTCCGTCCAGGACCGACCAGAACGTGATCTCGGGCCTGCGGAGCCCGTCGAGATCGAGGGCATGCTTGCTCTCCAGTGGCGTGATGGCCCGCATGTCCTGGACATGTTCCTCGAGGAACGCAGCGATCTCCGGCCCGGACAGGTCATCAACGATTATCTCCATTGCCATTCCTGGCCCATCTGCGGCGTAGTCGATGGCCGGTGATACGTGAGTTAGATGAGAATTCGCGGCACTGTCGGATCGACCTGAGCGATGTCGCGGGGGTCGCTGGTGACGATGGCGTGATGACGCTGACGGGCGCAGAGCACGACGAATACGTCAACTACGTCGTCATGGTTGGTGGCCGCGCACATCAACCCGACGCTCCGTGCCACGGTCAGGGTCATGACGGCGATGTCGATGTCGGAAGACTTGAGCAGCCGGGCGAGACGGGCCTGACGAGAACTGCGCCATGCCTGTGCGACGACTTCGGCCGGAATGCAGATAATTCCCCCGCGCCGCCGGGCCTCATCCAATCGTGCCTGCATGGCCACGGCCTGGCCAGGATGGTCGAGCGCAAGAAGCGCGCCGGTATCGAGTGTGAGCCCGGTCGTCGCAGCCGCGCTCACCCCGCCAGCCTGTCGCCGCTCCGGGGCGGACCAGTCAGTCCCACTTGGTCAAGCTCGGCCTCAACCTGTCGCTGGACCTCCTCAGGCACCGGGGTCTCTTCCCGCCAGGCGGCCAGAATGTCGTCCAGGCTCTCGCGCTCTTGGTATTCCTCAAGTGCCGTGGCCACATACGAACTGACCTGCCGTTTGCCTCCGGCAGCGCGCTTGATCTTGTCTACCAGCTCGTCGGGGAGACTCACCGTGACACGTTTCATACAATTATCATACTCGTCGCGACCAGCACCCGCCCGGCCTGCGGGTCGGCGAACCGGGGCACGAGGCTGGTGAGGGTGGTCTTGCCCGCCCCGGACGGGCCGACCAGCGCGGCCAGCTGCCCCGCGGCGATGTCGATCGTCACGCCAGCCAGGGCGGGACGGGTCGCACCGGGGTAGGTGAAGGTGACGTTGTCGAACCGGATCGCGCCGCGGGCGTCGCCGAGGTCGCGGGCGCCGGGGGCGTCGGCGATCTGCGGGGGGAGCTCGATGTACTCGAACAGCCTGCGGAAGACCGCCAGCGAGCCTACGACGTTGACGTGCATGGTGGCCAGCGAGGACAGCGAGCCGGTCAGCCTCATGCCCAGCACGGTGGCGAACACGAACACCGTGCCGACGGTGGTGCGGCCGGTCAGCACCAGCCAGCCGCCGAAGCCCATGATCAGCGCCGGCCCGGCCGTCTGCAGCGCCTGCATGACCATGCCGAACCAGCGGGCGATCATCTCCTGCCGGATCTGCAGCCGCCGCACCTGCTCGTTCAGCTGCCCGAACCGGGCCCGCTCGGCATGTCCGCGGACGAACGCCTTGACCAGCAGGATGCCGGAGATGCCCAGGATCTCCTGCAGGTAGGCGGTCATCTCCGCCAGCTTGCCCTGGGTCCGGCCGCGGGCGGTGTAGGAGGCCCGGCCGGCCTTGCGGGCGGGCAGGCTGACCAGCGGGATCAGCACCAGCACGACCAGGGTGAGCTGCCAGGTGAACCGCAGCATCAGCACCAGCGTGGCGATCGCGGTGAACAGGCTGCGGGCCAGGCCGAAGACCGTGTCGGTGACCACGTCGTTGACCGCGTCGATGTCGTTGCTCAGCCGGGACATCAGCTCCCCGGAGCGGCTGCGGGTGAACCAGCCCACCGACTGGTCCAGCAGGTTCTCGAACACCTGCCGCCGCAGCGTGAACACGATGCCCTCGCTGATCACCGTGGTCACATACGAGTCCGCGACCCCGATCAGGCCCCCGCCCACCGCGGCCCCCACCCCCGGCCGCGACCAGCAGCAGCACGTGCCCCAGGTTGCCGTGCGGATGACCGAGGTAGTCGATCAGCGCGCGGATCACCACCGCCGGGGCCAGTCCCAGCACTGCCATCACCGGCCCGACGCAATAGCGCGGCATGCCCGCAGCCTAATCCGCCGCGCCCGCCCGCAGCGAGGCGTTTTCCGCGCCGCGCGTGGCCAGGGCCCGCGTCCGGGGGCGCCGTGGGATTTGTCACGCGAGCGGGAGTGTCAGCGTGGTGACACGATAGATGCCATGAGCATGGCGCGGATCCCGGGAGCCGGGCAGATCGGCAGGCTTCTGCCCGCGCACCGCGGCGAGGAGGAAGCGCGCATCCGGCAGGCTGCGTGGGTGGCCCGCTGCGTCGGCCGCGGTGCGGCCGCGCCGTTGCGCGCCGAGGACGTGTCGGCGCTGGCCGGGATCCTGTCGGTGCGCGAGTTCGGGCCCGGCGAGGTCGCCTTCAAGGCCGGCGACCCCACGGCGGGGGTGTGGATCGTCCGGGACGGGCGGCTGGAGCTGTCGGTCGGCTCGGGCCGGCGCCGCGCCGTGGTGCACCTGCTGCGGCCCGGTGACGTGGACGGGGACATCCAGCTGCTGCTCGGCATGCCGCTGCCGTACACCGGGCGGGCGCTGACCGATGCCAGGTGCCTGTTCCTGGCCAGCGCCGACTTCGAGCACCTGCTCGGCAGCCGGCCCCCGATCGCCCGGCGCTGGCTATCCAGCGTGGCGCAGCGGCTGGCGGCCAGCCAAGCGCGGGTGCTCGGCCTGCTCGGCGGGTCGCTGACCGCCCAGGCCGCCCGGCTGCTGGCCGGCGAGGCCGCCGACGGGCGGGTGACGCTACCGCAGCGCACCCTGGCCGCGATGCTCGGGGTGCAGCGTCCGTCGCTGAACAAGGTGCTTAAGGAACTCGAACGCGACGGCCTGATCCGGATCGGCTACTCCGCGATCGACATCCTGGACCCGGCCAAGCTGGCCCGGCGGGGCTTGTAGCCGCAGGCTGGCGCAGGCCGTGGCAGGTGATTATGACCTGATCGTGGTCGGCGGCAGCGCGGCCGGGCTGGCATACCTGACCAACGAGAACATCTTCGAGCTGGACGCGCTCCCGGCCAGTCTGGCGGTGCTGGGCGGCGGTGCGGTGGGCTGCGAGCTGGCCCAGGCGTTCGGCCGGCTCGGCGCCGCGGTCACGGTGGTCGAGGCGGCACCGCGGCTGCTGCCCGCCGCCGACCCGGCCACCTCGAAGCTGACCGGGGAGATCTTCGCCAGGGAAGGCATCACCGTCCGTACCGGTACCGCGGTGGAAAAGATCAACAATATGCCGAACGGGCCGGGGTTCACGTTGCACCTCCACGACACCCCGCCGGTGGTGGCCGCACACCTGCTGGTCGCCGCCGGCCGCACTCCCGTCACCGATGACCTGGGGCTGGACCAGGCCGGTCGTTCACCATCACCATCGGGACCGGCAAGCTGGACCACATCGTGATCACCCAGGCCGCGTTCAACAGCGAGAAGCATCAGCTGTTCGTCGCCGCGAACGACCCCAACACCGACGTGACCGTCACGATGACGTTTCCCGGGGCACGGCAGCCCGGCGGGCTGCACACCTTCGGGGACGGGAATTACAACGCGACGTTCTACCTCAGCTCGAGCATCAACCCGACGACGGTCACGGTGAAGAGCAGCCGCGGTGCGTCGGCGACCTCGGCGGTGTTCTTCTACAGACGCTAGCCGGGAGCGGCCCGCTTGGCCTCACCCTTGCCCCCAGCGGTGACCTGATCGCCGTCAATGGCAACGATGGCAAAGCGATTGAGATCACCCCGCTGGCGGTCAGGTGGCGACCGTGACTCTCGTTTCGAGCGGAGCCGGTGATCTCTTCGGCGCGACGACCCAGCCGACGGCCAGGGCCTGCTCTTCGTCAGCGACGGCACCAGCGCGCCCGATCTCTTCAGCGCCCGACCAGGGTCCTGGCGCGTCTAACCTGGCCTGGCGATCCGGGCTGGGCGACCCGGATGACCGCGAATCTGGTGGCCGTCACCCCCGGGTGGACGCCGCGCCCCAGCCATCATCGGGCCGTCGCCGGGCGTGGGATGGGCAGCGGGGGGCCGCCCATCCCCGCCCGGTGTGCGGTCAGCTCACCGGTTCGCTGGAGACGCTCATCGGTTCGCTGGGGCTGACCGGTGCGAAGGTCAGCACCGCATGACCGGGGGCGATCTTGAGGTCGCCGAGGGCGGACACGCCGGGGAAGGTGGCAGCGGGCCCGAAGCCGCCGCCGGGCGGGCTGGTGAGCACGTTCAGGGTCTGGGTAGTGGAGTCTTCCCAGGCGACGACGAAGGTCCCGGCGGTGTCGGCGACGGCCCGGGAGTCGGCGGCGGCGTCGCCTGGTACAGACAGCAGTGCCGGCGGCCCCCAGGTGCCGTCGGCCGGACGCGTCGAGGCGTACGCCACGGCGGTGTAACTGGTCCCGGCCGCCTGGAGCTGCTCGAAGACGGCGATGGCATCTCCGGCGCCGTCGATCGCGACGTCGACGGGCCCGTCAGGGTGGGCGGACAGCTGGGTCGGGGTGCTCCATGTCCCGCCCGCGGTGCGGGTGGCCGCCATCGTCGCCCCGTTCACTGAGCACTGGAATGGCACGAGCTGGACCCTCGTCTCTACCCCGGATGAAGCTGCACTGCTTTCCAGCGTGATAGCCCTCAGCTCTGGGACCGTTGTGGCCGTCGGCCGGGGAACCAATAACAGCGGGATCATTCTCACGAACTGATATGTCATCAAGGGACATCGGGACATCCCTGTGATCAGCTGATCTCCTTGTGGGTTAGGTCTTGCTCACGCGACGGCTTGGTGCCACGCAGGCGCGCGTGCGGGGCCGCCTGGTGGGGCGTCAGTCCTTGCCGGATCGGTGGTGGGGCCGGGCGGCCGCGCCGGGCCGCCCACCAGCCACGCGCTTTGTCGATGACTGAGGGCCAGTCGATCACGACCATGGCGATCAC